>TARA_Y100000385_G_C13109236_1_pt1 | contig 15508 bp, 11 predicted proteins | sample TARA_Y100000385 | Tara Oceans TARA_Y100000385 (sample SAMEA2620980) | marine metagenome | biome: marine biome (ENVO:00000447); feature: surface water layer (ENVO:00002042); material: "saline water (ENVO:00002010), including plankton (ENVO:xxxxxxxx)" | depth 5 m
TTATATTAATTGTTGAAAGCCCAATACCATTGGACTATCGTGTTAATTACGTTTAATACTGCATCCTCTTGGTGCAGATGTTTTTGCAGGTAATGCAGTTCCATTTGACAAATGTGAAACAACATCGAGAGCATATGTTTCTAAATTCTCGCGACCGCTGTCCCATGAGTTGTCGATACTCCCCATAAAAACGACTTTCCCCTTTGCATTGATTGCATAAAAATGCGGTGTCGTTTTAGCTCCAAATGCGTCAGCTAGTTCAGAATCATGGTCCACCAGATAGTTCATGGTATATTCAGCAGCCATCGAGTGTTTAAACATCTCAGCTTTTGAATCAACCCCATTTCGTTTTGCTTCATTAGAGTTAACGAGAACAAATCCAATTTTTCCTTCCTTCGCCGAAGTATGAAGATCGTTGTATTGTTTTTCCCAACCTTCAAACTTGTCATTCCCTACAACAAATGGACAGGTATTACACGAAAACACAACGAACAAGCCGTTTTCACCCATCAGGTCATTCAAAGAATAGTTGTTCCCGTCGACCGCCTCCATTGAGACGTTCATCATCGGTGCTTTCTTACCAACCTTTAGTCCTTTGTCCTTTATTAACATTGAAGACGAAGTAATGAAACCAAGCGTTGGGAGAGCAATTGCAATAAATAGTAACTTTTTAATCATTCTGAGTTTTGATAATGAATACATTCCTTAGTAAATTTAGCACGATCATTGTATGTATACCAAGGATTGCAAATTACGAAATAAATGAAACAGTCAATACTATTATTAGCGATCCTAATCGGTTTTGGGTCGTACGCACAGAAGTTTGAGATTCCAACAAAGAAGCATCCATTTTATGATATTATTGAATGGAAAGGAATAGGAGCAATCCTGATGAGTAAAGATCCTCAGAACACAACAAGACAAATAAATTTGACCCTCATAGGGGATCAACAAACCAGTATTTGGGATCAGAAATTTATTCCTAAAACAGAGGAGTTCTTCTACTTATCAAGCGAAAATTCTCGATACGTCTATTTTTTAGATAACCTCGAATTGACGAATGGCAAGGTCTATTTTAATCAATTGAATTCTGCAGGAAACGTAAAGAGTAATTCTGTTTCGATTGGTGCGACGATTAAAAAATTGGGGAATTATGATTACAACAATCTCGAGGTGATTAATGCGGTTGTAACAGATAAAGCGCTGGTTCATCATTTCCGATATGTAGATAAAAAAGAGAAGTGTGTACGTGAATTTGCAACATTCATTACGCATCACAATTTCTTATGCTACGCTGTAGAGCTTGGTTCGGTTAGCAATGACAAGTTGAAAAACGGTGAGTTATATGGACAATGGAAGTACATTGGGTTTACAGGGGATCAAATATTCTTTGCGCTTCGTGACTATCAGAGCAAAAAGAAAGGATGGTCAATTAAACAATATACCTCTAAAGGAAAGCCAAAGTTGGGTACTTTTATTAATGCGCCAGATGATCTTATCTCAATTGAAAACATCGGATTTGGAACAACAGGTGAATACTATTTGGAAGATAAAAATACTGTTGAAACAGGTTTAATCTCGCAGATAAACGGTGAGTTCTATATGATGGGAGCCGAAAAAAGAGACGATGGTGCAACGCTAATTCTTTTCAAACATAATGAGGGAGAATGGGTTGAGGTTAATACTATGAACCTGAATTATTTTATTGAAAAGAAAACGCTCAAATTGGGTGTCTACCCAGTGAATGAGGGCTTAGGCTATCATCTCGATCATAATGGGTATAATAAAGTTAGCTTGGTTAGTTTTACTCCCGATGTTACGTCGCCACACAATGATTTTACGGATCGAACAGTATACAATCCAAGTAGCGTCCTAGATCGACAAGAAACAGGAGAATTTACCGTAAATTTGCCAGACGCTGTTTTGGTTTTTGATACCAAGCAACTAGCAGATGGAATGAATGTGGAATTTGAATTGAAGGTGAAATGATAATTGGTATTTGTGGAGGTAGTGGCTCAGGTAAAACGACTATTCTCAATCGTTTATATTCAGAGTTTAAAGAGCTTGAACCAAGTGTTTTCACAATGGACAATTACTATCGTTCAATCGACGAGCAGGTCCTTGATCATAACGGCGAAGTAAATTTCGATCTCCCTACAGCTCTCGATAGAGACAGATTATCGAGTGACCTTGCTCGCTTAGTAAAAGGTGAACAAGTTGTTGTCAAAGAGTATCATTTTAATTCTCCACCGGATAAGCATGTGCTGATAACCATAAAGCCTTCTGAACTTTTGATAGTTGAAGGATTGTTCTTGTTCCACTATCCTGAAGTTAGAGAGATGCTAGATTTTAGTGTTTTCATCGATGTAGATCAGGAGGTGCAATTGGACCGAAGACTGTATCGAGATCAGGAAACAAGAGGGTATACAAGAGATGCTATTTTGTATCAATGGGAAAATCACGTCACGCCTTGCTTTAATAATTATTTGCTACCTTACCGTAAAGATGCTGATTTCCACTTCAGAAATGATACAAGGGCTGATGAAGATTTTGAATCCTTAAAACGGGAAATTGAGCATCGAATGGAGGCTCGAAAAACATGGTAATACGTGCACTGAAAAAATATTCTACGCTCTTTGGAGCGCTTCTTAGTACGTTCTTTTTTATTGCCTTCTACTTCCAAATTTTTTCGAACAATTTTGAAAGTGATGTAAAGGCATTTGAATCTTCATTGCACGCACAAGAAGCTAAACTGAAAAGCAGTCTTGATTATTTCCGCGCTGATGTCAGAACAAAAGGAATTGAAAAGCTATGGGAAACAGCAGATGATCGGGATGAAATAAACTTTCACGTTTATCATCGCGACTCACTGGTTTTTTGGAATACGAATCAACTACCCATATTGCGATTTGCAGATATTCACTTCCCTTCCGAAGGATTGATACATCTTCAGAATGGCTGGTATTTTGCAAAAATTGTTGAGGAGAATGAACACCTCATTTGTGGATCATTTAAGGTAAAGCAAGACTATTATTATGAGAATAATGACCTTGTCAATGGTTTTCCCGATTATCTGCCGCTTTCTTTTGAGGGAACCGTCCAAATGGATGAAGAGGTAGGCTATAAAGTTTTTGACCCTGATGGCGAATACCTCTTATCCTTAGTTCCGGATGAAATTCAAGAAATTTCGAGTTCAGAATCTTTTATCGTTCTGGTCTTATTACTTCTGATGATGGCCATGTGGCTTGTAGTTATTGCTAGATTAGCCCGCCGTCTTCCTCGAAAATTAAGATGGATATTACCTCTTGCGGTGATTTTCATTCGGATTCTATCCCTTCAGTTTCAGTGGCTTGAATTTATGGAAGAAACGGAAGGTTTCGATCCAAGTTTGTACGGGACTAGCACGTGGTTTCCGAATTTTGCAGAGTTCCTCATCAACATCTCTGTGCTTGTCTATTTAATGCATGAAGCACGGAAGTCCTTCAAGCTAATTAGAAACAACTTTTTGGGCCGCATTATTTCTTTGATTCTTTATTTGGGATCTGTTTTGTTATGGGTTCTACTGGTGTATTTAATGCGGAGTCTTATCGAAGATTCATCGATACCAATGATCATTGACAAGCTATTTGCTTTGAATGCATTTTCGTTGCTGGCTGTAATGAGCTTAGGGGTATTCTTCTACTCTTATTATTTGCTTCTTCGAGCTATTGTGGTGAAGGGCAAGGAAACGAAATTGAGCGCTGGTAGATTGGCGGTCATCACCTTTATTACAGGATGTATATTTCTGTTTTATGAAATTAACATTGGGAATCAACTCTTCATTAATGGACTATATCCAATGGTTTTCTCGGGTATTACCATTTACCTGGTTTATCGTTTCGATGGGATGCGACAGTTGGGTCCAGGATTGATTCATTTAGTTCTATTTTCTTTGGTGCTTGCCGTGAATGTAGCGGAGTTCAATCGTATAAAGGAGCGCGGGGAACGAGAACTCTACGCGAATCAAATCGCTACGGATGAAGATATTGTAACGGAGGCAGAATATGCAGGGCTTGCAGCGGAAATACAGTCTGACAACTTTCTACAACGCTTCATATCATCTCCTCAAGAACTGAGTGTTTCTGATTTTCATGAGGGAATGGAACGCAGATTATTTAATGGTTTCTGGGATCGATATGAAATGACTTTTAGCCTCTACAATGATGAGCAGGAGTCGCTAATTCAGTATCGAAAGGACCCAAAGGAAGGTTGCAAAGAGCTAGAGAGAATAATTAAACGGTCGGGTTCAGCTTCGCAAATTAATGGAGGCATTTATTATATCGAAGACCATTCCGCGCAATTGAGTTACATTATTCGGCAAACATTGTACGACGAAGATTCGACGAATACTGCAGTATTGTTTTGTACGTTGAAGTCGAAAAAAATTCCTGAGGAAATCGGCTTCCCACGATTATTAATTTCTGTTCAAACAAATGTTCTTGAGACGCTCGAGACGTACTCAGTTGCAAAATTCCATAAGGGAAGATTAGTCACAAAGTACGGGGATTTTAACTATCCTTCTTCTCATACCGCTATGGTGCCAGAAGACATGAAAACGAAAGGGTTTTTCGACTATGGTGAATATAGCCATTACTTGTTGGTCAAGGGAAATTCTAACGTGATTATTCTTTCGAATAAGAACTTCTCAAATATTGATCTACTCACTTCTTTCTCTTATCTATTCAGTTTTTTTGGATTGCTCTTGCTCCCGATGCTCTTTAGATTAAACACGAGTGGAACAACGAAGCGGACTGTTAGTTTGGCGATGAAAATTCAATTGGTGTTGATATCACTCGTTTTCCTTTCACTTTTGGCATTTGGTTGGGGCAGTGGAATATTTGTTAGTAATCAGTATAACCAATACACAAATGACGTCATAAGTGAAAAACTGAATTCAGTGCAGACGGAAGTTCGAGCAAAATTAGGTGATTCTGAATCTCTTTCGATTAATGAGAACGGGAACTACATGCAATACATTCTTCAGAAGTTTGCGAAGGTATTCTACACTGATATTAACATGTATGATAACGATGGTTATTTACTAGGGACTTCAAGACCTAAGGTGTTCAACATAGGTTTGCTCAGTGAGCAAATGAACCCCACGGCACTGAAGTACATGAATTACAATCAGAAAAGTCAATTTGTACAGGCTGAGAGCATCGGTGATTTGAATTATTCTTCTGCTTACTTACCATTTTACAATAACAATGGTGATCAATTGGGCTTTATTAATTTACAGCATTTCGGACAGCAGCGAGAGTTTGAAAATCAAATTCAAAAATTCCTCGTGGCTATTATCAATGTTTTCATTCTTCTACTTGCCATTTCAATTGTCCTCGCCATATTTATTTCGACCTGGCTAACATCTCCATTAAGAATCCTTCAAGAAAGTTTCGCCCGCGTCAAATTCGGAAAACACAATGTGCAGATTGAATACGATAAGGAGGATGAGATTGGAGCCCTAGTAAAAGAGTACAACAAGAAGCTTCTCGAACTTGAATTTGCTGCTGAGCAAGTAGCCAAAAGTGAGCGTGAATCGGCATGGCGAGAAATGGCCAAGCAAGTTGCTCATGAGATCAAAAATCCACTTACTCCGATGAAGTTGAGTGTGCAGCAAATGTTGCGTACACACGACCCTGAAGATCCTAAAAGTGGTGATAAATTAAAGAAGGTGGCAAACTCGATTGTTGAGCAGATAGACGCATTAACGAACATCGCAAATGAGTTTTCAAGTTTCGCGAAAATGCCAAACCCACGTGAAGAACGGTTGGATTTCGTTGCACTTGTTAGAGGTGTAAGTGAAGTTTTTAGGACAGCTGAAGGGGTTGACATCAAGGTGAATTGTACTCAAGATGAGGTCTTCGTTAAGGCAGACAAAGATCAATTTGTGCGAATTTTCAATAACGTTATTAAGAATGCGATACAGGCAATTCCGGATGATCGAGAAGGGTTGATTGTTATCGAGATTTTCATGGAGAAGAGTAAGGTTCACTGCACTATAACTGATAATGGAGTTGGAATTGACCCATCTAAAGAAGGCAAAATATTTGTTCCTTACTTTACTACAAAAAGCAACGGAACAGGCCTTGGGTTGGCGATGGTGAAACAAATTATCGAAAACCACCATGGTACGATTGATTTCACAACTGTGAAGGATGAGGGTACCACGTTTGAGATAATTATTCCTCAATCGCTATAGAAATACAATTGTTAAATGTGAGCGATATGGTGTAGAACACTTCTTAATCTAAACGTTCATTGGCTCCTGTAAAGCCAACGATCATGGTGTGACGGCCGGGTTCTTCTTCCATTAGAGCAAAGTTCTTTCTAACAGTGAAGATGTAAATCCCTCCATTTTTACTTCTTCAATTATGATCTAAAACATGTTAAAACATGCGAATCCTCACTTTTTTTAAAAGATGTAGAGGTATTATGGCAACATCACAGGGAATTGACGATCATTCTCTGAATATTCCTATTTTTGTTGTTCATGAGATCTGAAAAACGTGTTGCGGTAATTGGTGGAGGAAGTTGGGCAACGGCTCTCGTCAAAATACTTTGCAACAATGTATCTAAACTAAATTGGTACATGCGCAATGAATTGGCTGTAGAGCATATTCATAAGTTTCGACGAAATCCTAATTACCTTCAATCTGTTGAATTCGAACTTGATAAAATTGAGGTTAGCACAGACCTTGAAAAGGTGATAGAAACTGCAGATGTTATTATTATTGCTACTCCGTCAGCTTTCTTAGTGAAACTTTTTGAGGATTTCCCTCTTGAATTAATAAAGGATAAAGTGTTATTTTCAGCGGTAAAGGGTATCATTCCTGAATACTCCGCAATACCTGCTCGATTTATTCATAAAACATTCGGAACACCATACGATGAAATTGGTATTATTTGCGGCCCATGTCATGCGGAGGAAGTCGCACTTGAACGTTTATCGTACCTTACGATAGCTTGTCAAGATGATGATATCGCTGAGGACATGGCAGAGATGCTTGCTTGTCGATATATTAAAACAACAACATCGGATGACCTATTCGGAACAGAACTCTCGGCAGTTCTCAAGAACGTTTATGCAATTGCATCAGGCGTTTGTGCTGGTCTCGGGTATGGAGATAATTTCCAATCTGTTTTGATATCGAATGCGATTATCGAGATAGAAAACTTTATTGATGAGGTGAGTCCAATTCACCGTGATGTAAAATCCTCGGCTTACCTTGGTGATTTATTGGTGACGGCTTACTCTAAATTCTCTAGAAATCGAACTTTCGGATTCATGATTGGAAAGGGATATTCGGTTAAGACGGCACAACTCGAAATGAGTATGATTGCTGAGGGATATTATGCCACCAAAAGTGTGATGGAGATCAAAAATAAATTTGAGATTGATATGCCAATTGTTGAGGCCGTGAACAATATCATTCACGAAAAGATATCTCCGGTAATTGAAATGCAGATTCTGTCAGATCGATTGACATAGTGCGCTAAGTTCTGTAGTGTTGTAAAAAGCACCTTATAATAGTTAGTTAGTGAATAATTGGTCAAAAGTGGATTCCCATGCCCTAGGCTGTCGATTTTTATATTTTTGCAAAAAGTTTTAGAAATGCTTGTTTTCAAATTTGGTGGAGCTTCGGTTAAGGATGCAGAGGCAGTAAAAAATGTAGTAAGTATTCTGCACTTATATTCTGGTGAGAAGCTTGGCGTTGTGATCTCTGCAATGGGGAAAACAACAAACGCTATGGAGAACATTTTAGCGGCTCTTCTCGAAAAGAATAATACTGCGTTTCTAGAGCGAATTGAAGAACGGCGAGAATTTCATGTTTCTATCATGAAACAGCTGTTTATTGATCAAAATGACACCATTTTTACCGAAATTAATTCTATTTTCGATGATTTGAGCAAAAAACTGGATTCAGGTGTTTCTGAAAATGCAGCCCTCGAATATGATCAAATCGTATCATTGGGGGAAGTAATTTCGACAAAAATTGTTGCGGCTTATTGTGTTCAAGAAGGTGTTTCAGCAGGATGGATGGATGCTCGAAAATTGATTCGAACAAACAACGTTCATAGAGAGGCGGAAGTTGATTGGGAGACATCTACAACGCTTTTTCAGGATAGGTTTAAAGCAAAGCATACTGAAGTTGATGTAATTCTCACTCAAGGTTTCATTGGTCACACGTCAGATGGTCTTACAACCACCATAGGAAGAGAAGGTTCAGATTTTTCAGCTGGTATTATTGCTTATTGTTGTGATGCAGAAAGTGTTACGATTTGGAAGGATGTTCCTGGAATGTTGAATGCAGACCCGAAGTGGTTTGATAATACTGTGAAGTTGGATAGTATATCATTCCGTGAAGCAATAGAACTTGCCTACTACGGTGCCTCAGTAATTCACCCAAAGACAATTAAGCCACTTCAAAATAAGGAGATACCACTTTATGTGAAATCATTCATCAACCCAAAGGAAGATGGAACTGTTATTCAATCCTCAACATCGAATGACCACCTAGTCCCGTCGTTTATTTTTAAGATGAATCAGATTCTTTTCTCATTCACGCCGAAGGATTTTTCATTTATTGTAGAGAAGAATTTGAGCGATATTTTCGGACGCCTGGATCAGTCGAATGCAAAAATCAATATAATGCAGAATTCTGCACTGAACTTCTCCATTTTAGTGGATGAAGACAAGGTGTCAATCGACCGTATTTTGAACTTGTTTGAGGATAGCTATGATGTAAAGTACAATCGTGGATTAGAACTCGTGACTATTCGTCATTACGACCAGGCTACCATTGATCGCGTTACTGCCGATAAGGGAATCATCCTTCAACAGAAGACCCGTGAGACTGCACGTTTGGTCGTGAAACAGAAGTAATATTCTTGATAATTCCAAGGTTAGATTCTCATAGCTCCATTTTACCACAAAATAGTGAGTGTTAAATCGAATAACTAGCTGTATTTTTGTTGTTCGTGAAATCATCATTGAAATCTATATCAAACGGAGTTGTAGTTGAAGTGCGCAGTATTGCAGCCTCTTCTCTCAAAGTCAAATTACTCGAAATGGGTATTACTGAAGGAAAGCAACTCAAAGTACTCTTTCGTGCACCATTGGGTGACCCGATGGCCATTGATGTGGGCGGATATATTCTCTCGCTACGAAACAGTGAAGCAGAGTTGATTGAGGTAGAACCAATTCTAAGTGTTATATGAGAATTGCGTTACTAGGGAATCCAAATACCGGAAAAACTTCGGTGTTCAACTTGTTGACTGGATTACGCCAACAAGTAGGGAACTTCCCCGGGGTTACTGTCGATAAGAAAGTTGGAAAGCTTGACATTCATGGAGAGAATCATGAATTAGTTGATTTCCCCGGGACATATAGTTTCTATCCTAGATCTGGGGATGAAAGAGTTGTGTTTGAGATTCTCTCAGAGCCGAAAAGTGAACTCTATCCGGATGTGGTTGCTGTTGTAGTTGATGCCTCAAATTTGGAGAGAAATTTATTGTTGTTCTCACAGGTTTATGATCTTCAACTGCCAACTGTCATGATTCTAAACATGACAGACTTGGCTGCTAAGCAACACAGACGGTACGATGTGGATGGTCTCCGTAAAATGTTTCCTGAAGCGACAATTGTAGAGTCAAATGCACGAGTAAAAACGGGTAAATCTAGAATTAAAAATTCATTTGCAGAACTTAAAGAACGGAGAGGGGATCTATTCCTTGAAGGTGAGTTGTTGAATGACTCTGATCTTGAAGGTCAGGAGAAAGATGCCGAGAGGAGATTTGCTAAAATTGCCAGTTCGCTCAAGAAGATTGAAACAGCTCAAGAAGAGAAGGTATCACCGACAAGCAAGGTTGATCGAGTATTGGTTCATCCAGTATTTGGCTATTTGATTTTTGCGTTAATCTTGATGCTTATTTTTCAGTTCATTTATGCTTTTGCGGCAATACCAATGGACTTCATTGATGGAACATTCGCCACCTTTAGTAGTTGGACGGCATCGGTAATGTCGGAAGGGATTTTCACCGATCTCTTAACAAAAGGAATTATCCCGGGGATTGGTGGGGTTGTTATATTTATTCCTCAGATTGCCCTATTATTTTTCTTCATTGCGATTCTGGAGGAAACTGGTTATCTCTCAAGGGTGGTTTTCATTATGGACCGACTGATGCGCCCACTCGGCTTGAATGGTAAAAGTATAGTGCCGTTAATATCAAGTGTTGCATGTGCGATTCCGGGTGTCATGGCTGCTAGAACTATTTCTGATCGTAAAGAGCGAATAATTACAATCATGGTAGCGCCATTAATGAGCTGTAGCGCCCGAATACCTGTTTATACATTACTAATAGCAATCGTAATTCCTAGTAAAGTCATCGGAGGCTTTATGAATTTGCAAGGACTAGTTCTATTTGGACTTTATGCCCTAGGAACTATCAGCGCCTTGGTAGTTGCATTGGTTCTAAAATGGGTGATTAAGACAAAAGAAAAAGGATTCTTAATGCTCGAAATGCCATCATATAAGGCCCCGCGATGGGGCAATGTAGGTTTAACGGTACTGGAGAAAGTGAAGATATTTGTTTGGGATGCTGGGCGCGTGATACTTGCAATTTCTATAATCTTATGGGCACTTGCCACCTACGGACCTGGGGACAAATTGGAAAATGCTGAGAAAATGGCTAGGAAGCAGGCCGTTGAGCAAGAGCTCTCTGAATCTGAATCTTCTCAGTTGATTGCTTCGATGCGTTTGGAGAAATCCTACATCGGTATTATGGGTAAGTCCATTGAGCCGGTTATTGAACCTTTAGGATACGATTGGAAAATTGGAATATCCGTTATTACATCATTTGCGGCACGTGAAGTATTTGTTGGTTCAATGGCCACAATATATGCGGTAGGGGATGATGGTGAAGAAAATCTACCACTCATTGAAAAAATGAAACAATCGAAACGCCCGGATGGTTCTCCAATTTATACGTTGGCAGCTGGTGCTAGTTTGATGGTCTTTTTCGCATTTGCAATGCAGTGTATGTCGACCTTGGCTGTTGTCAAACGGGAGACAAGAAGTTGGAAATGGCCATTACTTCAACTTGGTTATATGGGCGTTCTGGCGTACCTTGGAGCTTGGATAACATTTATTATCTTGTCGTAATGCAAACCTTTTTAGTCATAACGGTGGTTTCACTTGCAGTCTCCTACATTGGATGGGAGGTCTATAAACGATTCTTTGCTAAGAATAGCAAATGCGATAGTTGTGCTATGGGATCATCAATTAATGAGGCGAAAGCAGATTAACCAATTTTATTCAAAGTTAACGCCTCTTTTCTGCAACATTCTTTTCACAGCGAATGCAAAAATTGCTAGATAAGAGAAACATACCGCACCAACGATAAATGATCCTTGTGCACCAACGATATCCATTAACTTCCCTTGAATAGGAGCGATAATTCCACCTCCAAGTATCATCATTACCAAGAATGCAGATCCTTGCGTTTGATATTTACCTAGGCCTGCAAGAGAAAGGGAGAAGATACAGGGCCACATGATCGAACAGAATAAACCGGCGCTTAGAAAAGCATAAATAGTTACAATTCCGGTCGATGTTAACCCTACGATCATTGCAATGAGGGCCAGGGCACCAAAAACACCTAGTGTTAAAGCAGGTTTATCATCTGTTAAGAAGAAGGCTCCAATTTGGACAAAGACGCATACGATGTACCAATAAAGCATCTGAACATCATGTCCAGCTAGCGCTGTTAAGCCCAAGACCACTCCAAACGCGATCAATGGGACAAAAAAGCGAAGAATAAGCTTTGTTTGTCTGGAAATATTGAATGCGTTAATTGCGCCAGCCCAACGTCCTATCATTAAACTTCCCCAAAACATAGCAACAAAAGGAGCAATCTCCGAAGAACCGTAGCCTCCGAATTCCTTTTGCCCTAAAAGCTCTCCCAGGTTACTTCCAATGGCAACCTCGACACCAACGTAGGTAAAGATGGCCAGCATTCCAAGTGTTAGTTGCGGGTATTGCATTGCTCCCCATCCGTCTTTTACCCTGGAGGCCACTTTTGTAATCGAAAGTAGGCCAATCAAAATCACCAATAAGGCTGCACTTAACCAGAGCATTCTCCATTCTTCAAGTGGTTTAAGTAGTGATGTATTTTCCTTTTCTAATTCTTGAATTTTTTCTTCTTTCGCTTTGAAGCTATCGATTCCTTGCACTGCTCGTATTGCGCGTTCAATGTTATAATCCTCACTTCCTTCTGGAACGGCAAACTCTGCATTTAATGCTGCAATCTCTGATTCGTTCGCCTCAATCTGCTTGACTTCGTCTGAAGAATAACTACTAAATACAGGCGAGAAACATGCGATGACTAATCCTGTAATTACAAGAAGGGAAACCATTGCCTTTTTTGCTGGTTCTTGCTTACCTAGGTTCTTTCCGTCAGGAACTGATTTGGAAAACCAAAACAATGCGGCAATAAAAAGGAATAATGCTCCTACACCAGTGTAAAGAACGATAATCTTCCAAAGGTCGAGGGTTGCAATTTCTTCAGATGAGTAGGTAGCAGTTCCAAAAAGTGCAAGTGCAACGACTAATGGACCAATTGTAGTTCCAAGACTATTAATCCCTCCTCCTAGGTTTATTCTGCTGCTCCCCGTTGATTCATCACCTAATGAAATCATGAAAGGATTGGCAGCTGTTTGTTGGAGAGAGAATCCCAATCCAACAACGAAGAGTCCAAATAACATTCCCGTAAATTGATTATTCGAGACCGAGATGATCATTGCTGCTGCACCAAGAGCAGAGAAGATAAGCCCGAAAACAATACTTTTTTTGTATCCCCAATTCCCTACCAAATCTCGTCCTGTGGAGGATCCAAATATGAATAGGAGAAGCGCTCCAATGTAATAAGCACCGTAGAAAGCATAATCAATCAGCTGACTTTGGAACTGATCCAAATTAAAGTAGTCACGGCAAAATGGGATGAATACGCTGTTTCCCGCCGCAATAAATCCCCAGAAGAAAAATACCAGCGTGAGCGTAGCGAGAGCCCCATTGTTTGTCTTTTTCAAATCTGTCTTTTCCGGCGTAATTGTATCCAATGTCTCACTCATCTTTTTTACTTTCTAGGTCACAAAATAAGGAGAATCTTCCGATGTCAAGCAGAAGCTTTGAATTTGATTAATTTAGCGACAAATAATTTGTGTGGTCAAGAACTTACTTACGGATATTATCCAATGGGATGTTAAGAACTGGGGGAAAGCAATTCCTTTCTGGGAGCCTTCTTTGAAAGGTATAGAGAATGGAAAGGCAGCTGCATTTGGAGAGCGTGAAGGTGGATTGTCTCTTTGGTTAGCATTGAACGGATGTGAAGTGGAATGTTCAGATTATAATGCACTTGATTCGATTCCATTAGAGCTACATGTAAAACACAAAGTAGAAAACTCGATTTCGTATTCTAAACAGGATATAACTTCAACGTCCTTCGAGGATGGATCATTTGATGTTGTTATGTTTAAATCGGTCATAGGTTCGCTGAATAGTAAAAAGCGACAGCAAGCTGCTCTCGATGAGCTGTATCGTATTCTAAAGCCGGGTGGTTATTTATTATTTGCGGAGAATCTAGAAGCAACCGGAATGCATCATTTTGCCCGGAAGAAGTTCACAAACTGGGGTCATCGATGGCGTTACCTCAAATGGAAAGAAATGGATCAAATGCTTGACCAATTCTCAGAAACAAAGAAGACTACGACTGGATTTCTCGCCACCTTCGGACGTTCTGAAGGTCAAAGAAAATTCCTTTCAGGCATTGACTGCGTACTAAACCCAATTCTTCCAAAAGCGTGGAAGTACGTTCTTATTGCCGCTGCAAAAAAGTAGTCGCAATGTAATTTTCAATTTGCCAAGTATCGTTAAATAACAACTTGTTAACGGCAAACTTCGAATACTTTATTTAGCTTGTTCATTCATTAATACAATTTTATGGAAAGGAAAGATTTTTTAGTTAAGGCATCTTTAGCGGCATTTGCTGTCTCTGCATGTGGAACAATTAAACCCACGAAGGAAGTAGAAGGAGAGCGTTTTATTGGAAGCTGCGCAACTACAAATGACATTCTTGGTCCATTTTATCGTAACAGCTCACCGAGTCGCTCAGACCTTACTTTTGAGGGTATCGAAGGCTCTATTGTTGAAATTAAGGGACGCATTCTAGGTCCTGATTGTGTGACTCCATTGGAAAATGCCACGGTTGAGATTTGGCATTGCGACACTGAAGGGCGCTATGATAATGATACTGATCGCTATGATCATCGTGGACAACAAAAGACAAATAAAGCGGGTGAATATTCATTCAAAACAATTTTACCGGGTAAATATTTGAACGGAGAATTATATCGCCCGGCTCATGTACATTTTAGAGTAACTGCACCGGATCATCAGAGTTTGGTCTCACAGATGTACTTCATGGGTGATCCACATATAGAAAAAGATCCTTGGGCGTCACTAGATAAAGCCAAGGCAAGAATAGTCCCTATCGTTTTAGAAGATGTGAAAGGGAATGTCGTAGCAAACTTTGATGTTTTCCTTACTGCAGGAAGTGACATGTAGGCTGAACTTGTCGCAGGATCAAATTTACCTGATGGCATGAGGATATCTTTATTTGTCAAAGTCATATTACTCTGTTCTTTTCAAGTTGGAAATAAGCCAATTTTTGAAGAACGAACAGAGGTTCCATTTATCCAATTCAATCTTGAGGTAGAAGTTGTTAGGAGTTTACCAATAGGGGGGTATAACCTACAGGTGTAAGATCTTAAAACGAGATGAAGATTTCACTCCAGAAACTGGTGATACGATAAATGTAAATGTTGCTATTGGTGATGATCACCTCGGTATTCCTAGAGAAAGGACAAGCTTCATGTTTCAAGGTGAATATGAACAATCGGAGTATTCTTATTCTCCATCAGGTGTTTCCGGAATGATCGACGATGAACGTTATGTATGGTATTTGAGAAGTACTAATTAGCTGTATCAACTCGAAGTAAATTCCCGTAAAAAAGTTCCTTTCCAGTTGTTGTTTTCATCCAGAGTTCTCTTACCGACCAGTCACGCTCTGGAAGATATAATTTAGCCCGCTCAACGATATCCTTTGCTTCAATCTTTGGGGAGTACGTATTCAGCACAAGGAACCCGTCCTCACCTATTAGATGTGCTGCATTACCGATGAGGTCATCTAGCTTTTCTTCGAGCTTCCATTTTTCTTTTTTCGCTCCGATTCCCCAGGCAGGTGGATCCATAATAATCCCCTTATAGTCGCGATCGCGCTTTACTTCCCTCTGAGCAAATTTGAGAGCGTCCTCATGAACCCATTTGATATTCAGCAATTGACTTGCATCCATGTTGTCACGTGCCCAAGAAATGAGTTGCTTAACAGAATCTACATGTAAAACTTGTGCGCC
>TARA_Y100000385_G_scaffold291959_1_pt1 | contig 15481 bp, 29 predicted proteins | sample TARA_Y100000385 | Tara Oceans TARA_Y100000385 (sample SAMEA2620980) | marine metagenome | biome: marine biome (ENVO:00000447); feature: surface water layer (ENVO:00002042); material: "saline water (ENVO:00002010), including plankton (ENVO:xxxxxxxx)" | depth 5 m
CTCTATATCTACAGGTACACCCATTGTTCTATATGCCTGTTGCTGTTTCATAAAGATGGTAAGTATAAAAAGAGCGATAAACACTATACCACACAGCAATATGGTTATCATTTTCGTTGCTTTATCTGTCTCTTCACCCATAGGTAGATTTCTTTTATGGCGTATATTCTGCATCTCACACCATTGTGCATACGTAATCAGTTCCTTATTGTTCTCTTCTAGCATAAAGAGATGGTCGTGATAGTCTTTTCTAGTGGTAACCCTATGGAGATGTTTCATTTTGATATTCACTCCATTTATCCTCTATGAATTCTTTATTGCTTTCAATGTATTGGACAAAGGTGTATGGTTGATCTTTATAGGTGAGTCTTTCTTCACAGTTCTCCAGAAAAAGTCGATACATAAAGTTTTCTTTTGTTTCTTCCAAAAGGCGTTTTAGCCGTGTTCTTCTGCTCAATGTTCTGTACTCCGATAGTAGGAATGACGCTCAATGTCTGATTCCTCTGTTGCGATTCCATATTGTATTTCGATGATATGGCATGGCACAGGTGTCTCATTGTATATCTGATGCCATGTTCCTGCTTCCACTGTAAAAGTCTCTTCTGCATGGAGCGGTGTTATCGTGTCATTTGTACGGACTTTGCACGATCCTTTGCTGATAAACCACTGTTCTGAGCGTTTAAAATGGCGCTGATAGCTGATTCCTTTGTGCGGTTGAATGACTAACTCTTTGACTTTGACCGAATCGTCTTGCCATAATACGGAATAATGACCCCATTCTCTCGGTGTTGTCACCAAACTTGCAGTGTTATTGAGATAATTGGTGAGGATCTGGGTGCTGGATTCCGTCTTTTCTCCGCCCACGTTGAATGCATACTCCACACCAGCGATGTTTCCTTCTGGTATATTTGCTTCTGTGCGGTCACCACCATTGCAGAATATGATTTTTTCGCTATATAGCTTGTCTGATACCATGTCTTCTAGCCCGTTTCGTGCTGATCCGTCGCTATCGTCATGTGCGAATACGCGAGGTCTGCAACCCAGGCTCTCGAGGATCGCTTTGCGTTCTGCGAATGGTAGGAACGCGGTGCCCTTCTTCCGTATGAGCCATTCGTCTGAGTTGAGAAGAACCACTAATTCGTGCCCTAGTTCTGATGCGCTCTCTAGGTAGTCTATATGCCCGCTATGGAGAGGGTCAAATCCACCTGACACCACAGCGATTCTGTACTCATTTCGATTCATGTTCATATACCTCACTGTCGATCATACCATAGGTGATATGCTTTCTTCCACGTTTCATTACCAAATTGCACCCATCAAATGACACCAGCTTCTCTTTGGTGTTCTTCAGGAGCCATTCACGAAAATCCGTCAAACTGTTGTGGCGCGTCTTTCTGACTTCGAATGTGGATACGTTTTTTCCAGCCATTGTAATCTCTTCTATCGTTCTATGACATCCTATACAGGTGTCCATGTCATCCAATTTGCAAATGCCTATACACTTTCTTGAGGTGGACTCCTCTAGTTCAAGGCTACTGATCTTTTCGGCTCTGTCTGAATTTACGAACCGTACCATTGTAAAAGAGCATCTTGTACCATGGCGTGTTTCTTGCCATTCTTGGTATGGTGTACTCCCAGCCCTGTCCTTCTGAGTCTATCCATATCACATGATGTCCGAACCATCTCTGTGAGTTGTACCATCTCGCTGTACCACCTCGGGTAATCAGTTGTTCCAGTGTCCAAAAATAACAATTACTTTTGTCTGTAAATAGCCGAGCGGGCCATGACCAGAAAAAGATCACCATTAGTGTTGTAGTAAAGGCTACCCTGAGTATTTTCTCCATGCGCTGATACAGTTCTCCTTAGATATGTGGTATATAGCTGGTGTTGTTTTCGGTATATTGTGTAAAGAAATATTGGTATAGGTGTTCGTGCCATTTCGCTGAAAAGTGTTTCAAGTCTCTAGCCTTACCAGTTGTTTCTATGCTGATAGATTCTGGCACCTGATACGCGGATGCTACAAGAAACCTAGCATTGCAATTGAGTGATAGACCCTTCAATGCCCATAGATTTCTTGCAGTGTTTACAATCTCTTCCTGTGGTGAGATAAAGATTTCTTCTACGATCTTTTGGTAATTAGTAGGAATGTTACTTCTGACTCCGTACTGTAACCATGTATTACCCTCGTCTACCATATCAGCGTTCATTGATGGTGGTCTCCATAACTCTCTTCTCAGCCCAGGTGGCAAGAGTAAGCATATCAGTTTTGGTTTGAGTATGGGTGCCCAAGCCATGGCTGTACGGACACAAGCATCTAACGAACCACCTGGCTGTCCAAAATTGATACAGGTTAATGTATTATGCGTTTGATCCAGTGACTGTTGAAATAGGTATGGTATGGTGTGCTTCTCATGAATACCTACACCAAACATATTACTGCACCCTAGAAAGAATGCACAATTATGTTCGATTCTGGTAGGTATGATATGGTCAGTTCTATAACCATTTTTATTGATTCTATATAAGATTTCTTTTGGTTCGTCTTTGGTACCAGATTTGATCCAACCACTTTCCTGAAGTTTCTTCAAGTTGTGTTTTACATTGTGGTCCCAGGCCTCAGTAGAGTCACTAGGGAACCATTGTCTAATCTCTGGTTTCCCCTTCAGCTTTGCGCCATCTGAGCAACTGTTTAGAAAAATGTCATCCGATAACTTGCTCACTTAGCCTTCTCTACTTACTTTTCTCAACCAGTTTTCGTAATTCCACGGTCCCTTGTCGACCATCTCATTGACTTCATCTTCGCCTAATTTGCTTTTGAAAAACTCTTTCATGAGATTCATACCGACTACACCGCCTACATTTAAACCATATGCTTTACCAGATGCATATGAACAGATAATTCCCACACAAAAAAGTGTGAGATACAGCAGGTCTTTACCTGCAATTAAATCAACCATTTATTTATTACTCCGTAATTAGGGTGTAAATTTCTTCCCAGTTTTTGACCACTTGGATCTCTTCTGGAATCTCCATTTGCATATTGTGGGTGTGTTCTACAAGAATAGAGTTGTACCCAAGATCATTTCCAACAATTGCGTTGGCTGGCTTGTCTTCTACCCACCAGCATCCGTCATATTTATTAGAGAGTTCCATCAAGATTTCATCTTTGTCATCACCACACCCTAGGATGTGATACTCTGCAAAGGTGTGTTCTCCAAATAGCTTTTTTAAGTTGCTGATTCTTAACTTCTGAGCAAACGGATCGCTACTCATACTGGTAACCGCAACAAACTGGTACCCGTGCTTTTCTGCAAGCATTTTGATATACCACTGGGCATCTCTCAGAGGAGGTAAAAACCCCATAGCGGCACTAGCATTGAATTCTGCGACCAGTCTCTTACCAGTCTCTCTGTCAAGTCCATACCACTCGTTGACGTTGTAGAGTTCTTTGTAGTTCTCTACAGCAGGCTCCAACGTTCTGTGGTGCATCCACATGAAGAATGCTTGTTCCCAATCGAGGCATACTCCGTCACAGTCGACCAGTATGTACTTCTCCCTATTAGGCGTACTTTGCATATCCCGTTCCTCCAAGTTTTACTTCAGCCAATTCAAGGCAATACTTGTCGCATTCTCGCTTGAGCGACACATATTCTTGGATAGAAATATCTGGACTTTTCATTGCTTTGTTTAATTTGGTAATAATTACCTCAAGTGTTTCTCTGTTTCTCATTACAAACTCCAATTTAATAACATATTATAGCAGGATTTAGGCTTTTGTCAAGCACTTTCTTGCTGATACCATGTGGGTACATCACGCTTTTTCCACACTGCAAACCCAGACTTCTCACCAATATAGTAGTTACGATATGCCTCAATGGAATCATCTGATTTGTACTGGTCTGGCATTGCTGGTGTGGGTTGAGTGAACCCTAGTTCTGGTATGTTGGTAGGCGAGTCTCGTAGGACGTGTACCATTTTAGCACAACCATGAATCTTGCCATAGCGGTGGGTGTACTCGTCAAGGGTAGCGAGGAACAACTGGTACAACCAGTCATAGTTCTGCTTTGATGCTCGACACCAAATATTGGATGGATGGTTCACATGGGATGCTTTGTATAGGATGTCATCTCGACTGGCATCTGGGTGGCGCCATCGCTTGATCTTGCGACCATTTGCGGTCTTGTCATACCACTCAACACCGTCAAGTACTCGGTGTGCGGTAGATAGTAGTTGGGCATACTCGACATTCATCTTGACCACGTGCTTGTCTACGTGGTACTCTGCGGCGAGTGTTGGGTTTTCGTGTAAATAAAATACGTTCAATTATACCTCCATATAGCTATACTCTGAATGAGTGCCATTCTTAATAGCAGTATACTCTTCTTCGCCAAAAAAGTCAAGTGCTGATTTACCATCTTGAAAAGAAATTGACTTACCATAAGAGTTACTGACTACAGAACCAGAACAGTCGGACACGGAATTTATAAATTCCTCATCCACATTGACGGTCTCACCAGCATCACGAAAAATGATACCTTGGTAATTAAAACCATCATCTAAAAGAATTGTATGGGACACCTTACCGCCATACTGTACGCGGCTATTTACTACAACACCTGAAACTGGTTGATCACCATCCAGGTACCCTGCGGTGACTTGCATACCCTGCAAGTTCCAACCATACTTATTGTATATTTCCATCATGCGGCTGCCCTCAGTTCTTTAAGATACTCACACGCTTCTGCCCATGGTAGTATCTTGCCGTTGGTAAATTCTAGTGAACATTTAAAATCTTCTTGCTCACCATTGACTAGTTTCCATGCTGAATACTTTTTGGCAACTTCTGGTGCCATGTAGCCGTACTCACCATTCACTTCGGTCTGAAGTGCTAACCACGCATTGGACACAACATCTGGTCCAATATTAATAGCTGACTCCCATGGATTCATGATGACCTTGTCACAATCGTCCAGCAGTTCTGAATCGATTACATACTCTTGCCAAGACTCGTTGGATAGGGTAATCGCTTGAGTGGCGGCATCCCAAAATTCTGGGTCTGTTGCTTGTTCAACGGACACCAGTTCAACGACATAGGTATTACCACCTTTCATCTTCCAATGTTGAGGACAAGAACCCTTACCATCCCAGTCATGGGCACCGTAGTTTTCTTCGATTTGAGTATAGATAGCGATTTTCATAGATTACTCCGTTTAGATAGCTTTCCAGTTGTCAGATGAACAATTCTTGATTGCTTCAAAGTACATAGTTCTGGCATCATCGTTATTAGCGAACCCATACTCACTAGCAAAGTCCATTGATGAAGAAGCCATAACCTCGTCAGAAAGTCCATTCTCAGAAATGATTTCTTGGCACTCAGCGGCAGTCTTACCGTAACCAACTTCACACCAGATTGCATCACCGGCAGCCCCATAGAACTGGATTCCACCGTTATTCGCACTTACATAATCTATTAACATTTGATCTCCTCTCTCATTTACAAGTATATTATGCACCATTCCTGGGTAAAAGTCAACCCTTTTTTGCATATAAATAGAAGAAAGTTGATAATATTTTACAGGATTGCTACATTATGCCCCGTTCCACTCGCTTCTTTCTCTTCCAGCACCGAAAAGAGTTCTGGATAGTTGATGAAGACTCACTCCAGCAAGTACCTAAACCACGGGAGATGATCATTAAGAAATCATCTGTCGAGGATGTACGTGATTATGTAATCACTCTGAATACTGCCAACTTACCAATAGTAGATAAGTGTCGTGACCGCACCGCTTGGCACACACCAGAAGGTAGAGAGAGAATTAGGCAAGCCAAGCTAGGAGATAATCATCCAGCTACCAGTGGATTGAAAGAGGATCACAAAAAGAAAATCTCTGCGACCATGACTGGCACCAGAGGTGGTGAATTTAACCCTATGTACGGTCGTAAGCATACAAAAGATACCATCAACAAGATTAGAATGAAGGCTTTTCAGAGACCCAAAAGAAAATGGTGCGTTGAACCGAATGGCAAGAGGCACCTTGTATTGTTAGAATTTGAATTGCCAGATGGTTGGCAATGGGGTAGATTTTATGATCCGTACAAACCTATGGTTCAAGAGGTGTAAATGTTACCGTATCCGTACCTAGACCACCAGTTACACCATCCATATTCTGTTCCTGTAAAGTCATCTGTACATTCCTTGGACCAACTTCCTGTAACGCACTGAGAAGATCAGTGTAGTGTGCCACTTGACCCAATTCAGTTTCAAGTGTAGCCATAATGTCTGGATGTTCTGCAACCGCGGTTGGTCTTTCTAAAATTAAAAGCGCATTTAAAATGTGCTTTTGTTTTGCTCCTTCAAAATAAGCCCGGGCGGCTTTAACCATCTCAGTCTTCATTACTTCTCCTTTTTTGCTTTAGATTTGCGTTTTGCTTTGGGTTTGTTGTACTCGGTAATACCCAATGTAGGTAACATCTTTTCCAGTTTTGGATAGATGTCTAGAAGTTTACCATCTTTTACCGCAGTAAGCACCTTAGCTTCTGCATGATGTAATCCCTCTAGTATTTGTACCCATACACTTTCACGCCTTGCTTGGCTGATGTTGTGAATTGGTGCGTCTGGGTTTATGAAACCAGAAATTCTACGCCACTCAAGATTAATGGTAGTATTACCCATACCTTCTGGAATATCGTCTTTGATTTTTACGGTGTCTGGCATACCTTCTGGTATACCGAAATCTGGTTTTTCTGCTCCTACACCAATTCTAACAACTGGCACAAGGCACTGTGTTGTGCTAGCCCAATCTTTTAATCTACCAACTTGATCATCAACGGACTTTGCTTCAAGTACCCATGTCAAACCTTCGTCAACTTGTCTAAACTTCTTCATGTCAACTCCACTATTTTATATTAACAATATTATTTAGTCGCCTTCTAACTCCCATTCAACCTCATAACCACCTTTGCGATCTGTCCACAGATCATCTTCACGGTCGTAATCAAAGTCACACATAAAGTCAAAAAACTCATCAGACTCCTCTGCGTAGTGTTCCATAAAGGATTCTACACTGCCAAACGAATCGATGATGTCTTCTTCTGGCACATCATAAGTGAATGTGCTAGTCATTTGGTGATATTCTTTTTTCGTAAGAATCATATCAACTCCACTATTTTATATTAACAATATTATTTAGTCGTCCTCATAGCCAATTACCCACCAGACCACAAGTAGAGTACCAAATATAGTGTACAAAGAAAACTGAAAAAAATCCATACTAAAAGTCCTGTATGACATTCATCATGCCGGTTAATTGGTATTTGACAAAATAGTTAAACATATCACCACGACCCTGTCCAAGTTGTGACTCATAACTCTCAACTATCTCTTCACAGATAGCTGTAGGAGTCATGGAGAGATCGACCAGTGCTTTGTTTCTGGTGTACCCATGTGCCATATCACCCGTAATCCACTGTTCTGGTGGTTTTGCTTTCCACTCTGCCAATAGAGTCTTACGAATAGGTCGCTGGCGTTTACCTTCTACAAAACAATCATCATCGCTCAGTATGTTAGGCACACCATCACCCTTGTCACCTGTAATGATGTGTTCCATTATCACTTGGTCAGCGGGTTCAGTAATTTTGATCAGTCGCTTCTTACCAGGTGAGTACTGTGATACATTGCTATACTTCTGTAACTGGTTGAAGTCATGGTCACCAGATATAATCATAAATGGTTTTGGTTCTTGAAACAGAGGGTGTTCAGTTAAGTCATTAGTCTGGCTATAGGTAGCCAGAGCACCAATCACATCATCTGCCTCTGCACCATGTACATTGATTACAGGGTAAGGCATGAATTCATCAATCTCATCTCGCACCGCATTGAGTGCTTCAAAGATGGAGTTCCAATCTAATCCACTTGCATCTCTACCTTTCTTACGACCAGCTTTGTACTGTGGAAAGAATTCTCTTCGCCAGTAGTGTCGATTGTCACAGGCAATTACAAGTTCACCATACTCTTCGCCAAACTTAGTTCTGTAAGAGCGCAGGGTATTGAGAATCATATGTCGAATTAATGGAACATTTACCTCAATGGATGAGTCTTTACGGTGATTGATCTCAGCCATAAAGTTACTGATTGCAGTTTGGGAATAGTCTACAACAATCATACTAATTCCTCCTCAAGTCTTGCCATGTGTTCAGCATAAGCATCTTCGCCCTGCCATGTCACACCAATATCTGGATAGAATATACCCTTAGTTCTTTTTGGTGTACCATCTGGGTTGTATGCCATAGCGATACATGATTGTTTAATCTTCATCGAACGGTGTTCACCATAGAACATATCGTTCCATACACTGCTACGAATATATTGTTCCATAGAACGGATGTACCCTTCAAGAGAGGCAACTTTTGCAATGCCGCCTTTGGCACCACTTCGCTCTTCTTGTTTGGCACCCTGCAACTTCTCTTTGTTGGACTTAATCCACTCTCGCACTTTTACAAGTGACAAAGGATCATCATCGGGCTTTGCTAATACATCTGGGTGAATACCAGTATTCTTTGGAGGGTTTTTCTTTGCTCTTGCTTCTCTAGCTTTAGCAAGTCTGGCAGATGCCGCGGCTTTCTGCTCTTCGGTCATCGGCTTACGCTTCTTGCGTATTTTCTTTGGTTCTTTACGAAACTCTTCGTATTTGATCTTTGGTTTTGCTTTTGCCATGATAGGACTCCTGTTTATATATTGTAGTATTATATATTAACAGGAATCCTACCAAATGTCAACCTCTTTTATTCAAAAGATTTGATGCTGTCAAGCCTCATGGCTCTCCAGTCTTTCTTGTCCGTATCGAAAACGGTCAAAGTTGATGCGTTTCTCTGCGTGGCAGATACTTGCTCTCCGTATACTTTGTTAAGCACGGCAGGGTCAAGTGTCGCATTCATCACTCGCTCACTTCCATCCACTTTCGTGAATGTGATCTTTTTGGTGCCAGATTGCAACTGGCTAATATAAGTTTCTTTTGTCATAATATCTCCTATCCGATACATACGCGACTACGTAAGTCGCTGGTTGAAAAGCGGTGATCCCGCTTATTAAAATACAGGGCGATGTCTCGCGCTTTGCAAATATCTTTCCCTGTAAAGTCTTTCTCTTTATACTCTTCCCCTAGAATTCGCACATCCAATGAGTACATGGATAATATGTCTTCTAGGTCTTTTTCACTACTATACGGAATTATTTCATCCACATAGCGAATAGCCTTCAATTGAGTATACCTCTCCACTATGGATTGGATTGGGCTATTCTTCTCTGGTCTGTCGTGGGTAGGATTTACCTGTAGTCCACAGATCAGAAAATCACATTGTTCTTTTGCATCTCGTAACATTTGTACGTGTCCTGCATGAAGCAGGTCAAACGCCGAGCAAGTAAAGCCAACTTTCATATTCATAATGCCTATTATATATGGTTTTAAATCAAATGTCAAGCATTATCTTTGCTATCAATTATCCATTCCATTTTCTTACGTAGTCCACGATCAAGTCTTTTAAACTGTTCAATTTCATCTTCTGTAACGTCTGGTGAATCTTTGTCTGGTTGTGGTTGTGGTTGTGGTTCTATACCAAAATCTTCAGTCGCCGTACCGAAGTCTTCTTCGCCCATAAATGTGATACTTTCGCCTCTGCGCTCCATAAAGTTCATGTTGGCGGCTATGACCAGTAGTATAGCAAGTGGGTCAAATACAAATACAAGCATGATGATAACGAATCGTACCGCCTTGTCAAGTACCTCTGTACTGGACTCACCATATATCAACTCTGCAATATATTTTAATGGACCAACTTCTGCTTCTAGTCCAATCCTATCTGCCTTGAGCGGAAGTAACGCTTCTTGAAACGATTCAATTTTAGACACCGCGGTGTCGATTGCCAAGCTGAGAGCCTTTCTTTCCTCTTCCTGAGACTTACGTACAGCGGTCGCGCCCGACCTACCCCGTATCCTGTCATACTCAATGAGAGTTTCAACGGTTGTGTTGAGTTGATCGGTCTGTCGTTGTGCAGTAGTGATCTTATTCTCTTCAACCGTGATCTTTCTTTCCAAATTGGTGATTTGTAGTGCATTACCACCTCCTGTTAATACTGTTTGTTCTATGTGTGCTTTGGAAAGATATCCAAAGATACCCATAGACGTAATGATTGATAAAATTATTACAGCGGCTGTAAAATAAGTCTTCATGATGAAACGGGCTTTCTGCCAGTTTCTATACAACCAAGATGCTGTGACCAATTTTGCTATTTCTAATACGATACCCATAACCATGATAGAAAATGCGGCTGTTGGAAAGATAGCCATAAGCCCTACAATTGAGAACCAACCTGCTACGGCTGATACTGCTAGTGCGGATGCAATTAGTAATAGTAAGAATGCCATTTATGGTTTCCACTTAATTGGTTTAAAATCTGAGAGGTGACTCCTTCGCAATCTGATATTCAACATATCGTTTAGACAATTAGGGTCTTCTCGCTGTTGCCATTGCAATAAAAATTCTTGCATTTTAGCATAAGACTTTTGCGTATATATCGCCAGAGTCTCTTTCTTTAGATCACCTTCGTACTCGGTAACATACTTAGAACTACCAAAATACTTTTCATAAAGTTTTTCAGACTTACAAGAGTACCCAATGTAGTATTTACCATCTGGGAAATAGGTACAGTACACACGGTGTACTTTGGGTTCTTTTGCCTTGCGCTTCTTTTTCTTCACTGCCATAATAGCACCATAATAATTAATGATACTACTATTTATATGGTTAGAATGAGTGTATGTATATCCACCAGTCAATCAAAAATATTAGAGATGCTTGTATGGTAACTGCACCCAAAACTATACAGGTAGGCAATACAGCATTTGCTTTTGCGGGGTGTTTATTTACCCACTCTTCTAATTCGTTCTCATTCATAAGATATTAAATCATAAAATTGTAAACCAAAGTTGGCTTTTACACAAGAGGGCTTGGATTTAAGGACGGCGGTGAGTTCTGCTAGTTCTTCTCCTGATAACATCTTATCACTTTTACCAAAACTTTTTATTTTGTTTCTAATCCACGTATCTTGTTCGTATGCTCTTTTTCTTGCATCTTCAGTTGGTGTATATGATGACACAAGGTCCATATATTTTAAATGTTCACCTGGTAAAGGATGCAAATCTCTTGTGCCGTTCTTGCCAAAAGGATCTGGCCATCGACCATTATATAAAACATCCATTACACTTGGTTTAATTCTTTCTAACTCATTTCCATAAATATCTGCTATAGTTTTGGCTTTTTCAAATATATTATTAGGTCCAACATCGTACTGGTCGTATCTTTCTGTTATTGGTATCATACTGTACATTTCGTACTTACATCCTATATGATTCAACAACCATACCGTATTTGCTATCGTTGTGTAGTCTCTTAAAGCATACCATTCCAAATCACCGGCATTTGGAACTTTCTTGTATTTTTCTTGTGGGTTGGTTCTTCTATTACCAACATTTTCCCAACCGCTAGTTGACCATTTATCTTCTCTTGCGATATTTGTCCACATAATAAGAACTGTATCGTCTTTGGTAATATTCTGAGACTTATGGCACTGTGTGAGTCTTATTGATATAGACTGGTTACCACCACCTGCCATACCCCAATTCTGAACTTCATCGAATTGATCTGCAATAGAATCAACCCAAGTTTGCCAGTAATAGTTCGTAAAGCTACAGCCAAAAGCGAACAGTCTATTCATCTACAGACAGGTCCTCACCATATCTACCACGCTCTCTGTTGCCGTCACCATTAAGTTCCGTAGAGTCTTGTTGTATGTGCTTGAATGATTCACTATGTTTCTTTTTATTAAAGATAAGATCATAGTTTTTATCGAATTCTTCTTTATTAGTGGGTCTTTGTTTGCTACCTTTACTCACACCAGCTTTCCTTTTTGTCGCCAAAGTACTCTCTGGCATAACCGTTTGCTAAAAGTGCATCTCTCAGAGATACCCCATCCACAATTACATCACCAAGAACACGACCACCAAACTTGTCCCATTTCATGATCATTACTTTGATATCTTTCTCGCCATGAAATAACATCTGTTCGGTAAATTTAGATGCTTGCTCACCCAAATCTTTCTCGTAGTCACAAGAACCACGCCAAGATTTTTCTGGCGTGTCAACACCATAAACTCGGATAGACAATTCTTGTTTCAATGGTGCTGGTAGAAATGATGCTTCAAATGCTACCGTGTCACCATCAATAACTCTTGTGATTGGAAAATCATAGATTTCTGCATCGGGTGTACCGTGAGCGGCACCTGTCCATAGTCCTACAATAAAAAAAGTTGCGTACATTAAAATCTTATTCATTGGTATTTCTCCTACCATTCTTGTTCTAGATCAATTGAGTTATCATCGAATTCATCGAATTCATCTTCTACAGGTAAACTATCTTCCTCTTCAATAGGTTCACCACAAAATGCACAGTACTGTGGTAAGTAATGTGTCTCAGACATATCATGTTTTATCTGGTATACTGCCTCACAAGACATACACTCTATTGTTTTAGGTTTTTGCATATAATTCTATACCTGCCTTTTTTAAAAATGAATCACCAGCTCCTTTCGATGCTTCATAGAATTGTCCATAATATACTTTAGATATGCCTGCCTGATAAATCAGTTTGGCACACTCAATACAAGGAAAATGCGTTATGAACAGAACCGCATCTTCTGAACTTTCAGTTGACTTTGCCAGTTTCATCAATGCATTTGCTTCTGCATGGAGTACTTCTGGCTTGGTCTTTCCGTTTACTTCACAGTCGTTGTCCCAACCAGAAGGAGTACCATTGTAGCCTATAGATAAAATGCGTGTATCTTTTACGATAACACACCCGACTTTTAGTTTTTTAGCAGTAGATAGTCTTGCTGTTTCTTCTGCTATGCAATGGAAATAATCAATGTACTTTCTATTCATATGTATACTACCAATTGTGTATATTTCCTGCAATGATAAAGAAACAAGTAATAAAGTTTACTAGGACTACCACAGTACGGATAAATGCAACTCGGTCTGCGTCTTTACTGTCTTCTGTTGCTTTCTCACCGAGAGACATTGCCCATAATTTCCATATATATTTTAACTTGCTGTCTCCCATTTACGCCGCCCACACATCTGACCAATCACCATCCAAAGCACCACGGGCATAATCGGTAGCGCGGTTCTCAAAGAAATTTGTATGAGTAGGTGCGTTGATCATTTCTTCTACCCACAACAATGGGTTCTTTTTGACTTTAAAGATACCTTTCATGCCAAGAGATATCAATCTACGATCTGCAATGTATCTGATATATTTTTTGACTTCTTCTGAAGTAAGCCCTTCCATAGGACCTAGAGCAAATGCAAGGTCAATAAACTTATCTTCAAGTTCTACCATTTTTTCTGCTATACTGTAAATCTTTTCTTTTGTTACATCATTCCAGATTTCCAAGTTCTCATTTACATATGATCTAAACAATTTGATCATTGATTCGGCGTGCATGGTTTCGTCTACGATTGACCACGTGACAATTTGACCCATACCTTTCATCTTACCATGTCGCGGAAAGTTCAACAACATAATGAATGAGGAGAACAATTGCATACCCTCAGTAAATGCGCTGAATGCCGCAATATTGGTAGCGATACTTTGCTTATCACCATTTGCAGAAGATAACTCAACAAAATACTGGTGCTTGTCTGCCATAGCCTGATACTCCAGGAACTCATTATAAGTTGACTCTGGCATACCCAATGTCTCAATCAAATGACTGTACGCGGCTACGTGGAGTGCCTCACGTGCGGCAAAACCCATAAGCATCATTCTTACTTCTGGTTGTGGGAAATGAGGTAGATAGTTATCTACATAACCACCTGCTACATCAATATCTCCTTGCGTGAAGAATCTAAAGATATTAGTAAGAAATCCTTTCTCTGCGTCAGATAACTTATTTTTCCAATCTTTTACATCTTCAGACATAGGAACTTCAGTGTGAAGCCAGTGAGACTGTTCGTGCTTTAACCATGCGTCATATGCCCATGGATAATTAAATGGTTTGAAATACTCTCTCGGGTCTTGGAGTCCTTGTTTAGGTGACATATCTTTTCCTTATTCGTTAATTTGTTTTTTAAATAGTAGTAAGTAATTTTTTATACCTTCTGAATCTCTGTTCCATAAGGAATTGAATTTTTCTGGCGTTATCTCATCTACAAGTTCGTAGCCCACACTGGTCAAACATTTTTGTATGTCGTTTCTCGAAATACATAAGTTCCTATTTATAGGATTACTAATATCAGAGTCAGAGTACCTCATAAGAACTTCATTTACAGGCTCAATCTCACTAGATAAATGAGTCTCTGAAAATTCTATATTTGTAACCAACAGGAGTTCTGGTGTATTGTAGTTTACTATTTTTTCTAATAAGTCTATAGGACTGTGTAGATGATACAATAAACCACAACATAACACAAGATCAAAATGCTTTTTTTCTAAAGAATAATAGTCATTATATGTTAATTCAAATAGCTTTCTATCTTCTCTGGTGTCATCAATAAATTTTCTTAAAGATTCTATACATTCACTACTTGGCTCAACAATGGTATAATCAGATGGATTTCTGTTGCTGATTATATATGACATCCATCCCCAAGCAGGACCAAATTCAAGAACGCTTTTTTGTTCTGCTAAATGTAGAAAATTATCATCAAGATACTTCCCAATTTTTTCTAGCATATTTCATTTACCATAGCATATTTTACTAGGTCATCATATCCACCAATGTTCTTGCCATCAACGAATATCTGTGGCACTTTGCCATTAGATTGAAACTCTTCTGTGTATGCTATTTCCATACCACTTAAAAAATCTTTTGCATCTTTACAATAACGACAATCATCCCTTGACTTAATTAAAACTTTACTCATTTCCTTTATCCTGTTTGTTAATTCGTTTAAAACCCCATGCTCTCTCTGCACACCACCAACAATTATTACACCTGCCTCTATTCTGTTCTGTGCAACTGTGGGTAATTGGCATAATATCTTCTGCTATGCCTAGGTCAAATCCCAGTTGTATAGTTTGGTCTTTTGTTAAATCTGCAAAAGGATGTGAAACATATTGCTTCTCATGTTCTGTTGGTGTAAACCTATCATTGGGCATAGGATAACCTTTTGGCATCATATCCCTTTGATGGGGTGGGTATGCATTCATTCCATTAAAGAGGTAATCTGCGTACCCCTTATCAAAAATTTCATGTGCGCCACTCGTTACGTAGTCTGAAGGATTTTCTGAGGTAATCTGCCCTACTATTCGGGTAGGCTCAAATTCATATCCTAACTTTTCACTTGCCCATTTTAATACGAGATTGGCATAATGTTCAGCACCGTCTAATTTTGGTACGGTATAAGCAGTACATTCTTGTCCTCTT
>TARA_Y100000385_G_scaffold252449_1_pt1 | contig 15435 bp, 8 predicted proteins | sample TARA_Y100000385 | Tara Oceans TARA_Y100000385 (sample SAMEA2620980) | marine metagenome | biome: marine biome (ENVO:00000447); feature: surface water layer (ENVO:00002042); material: "saline water (ENVO:00002010), including plankton (ENVO:xxxxxxxx)" | depth 5 m
TTTCTTCAAGGTTGTCTACCGCAGACACACCAACTTCTCGATGGAGACCATTTCGCAGACCGTGAATGGCTCTTCGGATAACTCTAACGGACAATCTTCTACTGTCACTATCTCTCGCAATGGTGACCTTGTTCACAAGGTCTATGTTAATTTCAAGACGGACAATGCCACCAAACTCCTTGCTTCTATTGATCAGGTAGAGTTAGAAATTGGTGGGCAGAGAATTGATCGTCACTCGGGTCAGTGGCTCGCTACTTGGTTAGATCTCTCTACTCCAGCCTCGAGAGCGTATGAGGTTAGTACTATGATAGGTGATTCAGGCATTTCCGCCACCGCCCCGATTGGGGCAGGTAATGGTCAAGTCTCTGTGGCTCAGATTCCTCTTCAGTTCTGGTTCTGCCGTAATCCGGGTCTTGCCCTCCCCCTGATCGCTCTTCAGTATCATGAGGTCAAGCTCAAGTTTGACTGGAAACTTGGCGGCTCTATCACTCCATCCGATTTCGATGTGTTATGTGACTACATCTACCTTGACACCGATGAGCGCCGTCGTTTTGCTCAGGTTTCGCACGAATATCTTATTGAGCAGGTTCAGGAGCAAACCGAGACAGTCGGCACCAGCGCGAACATAAGACTGAACTTTAATCACCCCGTTAAAGAACTCATTTGGTCTTTTGGAGTGAGTTCGGGTGGTGTGAACGGTAATCTAATGAAGTCCAGCCTGAGCGAGCCCCAAAAAGGAACGGCTAGACTTCAGCTTAATGGTCATGATCGTTTTTCTGACATGCCACTGGAGTATTTCTCTCTCAGACAGTGTATTGATTATCACTCTGCTGTGCCTGGCACCAATTTGGCTCAGACGACTGAGGGTGTGTACAACAACTTCACCACGCTCTACACCGGTTCCGTTTGCTCAGACTTAGTGAATCCGGTGTATGTGTATTCTTTCGCTCTCAAGCCTGAGGAACACCAGCCATCGGGAACTTGCAACTTCTCTCGCATTGACAACGCTAAACTTATCTGCGACAAGACGTGCGGACCCGACGCGTCCCCTATCACCGACACCGCGAAGGTCTTCGCTGTGAACTACAACGTTCTCCGCATCATGTCCGGTATGGGTGGCTTAGCATACTCGAACTAAATGGTATACCGAAATAAATGAATTAAAGATGATTAACATCTACTAACTCTAATCTTTTTTACAAATCAACAACAATTGATTTACAAATGAAAATTTATTAAAGATATCATTAATTAAAATAAGAACATAAAGAAGATGATAAGAGTCAAAGCTTGCTCAAATGTGATCATCTTAAATCCTCTCAAATCTCCCCCAAAGTTCTTAATAAACACCGGTGCAGCCGAATTGTACGAATACTGAACAACAAGAACCTTCAATGTGATAAAGAGTATAATTGCTAAAAAAATCTTGAGAGGATGAATCTCAGTCAGATCACCCATCTTCACTTTCCCACCACCAAGCATAAAACTACTATTCATTTATATAGTAGTTCATAAAATAATCTCATAGAATCGGTAAACTTTAAGAAAGACATTCAAACAAATCTTCAAGTTTCTTAAGATTCTCAACATCATCTTCAGCATACTTTAGTTCTAAAACTTGTTTCACAGGGTTTTTCACTTGATTTTGAATGTAGTGTTCATAATCTAATTGTAGATTCTTCTCTTTCACATAACTCGGTAATTCTATCTTTTCACCCTGAAGAACCTTTTTCTTCTTGATTCTAGTTTTTCCATTCTTAAGTTGGATCACTTCTTCCGTCTTTTCTTTGGGGAGCTTGAAATAGACAAAGGGAATACGATCACTTGCTTTGGGTTTGTTTCCTGGATCGCGAATAGCAATTCTATCGGCAAGAACTTTATGCGCAATTTGACTCGGATTTTTGTAATATCCTCTCAAAGATTTGGTAATAATATATTCATTCATATGAAGCTTTCCGTTTCTTACATCTTGAAGAGTGTCTCTAATCCATGAAATAGCACCCTCAAAATCTTTCTCAACCATAATCTTTTCTATCATATTTCCAAAGACATGCTTCACGATTGGAGCATTATCCCTTCGTTTCATAACAATCCCCATAGAAGTTCTCGAGCATTTATTGGGATTGAACTCATATTTATCTCCGATATATCGTTTTTTTGAAATGAGGATAAATGGATAGAATGTTTTCTCATATTCAAGGACTTGTGGTTCATGCATAATTCTTTCAGTAATCCACTGACCAGCTTTATCACCACATTCAATACACCATTTGAGTGCTTCTTTTCCCTCCAGAAGTTTACCATCTTTGACTCTTGAGAACTTTACGAATACAGAATCTGTATCACCATAGATGACTTCAGGTTCTGGAATATTATTCTCTTTTGCCCACGCAACGACCCCATCAGAAGCATCTTCAATACGACTTCTGCCAATAGAAGTGGTGCATGCGGCGATTTTGTTTTTGTAAATGGGACTCGTTCTTGCTCCCATCTGACCATATACAGAGTTGGCTGTCACTTTGTATGCGAGTTGGAGACCATCCCAAACCTTTTTCTTGAACTCATTTTTTTCATTCTTGAGCATTGATTTGGCATTTTGTCGCTGACTTAGAAGATGTTTCAAGACTGTGGGTATAATACCAAGAGGTTTACCTTCTTCTTTCTTTTTGAAATGACAGGTAATTTTAGATTGTTCTTGATTAATGACCTTTTTGATAGTCTTACCCTTTTCCACATATTCATAGTTATCATAATCAATTGTTTCATAATCAACGTATTCTAAATATTGAGGGTCTTCAATCAGTGTTTCGTGAGACAGGTTCTTTTCTATGATAGAAGATGGATATAGAGAGGCATAATCTAGAACAGAGACTGGGTCATCAAGATATATTCCAGGTGTGGGATCGAGAACAATCGCACCTTCATATCCTTCTCTCGGAGGAGGATTTTCAATTTCATCAAGTCTGTCTTCAATTTGGTATTCTCTGTAAGGAAGTTGTCTGGGTTCTTTGGGTTTCTTAGGTCTATCATCATATCTAGCTGTCCCGTTTTTCCTATCCTTGAGATATTGTTCATACCTTTCTACATATTCGGTCATATTCTCTTCATATTCTTCATAAGATTTTTTGTCTTTGCCGTGTTCTAATTCGTAAACTAGATATTCTGTATAAGATTCATTTTCAGATTTGTAAGTTTGATATTGGGTCTCGTACTCTCCTTCGGAAAGAAACTCAATACTTTCAGCCAATAACTTTTTTCTCATGTCACCTTTGCCCTCTTTCTGATATTTTTCACAATATCGTTTTATATAGTTCTCCTTTATCAATAATTCTTTAGTAGCATCCCTACCATTTTCCTCAAAATATTTCGTATAATCATACGGTTTGGTGAGTCTTTTAAGAGTGGGTATCATGACTTCTTGATTATTACATTCTTTCACAACAATGGAGTAAACTTTTGCTCCTTGACCTCTGAGATAAATGTACGACAAAGGAACAAAACAGACATTCGCCATTGAGACACCATTGGTTATAATTTCTAGACTAAGAGAAAGATTGATACAGAGTTCACAATCTTGAATACAGTATTTTGCAATATCTGCTCTGTCTTTAGCGGTGCCGTGTTGATGTTTTTGGAAAATATCTTTGGGAGATACATCATCCTTATTCAGACACCACTCGTATTTGAAGATACCACCTTGTTTAGCCTCTTGACACCAATTTTTGATTTCATTTACAACATAGATGATATATTCATTATCACTTTCATCATCTTCATCAGGTTGTTGTATATTTTTGATGTAGAACTTTTCTCCATTGTTGTACAGTTTTTCTCCAATATTACTGTGGAAACGCATGGATATATAATCTCCAACCTTAAGGTGTCCAATATCGGTGGTGTATAGTTGTGTTTGCTTCGTTTTTTTCCTGTATTTAATGAGGGAAATATTTCCTCTGATGAAATGGGATGCTACGTCATCTAATTTGTATGATTCAAGGTTATGGCTCTTTTGTATTTCTTTTTGAAGATCATACAGGATTCTCCCATCCATGGTGATGTAATTCAGATTGTTATCCCCCATACCCGATGAGCTTAGATTTTGTTTCTTTTCCCCACATTTTTTATTGAAATGTTCTCTATAATCTGCGTGTTCTCTGTCTATATTTCCCAAATTATAGAACTCGTAAACAGGGCACGTGGGATTGTGGGAATATCCATTTGATTTACAATTGCACAGTTCTTTGATTCTTGTATTAAGATATGCGAAATCGAAACCGAAGATGTTATACCCCGTGATAAAATCGGGGTCAACCTCTTTAATGAACCGAGACCATTCCAAGAGTAGTTCTTTTTCCGAAGGACATCTAATTATTTCTATGGGTGGATTTTGGACTTCGGGGATCTCGGAACAGATGTCTTCTTCGGGAGTTTCATCAGTGGGACCAATAACAACAATATGTCTTCTTTCTGGGATTTTTGAACCATATTTCTGGATGACTGTGCCGATCTGAATGATTTTGTCGGGTAAGACAAAGTTTCCCTTCTGAATAAGAGATTTATTGAGAACATCATTCATAAGATTGATAGTTTTATCTCTTTGTTTCTTATCCTTAGATTCAAGATTAGCTCTAATTGTTTCGTGTTCCAGAAGTTCTCTAGAAGCGGACTCTCTAGTTTCCATAGATATCTTTTCTTTAGTGTGAAGTGAATTGATAAAGTTTTCATTCTGTTTGTCCAGGGAACAGGTAATTAGTTGTGTAATTTTTGAAGAGACTTCCTCAAAGGGTTCTTCATCCGAATCATCCGAACCATAATCCCACTGATTTTCAGTAAACTCAATAACGTGATCATAAAGATCATTTGCCAGCTTTTTACAATCTTTCTTGGGAACGGGGAAATCTCCGTGAGAACTATCACACTCTAAATCAAAGGAAGCTATCTTAAATCCGTGAATCTCATTTTTATCACAGGGTTTCACTTTTTGAAAAGGAACCTCATATGCTCTGTGGGAGGAGAATAGTTTTTGATAATAAGAATGTATTTTGCAAGATTCAATGGAGACCCATCCACAGGGATTGATTTCTTGTTTATGAATGAAGCGAATCACGGGATGAATATTGGCCTCATAAAGATTGCTTTCGCAGTTGTCGGTAATATCTTGATCAAACCACTGAAGAGCAATATGATTTATGTCATCTCTTTTACCCGTCCTGTCTTTTCTAGAGATGATACTGTACATCTCCTTGAATGCCTCAATGTATTTGTTCATTGCTCCCTGACAATTAAATGTGAGTTTTACGAAACTATATTTTAGAGGATCTCCATTTTTTTCGCACCTGAATCCATAGAAATCTCTACCACAGAAGCTTTCACAATCTTCAAAACGAAAATCAACTCGTGGGTCGTAATTCCAAGAGTTTTTAACGTAATTCTCAACGTAATATTCATAGGCTTTTCCCTCACCCTTGATAAGTCTCTCCATTTTAGATTCCATGATAGATTTCTTCTTCACCCAATTATTCGGAACTTTGATGTAAAAGTAGGGATTGAATCCAGTTAGATTGTAAATAACTTTTTCCCCCTCAGACGTTCGTCCATAGAGAGAGATTAAGAACATCTTTGAACCATCAATATCACTCATAACATCATCTGACTGGATGTCTAAGATTTGAAAGGATTCCATGTTATTATTTACTATGATATTTTATAGGCGGAATTTCTTTAATTATCAATCAAATTTACAGTAGTCAAATTCAAACGATTCAATATAAATCTAAGTCTATCATATAGACCATGAAAAACTTCCTAAAGATAGTTTTTTCTCTACTGGTATTAGCAACAATTTACAATATCATAACTTTCAATCGTAATTATACAACCATAAAATCCACTGTGAATAACAAAGAATATCTAGTTCGGAAATTACCCGATAAATTAGAGGCGGCGAACTTATTAGCCGTAATAAGTTCTGATTTAAGTAAACTAGTAAACTCACTTGATGAAGGAGAAAGAGATGGTATCAGTCAACTCAAAACATACTTTGAAGCTGATAACATTACCGAAAATGGTCCCGATGGAAAATACAAGGCATATTCAGTAAATAAGGGTGAACAACTTTCTTTATGTTTAAGAGATGCAAAAACAAATGAGTTCATAGACAGGAATCTTATTTATTTTATAGCCATTCATGAATTATCACACATAATGACAGATGAAATAGGACACACACCGAAGTTTTGGAATAATATGAAGTTCTTATTGGAGAAAGCGATAGGCTTGAATCAGTACACTGCAGTAAATTATAAGGACTACCCAGCAGACTATTGTGGATTAACAATACACTCTACACCACTCATTATGGACTAAGTCTCGTATTTATTATATAAGATACTCTATAGATAGAATGTCAAATAAACTCATTGAGGATTTCAATCCTAAAACATATGAAGTGTATCATTCAACCGATGGGGAGAATGTGAAAGAATCGATAGATATATATGAAGATGATAGTCTTCAAGAAATCTATCATAAAATTGGTTCGAAAGAAAAGGTCTCTCAAGAATACATTCATTTGTGGTACTACGATAAGAATAAGAATTACAAGCTTTTAGGATTTGAATACGAAGAAATAGATATGAAAGAGCTTTCTAGTTTGAAGGAATCTGAATATGTTTCTGAATCAATTGATGAAGAGGGAACACAAATTATTTCCGCAAAAAATTACACGATTCATAAAACTATTGAAAACATCGGTATTCATTCAAACAGGATATACTACATGACATTACAGGACTATTTAAAGAGTATTCAACTATCTACAAAAGAAATCAATCGGGAAAAATGGAGTGGTTCACTAGATTATTTGCAATTCATCAATGGAAAGATACGAGTCTATTGGCCCCAACTGAATGAGGAGATGATCCAAGATCCAAAAAACAAAGTGATTGGTAAAAAGGTGAAGAGAATTAACAAGATTGTAAAGAATACAACAGATGTTCTGAATAAGATTTTCACATCTACAGAGAGTATGAAACCAAGCACACTCTCTATGTCCACACTCGTTTTTGACAATAAGATAGAACTGGAGAATATAGTAAATATCGTTCATTTATTTTCAGATATTTCATTGTCCAAATACAAGGATTACACATTGGTTTTTTCAAAGATTATGATGGATGGATACGAAGATTCTCACTACAAGGTTTTGAAAAGTTCAATTCGTGATAAGAACTATCTTAAGAATCCTTTGAGTGAAGCAGATTTTCTTCGGTTTACAAAGGGGATAGTTATTTCTATTCCGAATGTGAAGGTGAAATATTTAGATTTGCGAAGAACCGTTTCTTTTATCTTTTATCGCGATGGTACTTATATTCATGTAAATATAAGTGATAAAGGAGAGATCAAGATTATCATACAATCCTTCATTATAGATGAGATAGATATAGGGAATATTCTTCATGATATGAACTCGTTTATAGAAAAGAAAATTATATCTCCAAAGATATATTTTGGTGTAGAGAAAAAGATATTCAGAATATCTGAGGAGTTAAATGACCCATTAACCTCACCGGTTTATCTTATGAATTATGGACTTGAATATGATATAAAGGACTTCAATAGTAAAGTGTTGGAGAAAATGATTCAGAACCTTTCAGTATTCTTTCGCATTGAGAATATAAGTGATTCCAAAATACAGTTAATCTACAAACGTGTCAATGAATACAACAGTGTGGCGAGTAAACTTCAGACAATCTCAAAAATCGTACAAGAGACAGATAAGAGAGAAGAAATTATCCGCCGCATAGCAGATACCTTTAATATTCTGGATGAAGATGCTGTAGAGAACTATGAAATATGGAAACAGTTAAGTCAGAAGGGATATCACAATTCTCAGGAGGGTGTTGATCTATTAGTAGAAGGATTCAAGAGTTCTCATATCAAGGTTACAATCGGTGGGTGTTCGAGTAAGAGTGAGATGAATCGTTTGAATCACGTGTTAAATACTTTGATGAGTTGTTATTTTGAATATATTGAGAAAAAGAAAGATAAACTCTCTCTAATGAAAAAGAAGAAGATAGAGGAGGACTTAATTGGGTTTTCGGATGAGGAGGATGTTGAGGAAAAAGATAAGGATAAGGAAGAAGAAGAAGGTAAGGATAAGGTAGAAGAAGAGGATAAGGAAGAAGAAGAGGATAAGGATAAGGAAGAAGAAGAGGATAAGGAAGATTCGGAGAGTTCGGGGAGTATAGATATGGGTCTATTGGACGAGTTAGACAGTGATGAGGATGAATCTTTCGGTGGTTCAAGAATGGTTGGGGGTGGATATGATTTAAGAAGTTATTATCTCAATCGTTTGGCTAAGAACTCAAAATATGATAATGAATTATTCAATTTTACGACAAGTAAAACTCATCAATCAAAAAAGGGTGAATTGAAGGGAACTTATGCGAGAGCGTGTTCTGCTAATTATTCCCGTCATCCGATTGCATTAACAGAGAAAGAATTAAATGAGATTAAGGATAATCCAGATTATGGCGAAGGGATAGGTTATTCAAACGCTATCAAGATAGAAGGACGTCCGACAACTATTAATGGAGATATTTATTATATTTGTCCTAAATATTGGGACGTTAAAAATGAGACACCCTTAAATCCTCTAAAATTAGATGAGTTTAGGGAGAATGTATTTGGAATGGATTATTCAAAGAATCCGAGTGGCGATCCAATAAAAACAACGGCAAAAGATAAATCAAATACCGAGAAATATGTTTTAGTCAGAAGTGGATATCATTGGACGAATGCGGGCGATGATATCATGAGATACAAAGTTGAACCAATGGAAAATGTTCACCCGGATGGTTTTAGTGTCCCCTGTTGTAATGTAGATCGTTTAGAGAAGATAGGGAAGAAAGATAAGGTTCAATGGTATGATGAGAAAGCTAAGAAATGGTTGCCAGGTGTATGTGTCAAGAAAGGCTCGGATAAAGATGAGAGCAAACCATATGTGATAGATGCGAAAGAACTTGGAGAGAGAAAGGTTCCAAGAAAGTATCTTAAGAAATACAAAGAGAACAAACATATTTCAAACGCAATTCCGTGCAATGAGGGTAAATATTGTCATATTCACGAGATTTTGAAAAGATTTATAGGACAACACTCTGAAATGCCCAAAAAGGGTGAGAGTGATCGGGGTATTTACAAGTTAGGATTAGTTCGTAAAGGTGTATCCAGAGATAGTGATAGTTTATTGAGTTCTTTACAGGTTCTACTTCAGAAGAAAAGTATTGAAATACTCATTAATCACATAATAACAGACTTGTCAAGATGTAAGAATATCTTTCGGATCGCGAATGGAGCATTTGTGAATTATTTTTATTCGAATTTGAACAATATCTTAGAAAAAGATGTGAAAGGATTTGTAAGTTTTTTAGAGAAGCAGAAGGGTGTAACTAAGAGACATAAATCCATATTAGTCAAGAACAACTACAATCGTGAAAACTTATTCAAAGGTACACCCTCAATGGGTTCATTAAATAATCATTATTACAGAGTATATTCTTCTATTAAGAATTATGAGGCATATCTCCACGATGATACACAGAAAGAAGATAAATACATAGTATCAGTTCTATGTTCTATAATGAAAATGAAAGAGAATGTTTGTTTTGGAGAGGCTCTTTCAGACACGGGTATACTCGTAGTAGAAGAAATAAACGATGAGATAAGGTTATCTGAACCGATTGGTGGATTTATGAAAGAGTTTGATAAGGTCTATCTTTTGTACAAGAGAAGGGATAATTATGAGCCAATATTTGTGAGTTTATTTGATGAATATCTTCCACAAATCAATCCTTATTCTATTCAGGACGTTTATGAGCAAACAATCAAAGATAATAAAAAAATTAATAATCGCTTTGAAAGTATTCATGAGTTCTTAAAGAACATTGTGGAGAGTTTAAGAGGATTATTGAGAGAAGGAAAAAAGAAAGAGTACAAACAGATTGTTCCTCCCAATGTTCTCATTCAAATATTGGAAGAATGTGAACTCCCTATTGAATCAGTGGTGTATGATGATTATGGAATGATAAGATACATTGAAACGAAACTCAAAGATCAGAATTGTTTGGTTCCTGTAAAACCCTCTTCATTGGAAGGTGTGCAGGGAATAAATGAGAAATATATTCAATTTATTAAAGATAGACCAGATTATGCATCGGTCAATAACCTTTTGAAACTCATCAGTAAGAAGGTGAACACAGATATATACCTGAACTATGATTCTATTCGCGTGAATGTGATAGAGTTCTACACCAAAGAAACTCAGAAGGGTAAAAGCGTTAACAAACATAATTTGTATATCAAAGAGATTGTTGTGAATGAAACATCATTTATTCCTGTTCAGAAAACATTGTACCGAAAGAGTAGTCATCCCGATGTTTTATTCAAGGGTGAAATCTTTGAGATAGACAATTATATTTCAAGAGGTGAAGATTTAGAAGATAAGGCACAATCCTTTTTATTAATGAATACCTATCAAAATGAAATACGCGATTTTCTATCGCGTGAGATATACATACACTATCTTCAATCGAAGGGTTTACAGAAAAATATTGAAACAATAAAGAACTCAAAAATAAAGAAAACATATCATAAAACGAAGGAGATATATGAATTGTTAAATGAATCATTAAAGGATTCTTATGTATTCAAAGATGAAGAATATGAGAATAGTTTAGAGAGACAAAAGAATGGGAAATTAAATCTATATCATACAGATGAGTTAGAAAATACCCAAATTTATTACAAACTTGTTATGAATATTAGTTCATTATTTGTCAATTATTCAAAGTTGGATTACAATCGTTTAATCAATGCATATATGAATGAAGAGATGTTATCGAAGAGCATTCGTGTGAATGAATTGTATTTCAATCAGAATGATATTGAATTGGATGAATACAAATATTTATTTGAGAACAGAAGTATATCACTCAGAAATATAAATTTAGTGAATGACTTACTGACCAAAAAACAATATGAGAGATTGAAAAAATACAAGAATATGAACATAGTATCGGTAGATTTTGAGAAGAAATATCCTAAAATAATCAATGAATATCTTCATAAGAACTCATTGGTCTTAAAATATGATAAAGTATCAAAATATTCTATCCTTCAAATGGGTATACCCGATGAAGATAAGATTTCAGATGGAGAGTTAAAGAAACAGGTTCAGAATATAGTAAATGAAAACAATAAGAAGGAATGGATATTAGATGAAACAGAAATGAATGTCCTAGAATTATTTCAGAATTACTTGGGAAATAAGATTCAGAATAAGAATGATATTCTTACCCTGATAAAAGATGAGAAAAGAATAACTGTTCCCGAATTGTATCTTCTTTCAAATCATTTGAAGAGGGGTTTTAATTTGGTAATGTATAATGAGGACAATACAATTGAATTAATGATACTCTTATCACCGTCTAGTCTGGGTGATTCTCTAGGGGAAACAAACATGATATCATTGATTCAGACAAAGATATATTTAGGAAACATTTCTATACGGAATGAGTTAATCTTTCCACTGGATTCGTATAGTAAGAAATATTATGATGTATTACGGAAACAACACCGAAGAATATATGATGAATTAAAGACTTAGAAGCGGACACCACTTCTGTCAAAGAATAATCCTGGACCTTGCCAGGGGATATTGTACTTGGAAATGGTTTGATTGTTGTTAAGAATACAACTGGGTTTCTTTTCAGAAGAGAAATTAGCGGCTTTAGAATCCCAATCAATGTCTTCTTTACTGCAGAAGGTGGGTGCTTCAACGGAGGTTATTTCGTGAGGTAAGAACATTTTCACCAGTCCATCCAAACCATTTGTTTCATATTGTTGAATGGATTCATTGGACATGTTTGCGGGGAAGTAGTAATTGGCAAAACTCTGAATGCTCAATACACCATCAACATTCGCATCTGTCTCAGGATAAACTTGAACCAGATCATAGTGATTGTTATAGTGTTCATCAAGAAGTATTCTTATATTATCAGAAAAGGTGTCTTTATTATCTAAGATCCCCATTCGGATATTTGAATCCATTCTATCATATTGATTGATAATTGTCGAATTAGAGGAAGTATCTACGTGAATATAATTGATGTATATTTGCCCCCGATAATAAACAAGGTCAACGATTAAACTGACAGTATAATATTCTTTTGCGTCAGTGATCGTGGTTTTCATGATATATCTCCGATTATCATTGGTGTCAATTTGCTCGTAAACATTGGTTATTTGATTGACAGAAAAAAGAGAAGAAGATACATCATGCATGGTTTCTAAAATCTCAGTTAATGATTTCTTTAGAAAACTCTTTAACTCTGTGGGAATTGTATATTCGGTGTAGTAGTTAGTCTGACATTTGCCTTTGAGTGTGATTTTATTTCCACTGCTGATATTGTGAAACAAATAGTAGAGCTTATTTTCAGGTTTAATAAACGAGTTCTTTTCACGACTGACTGTATGAGCCAATGGAGACTGATTGGTAAGTAAAGATAAATAAAAAAGTATACAAATTAATACAGCCATGGACACTATCAGATGGTTCATAGTTATTTTCATTCTATATTCTAATACTAGATAATATATTCTTTTGGTTCCTTGGGTTATTGGCCTTCACTGTTGCGTGAGTTGATAATTTGAGGATTCTTTTCAATTGTATGGTTTATAAAACCATAACATTCAACGAGTTGTTCCCGATTCATCGCGCCAGTAATAATAATCTTTCCACTGTTGAAGACAGCAATAGTTACTCTTCTGCACATATCTACACCGTTCCCCTTTCCATCACACTTGCGTTCGCAATTACAGATCCCCTTACACCCAAGATTGTTTGTATTGTAGAAATACTTGATATTCACACCGGGATAAATACAGGGTTCAAACGAAGAAAACATATCCATTTCAATCATTGTATTCTGAAGGTTCTCACGATTGATTGAGTTTTTGCAATCAAAATCACTATTGATGAGGACAATACGATAATTATCAAAGGCGTATGTATCTTGCTTAGTCAGGAAAATAGTGTGATCATTCTGGCTATCAATTTCAATGATCCTTTGAATAAGTTCTTTGATTACGGCCTTCCCCTGAGATTCATATTTAAGGCCGGTCATTTGTATCTTACCATTATTGAATATCTTGACATTGATCATTTTTTCGTGAAAGTAGTGAATTGTAGCCTGATTGAAGAAGACAGAGTTTTTTTTGTTATTATTTCTAGATTTTCTTTTCTTCTTGGTAGGTTCACCTCTGGGGGGGAGATCCCCCTTTTCAATATATTTAATTTTATCATCAATTTTAACTCCCTTGTAGAGGAGATCCAAATCTATGTGCGTATTCAGTTCAGCCACACTTGTGATAGTTGAGATCCTTAAGTTCTCCATAATATTTTACACTACTAGTAGGTGATTTAGCTTTAAATCAAATTTTACTGTATTTTTTCAAAATGAGTTCAACATATCTCGTAAACTTAAGAAGTGTATTCCGTTTAATTTTTTTGTTGATGTGTCTCACTAATTTTTTAGAAGGAACTTCAGGATTTAGAATACGATAATTAAGATACAGGATAGACCACGTAACACACATTCCATTGTAAGCGTCAATCGTTGCCTGTAAGCCATTTTTGGGTTCATAATCTTGAGGACTGATAACACTGTAATCGGAAAAGTAATTTAAAGCGAACTTTTTAACACCCACAATAGCTTTAGTGTAGGCTCTGGAAATACTCCACTGTGAATCCTCATGATATCCATGTGGTTCAAAGTGCTCAATAGTTTTGTGTTTTGAATCGAAGACTATCATATTTGCATGCTTTCCAAAACTCGGTATCTCTAAAGTGAAACTAACGGGGACTATTTGGTGTGTTTTGAGACATTCTTTTATCTTCTTAACAAAGGTAAATGTTTTAATGGTTGAGTCAACTGGTCTTACAGATAGAAATGTATAAGAGGACTCAGACTTCTTGACAAACTCGTGAACTAAAAATGCTTTCATCCATGATGAACTGATATTGGGTATACATACTAGTTTTCTGAACTTCTTATTTCGTTTCAATAATATCTCAAAATAAGAAAATGTATTTCCAAACTCTTGATAATGATAATTGATCTTTCCCACACTAGCCCTACTTCCCTTACTCTGAGTTCTTGAAAAAGGAACGTCTACAATTTTCTTTTTATCTTTTCCCCTTCCCCTCAATCGTTTGGTTTTCTTTTTCTTCTTTGATTTGAGGACCATTCTATATACTAGATTAGATTATTTAGGGATTTATTGCAATCAATATATAGACATGGTTTCATTAAGAAATGTAAATGAATTGTATGAATATTTATCCAGAAAGAACATACATAATATCAATAAGCACTATGTAGATAACAATCTGAATACTCTTTTGCATTTACCTCAAAGAAAAGATGTGATGAAAGAACTTATAAAAATAGGTGGTGAGAAAGATCTAGAGAATGTATCTGGTGCGACACCGGTTATGAAACAATATCACTGTGAAACAATCCAATATCTCTTTACTCTTGGGGCAAGAATTGATACAAAAGATATATTTGGTTTTGGGATATTTCATTGGCCGAAAGAGGCGAAAAGTCTTCGGTATATCTATGAAAGAGGAATCAATCTCTGTGATTATAGTACGATATATTTCCCCAAACATTACATTTACACATTTGAAACAAATACTTTATTGATTCGGGGAGGATTTGATCCGTACAATGAGAGTTGTTTTTCGTTGCCAGGTATATTTCTTCAGAGAAACTTAGGAACAATTGAAGAATATTTTATTCTTCGGAATCAATATTTTCCACAATACAAAGACTTGAATGATATGTGCCACGAATCATATTTATTCAAAGTCTCAATAACACCTGAAATAATTCGGATATATCATAAATATGGAGAAAATATGAATCATATCAATTTTTTTGGAAACAATGCTCTTTATGTTCACCATGATATAGAGAATGTAAGAGCTTTATTAGAGTGTGGAATAGATTATAAATATAAAAATGATAAAGGTATGACAGCAGGAGAGTTTCATCGGGAGAAAAAGAACAAAGATATATACATTTTATTACAACGGTGGGAAAAATGTATTATCATTCAGAAGAGATTTAGGATTTGGAGATTTAAAATTAATCTCATTTCACCAAAGAATTACAAAATAAAGCAAAGCTTGTTGCTAGAGATTATGTATGCCCCTCCCAATCAAGTCTTCAAGGGGGGTATTGAATATCACAAAGCAAAAGAAGAGTTTCAATTATTGATCGGTTGAGGCCTCCACGGCAGCAGTTTCCTTAACCTCATCGGCAGCAGGCTCCTCCACGGCAACAGGCTCCTCCACGGCAACAGGCTCCT
>TARA_Y100000385_G_scaffold30206_2_pt1 | contig 15419 bp, 14 predicted proteins | sample TARA_Y100000385 | Tara Oceans TARA_Y100000385 (sample SAMEA2620980) | marine metagenome | biome: marine biome (ENVO:00000447); feature: surface water layer (ENVO:00002042); material: "saline water (ENVO:00002010), including plankton (ENVO:xxxxxxxx)" | depth 5 m
TACTTACAAAGAACAAACAGTAGATTAAAAATTTATTCATAATTTGTTTGTTATAATTTAAGTTTTATTTAACATAAATATATATTTATTTTTTTTTCAACCAAGTGTGTAAATAAATTTAATTAAACTTTTTACATCTTTTTACACATAAAAATTTTTACTTTTCTATACAGTTATAGTCTTCGTGATTAAAGATAAAATGAAACTTGTTTTGAAGCTATGTATACCTCTATTCATATTGTCATGTAATAAAAATGGAGCCTCACAAGAACAGAACAATTCAGACTGTTCAGGAGGTTATTCAACTGCTGAGGTATTGACCGATATAAATAAGGAAATCTATAATGATGATGAGTCAGTGAGTAATTATAGTAGATACTCATGGACTTCAGATGGTATTGATAGAATTCTGAATGGTAACGGAATCCCTAACCATGAGGTAGGAACATTTCCAAATACCGATAATCCAAATTCAATCAGTGAACAAAGTGTGAATGAGAGATTTACACTTTGCCCAGAAATTATTACTGAATATGGATTGGAGGTTGTGGGTCCAGCTTTGGTAATAGCATACGCTATAAATAGTGTAAAATTCGATCCCGCTACAGCAGGCAAATGTAATGATTCAGGGGAATGTAGTTTAGCTCAAGGACAAGGAAATTGGAATATTGAAGCATTGGGTCATGATACATTTGACTTTGGAGATGATATGAACCATGCACATGTACAGCCCAATGGTGCATATCATTATCACGGAATGCCAGAACTACTTATAGATTTTTTAGGAGATAATCAAGGAATGACAATAGTTGGTTGGGCTTCCGATGGTTTCCCCGTTTATGCTAGATATGGTTTTTCAGACCCTAACGATCCGAATAGTTCAATTAAATCTCTAGAACCTAGTTATAAATTAAAATCAGAGCCTGATGCTAACCGTCCAAATACTTTAACTGCTCTTATTGGTGGACCTGGCCAAGGAACAACAAATCCAAACACACCAATTCCAATAGGCGCCTTTACCCAAGATTATGAATATGTTGAAGGGTTTGGCGATTTGGATGAATGCAATGGACGTTTTGGTATAACACCAGAATTTCCTGAAGGAATCTATTACTACGTTGTTACAGATGATTTCCCTTTTTTTACAAGATGCTTAAAGGGTGAGATATAAAATAAATTTATTTAAAAAATAATATTCAATTAAATCGATAATTACTTAATTTTTTATACATATGTTTATAAGGCAGTATTAATGTTTTTTTGCACAAGACATGGAGAATGAAGTTGCTTTATTTATATCCTCATTAGAGAAAAAATACGGGCCTTGGAATCGTTCTGAGGCACTTTTTGGTTCAACATCTTATGGTCAAATAGCGAAGAACTTAAGCATTAGCAACAGTCAATTTTCAAAACTTTTATATGGCACTGGTACTTATGGAATGTATCAGCGAACATTAGACAATATTAATAGACTAATAGAACGTGAAGCTATAGAGTCAGCCTACGAAAAAAGCCAGAAATTCGTTTTAAATTCAAAAAAATATTACACTAAAAGAGTTTTATTTTTTTCCTTATTATTTTTCTTTTTTGGGGCATCAGCAACTTATTATTTTATTTCAAGTAACATCTCTTTTAATAATTCACTTTACAAAGAACACCCCCTTCAGGAATATTTTTATCCTTCGTCAAGTAAGTATTTTGATTCTCCTTTTTTAAATAATTCAGATGTTCTAGATAATTGCCCGTGTGCAGGTTTTGAAGGTAGATGGCTTTTATTTAAGCCCTTCAAACTTCCTTTACCTGGAACTAAAAAACCAGGACTTTATTATCAGGGTAAATCTGCGGATTTAATTTTACGATGTTCCAATCTTTTTGATGGACATGTTGATACTGGAAATGCTCTAATGGGGTACGAACATTTAAAAAGTGAAATTTGGATTGATACCCAACAAGAAAATTTAGTTCCTAAATATTTTAATTCAGATCTAAAAATATTTACTGAGCAATTCGATCAAATAACTTTTGAAAATAATGATAGATTCATCAAAATAGCAAATCTCTCTGCTTTTAATGTCAATATGTTTGAAATAAATGGAGATTCAATAACTAGAAGAGCGGAATTAAGTGGACGTCTATCCTTAGATGTTAATGATCTGTTAGCTGAAGAATTTGATATTGATATCGCTTATATAACAAAAAATATTTTGGGAGATTTAACTAAAACTCAATGTAAAACCATTTATAATCCCTATTGCGATCCAAATAACTTAACTGAGGGAAGTCAGCTTTCCTATGATTGCACTTACACAATAGGGGAGGAAAATTTGGGTTTAAAAGAAGGTTATCCTTACACCAAAACTTTCTATCTTGAAAGTCAGGTTTATTCCGATTATATTTCATGTGAATGTAACAAATAGCAAATTTAAATAGCTTTATAAAGGACTTAATCAATTGGATAAAGGTATCTCAAAGCATCTTGAGCCATTTCACTAGCATTGTGACCTACATTTAAAACCTCATCAGTTTTGATCCAATTAAACTCTATTTGTTTATTATTTGTAATTTTCTTTGAAACATTATAAAAGTAACGTCCTCTAGCTCTTCTTTCTAAACCCTGTTGATTATCCACTATTTCATTACGTCTTAATGATGGAGCATTTGAATTAGTGTCAAGTTCAGCCAAGTGGATATATAATTTTTTTGAAAAAGCTAAACTAATAGTGGTAGAGGAAATCCCACTATTATCTAATCCGTATGGGAAATTTATACCTGATTCTGGAACAGTATACCAGCCTGCATTTGAACATACAGCAATATTTATTTTATTATCTGGCATAAATAATATAAAACGATGAAGAAATTGAGATCCTGCAGAATGTCCCCAACCATTATAAGTTTCTTGGGTTCCAGAAACTTCATTTTTAATATACTCAAATAATGGATCTAGAATTGAAAATGTCCATTCTTCCTTTTCATTTAATGTCTCTTTACTTGGATTGTCACCATCTTCAAAAACATTAGCTAGGTTATACATGTCGCCAGAAGAAAAATCAAGTGAATTAAACTCAGGAGCAAAAACCATAAAATTAGAATCATTAGCCATACTTATCCAGTAATCACGATAATTGTTCGCATTTCTTAAACCTCCATGAAATGACATAAGTATTGGCATTGATTTAATGTCTCCATTTGGAATATGATAATAAACATTAATAGTTTTGTTACTTATGAAACCTTCAAAACTAAAACTGAAAACACCCGTTGAATTAGAGCTTAAAATAGAACCCTGATTTTCATTAACTATAATATTTTCCTTGACAGACTTATTATCATCATTATTATTGGAGCAAGAATAATTTATCAGAAGAAAAATAAATAGAAAAAAATTTTGGTAAAAAGAAGCGTGAAAACTATTCATAAATTATAAAGAAAGTCATTTTTCTAAATTAAAGGTCATTTTTTCATTGAACAATCACTCATTTTTAAATTACTTTATTTTAAAGGAAAGTATTTTTAAACATGATAGTTGACTAATATTTTTTAGTACTATTTAAAAAGGCTTTGTAAATTGCTTAAAAACTTTTTTTATGAATAAATTTTTCTCCTATTTTATAATTAGTATTCTCACTTTTATTTGTTGTCAAGAAAACCCAAAATCTTTATTAAAAAATAATACAATTGCTTCAGCTCATCCTTTAGCCTCTCTAGCTGGAAAGAATATGTTTGAACAAGGAGGGAATGCTTTCGATGCAGCAGTAGCAGCAGGATTTACTCTGGCTGTTGTAGAACCAAGTATGAGTGGAATAGGAGGAAGACTTCAAGCAATCTTTCACAAAGCTTCGGGGAAAATTGGAGGAGTAGATGCTTCTACTCAAGTTCCGATGCAATATAAACCAACAGATGAGAAACATTCTTACGGATACAAGACTATTGGTATTCCTGGTGTGGTTGCTGGCTTATTAAAGCTTCAAAAAGAAAATGGAGTATTACCTATTCAAAAGGTAATGGAGCCTGCAATAAATTATGCAGAAAATGGATTTAAAATTTTACCAGGAGAGGCATACAGACAACAAATGTCTAAAGAAATTTTTGAGCAATACGAAGGAACAAAAACTCATTTTTTAAGTGCAGATGGTACTTCCTATAAATCAGGTGATTTATTTGTTCAAAAAACACTGGCATTAACACTAAAAGCAATAGCAACTGGTGGTAAAGCAGGATTCTATGAAGGAGATATAGCTCAAAAAATTGTTAAAGATATTCAGTCAAATGGAGGTTTAATTACACTTGAGGACTTAAAAAATTATCAAGCTTTAAATTCTGAAGTTCTCGATGGGAGTTTTCAAGGGTATAAGGTTTATGCTTTAAATTTACCATCCTACGGGGCCATTACTATTCAAATTCTTCAGATTTTAGATCATTTAAAAATTGGTAATAATGAGGAAGATTGGGCAGAAAAAATTGGTAAAGCTACTGAATTAGCATACATGTATCGAGAACATCAAAATGATAGAGATTCATTGAATTCTATACTTTCATATGATCAAGCGGCTAATTGGGCAAAACAAATTCAAGATCAAAAACTGAATCTAGTTTCACAAAATACATCAAACATGCCAGGATCATGGATTGCTTCATTAGGACATACGACTCATCTTACAACAGCGGATAAAAATGGAAATGTGGTAAGTCTAACACAAACTGTAGGTCCTAATATGGGTTCTAAAGTAGCTTCTAAAGAACTGGGTTTTTTATATGCTGTTACCCTTGGAGGTTATTTGGGAGAATACAAACCAGGTGATCGTTCGAATTCTCACATAACCCCTACTTTATTTAAGGATGAAGATAAAGTCATTTTAGCTTTAGGCGCTGCAGGAGGAAGCCGAATTATAACAGCAGTAACACAGGTCGCACATCGATATTTAGCCCAAAAAAGTGAATTAAAAAGAGCCTTATTTTTGCCAAGAGTGTATCCTTATGAAGACTCACTTTGGATCGAAGACCATGATGGTGTTAAGCAATTAAATGCAGATTTTAATATGGAAAGCTATCCCGTTAAGATGATTGATGAGAAAGCACGATTTGGTCGTGTTCATGCAATCGCATATGATTCCATAAGTAAATCATGGATTGGTGCTGCTGACCCAGACTGGGAAGGAACTGTCGAAAACCATATAACAAAATGAGATATTTAATAATTCTACTGATTCTTCTCTCACAAATTAGTTGGGCTCAAAAACAAGAAAAAGTTCTATTCGTTGGAAATAGTTTTACTTTTTATTGGAATCTTCCAAGTCAATTGGAAAAAATGGTATTAGAGCAAAACATAGTTTGGGACGTAAATCAATCAACAGCTGGAGGTGCGACTTTAAGGGACCATTGGAAAGGGAATAAAGATTTGAAAACAAAAGAAATTTTATCCGAAAAGACTTATGACAAAGTGATATTCCAAGATCACAGCACATATCCTGTTAAATATATTGATACAACAGAATATTATTTTTTAAAGTTTAAAAAACTTCTTAATTCTCAGACTAAAATTTATTTATATGCTACATGGCACTATCCAAACTTTCCAGTTGAAGGTCTAATTATGGATGATTCCAAACAAATTGAAATAAATTTAAGAACCATTTCAAACAAGTATGAAGATATTGAGATTATTCCTGTAGGAAGGGCTTTTGATTTATTTTCTTCTAAATATCCTGACATAAAATTATTGACTGATGACAAAAAGCACCCAAGTCATAATGGGACTTATCTCGCAGCATGTGTATTTTATGCATCATTAACTGGAAAGAGCTCTAAGGGTCTTGATAGGCGTTATGAGGATAAAGACTCAAACGGGAAAAAGATTTATTACAGCATTGTAGAAGAAGTAGCAGCATCAAAACTGCAAGCTGTTGCAGATGAAATTATATTTTCAGAGAGGTAGTAAACCTTTTCAAATTACGACTCCAATACATTTTTACAATATTCAATACTTTTTTTGATTTCTGCAATTATGCTAGATTCTTTAGGTGTTTGGTATTCGTATTCTACTGTAGCAGAAAATTTATAAGAGTTGTCACGCATCATTTTTAGGACTTCTTTAATTGGAGTATCCCCTTGACCAAAGGGCATATTTTTTTTGCCATTTTTAGGATTTTGCCGGTCTTTTACATGCATACTTAGGATATTAGGATGCTGATTTTTGATTAATTCGATAGCATCTGTATTTCCAGCAGCGATATAGTGTCCAAGATCTAAATTCATAGCATTGTGAGAGGATTGCTTAAGCGCAATATCCCACCAGTGAGCATGTTGCTGTTCATGTCCATGGTAGGCAACTTTAATTCTGTTTTTTTCTGCTAATCTTCCCAGTCTAAGGGAATGATTAATGTCTTCTGGAAGTTCTAAGGTTACATGACTAGCGCCCAAAATTTTTCCAGCTTGCATAGCATAATTAATATCTGCATCACTATTCCCTTTGCGCAATAAATAATTAGGTTTGAATGCATAAATATCAACCCCTGCACTATTATACATTTTCCTTAAATCATTAAAACGATCAATTGAACGCTTTTTTTTCCAATCATTGACTTCTTTGTCATAAGATTTTTGTTGTTTTTTAAGTTCAACAAGTTCTTTTTCTTCAACTTTTGATAATATATTTTTTCGTTCTTTTCTTAAAAGACGATTTAAAATTCCTCGATCAAATGAAGTTTCAGGCAGACCAACGAATGACTCTGCAGTTTTCCCCATTAACTCAATAGAGTTAATACCACAATCAAGGATATATTGAAGTGTAGCTTCAGCACTTTGATCTTTTAGAGCTCTAAATGAATAAGTAATTAGCCCTAATTGAACTCCATTAATTGTTTTTTTTATAAGTGACCTGTTGGGTAGATAATTAGGGATACCCCAAAGTTTGTTTGTTGTAATGGAAACACCAGTAGATAGCCAGGCAAGATTTTTAATAAATTTTCGCCTTGATGATTTATTTTTTTTCATAATTAAAGAATTCATTTCAAGTTTATTACAAAGTATAATTTTTTTTAAGCTATTGCAATCATAGGCAAAACACTTTTTTTTATATTTAGTAAATGTTTCAAAAATTCAATCCAAAATACCCTTCAGTAAATGATCTACGAACGAAGGCAAAATCGAAAATACCCGAATTTGCATTTGAATATTTAGATGGAGGATGTAATGATGATCATAATCTCAGGAAAAATACCTCTGACCTCAGAAATGTAGAATTAGTTCCTGAATACCTAAAAAATTCAGTAAATGTAAGTTTAAAAACAAAACTCTTTGGGGTTGAATACGATGCTCCATTTGGTATTGCACCTATCGGACTTCAAGGATTGATGTGGCCTAAAGCTCCTGAAATTCTTGCAAAAGCAGCATTCAAAAACAACATACCTTTTGTTTTAAGTACTGTGACTACAGCAAGTATAGAAGAAATTGGAAAGATTACAGAAGGTAATGCTTGGTTTCAATTGTACTATCCCGCAAAAGAAGATGTTAGAAAAAATATAATCGATCGCGCAGCCAATGCAGGATATCCAGTTTTAGTTTTGCTTAGTGATGTGCCCAGTTTTGGATTTAGGCCAAAAGATATTCGAAATGGACTTGCCATGCCTCCTAAAATGTCTTTACGGAATTTTTATCAAATACTTAAACGACCTGAGTGGGCAATTAAGACCTTAGCCCATGGACAGCCAGAATTTGAAACTTTAAAGCCTTATATGCCGAAAGGGTTAAATTTAAGTCAACTTGGGAAGTTTATGGATGAAACTTTTGATGGACGCTTGAATGAAGAAAAAATTAAACCCATTCGAGATCAGTGGAAAGGGAAAATTGTGTTGAAAGGTGTTGCAAGTGAGAGAGATATGGAAAAAGCAATTAGCCTAGGCATTGATGGAGTAATTATTTCAAACCATGGGGGTCGTCAATTGGACGCTGGACAATCTACCATTCATGCATTAAAAAATCTAAAAGATAAGTATGAAGATAAGATAACTATAATGATGGATAGTGGTCTACGAAATGGTCCAGATGTAGCACGTACTTTAGCTCAAGGAGCATCTTTTTCTTTTTTAGGAAGATCATTTATGTACGGTGTTGGTGCACTTGGTAAACGTGGGGCTGAACATACTATTAATTTAATTTTTACAGAATTAAGACAAGTGATGGAACAAATAGGCTGTGAAAAAACAATAGATTTACCGAAATTTCTTAGCCAAAAATGAAATATACAATTGGTTACGATATTGGGAGTTCTTCTATTAAAATTGCACTGGTTGACATACATTCAAAAAAAAATATTGCACTAATTATAGAGCCTCAAAAAGAGATGCCAATTCTTGCTCAAAAAGCAACTTGGGCTGAACAAGACCCAGAGATGTGGTGGAACCATCTATGTGTTGGAACTCAAAGGATTTTAAAGGAAAATTCTGTAAATCCCAAAAAAATTATAGGAGTAGGAATTTCTTACCAGATGCACGGACTAGTTGTTTTGGATAAAAACAAAGAGCTTCTCCGAAATTCAATTATTTGGTGTGACAGTAGAGCAGTTGAGATTGGTGAAAAGGCAGCAGATGATATTGGTGAAAACAGATTTGGCCCTCACTTATTTAACGCTCCTGGAAATTTTACCGCATCAAAACTAAAATGGGTAAAAGAAAATGAACCTGAGATTTATTCTAAAATTGCACACTACATGCTCCCGGGTGATTTCATCGCATACAAGCTAACGGGAGAAATTTCGACAACTATTAATGGCTTATCCGAAGGAATCTTGTGGGATTTCAAAGAAAAAAAGGTAGCTGACTGGTTGTTGGATTATTATGGGATAGATGCTGGTTTAACACCGCCACTTGTTTCAAATTTTAAAGATCAAGGTCGAGTTTCGATCTCAGGAGCTTCCCAAACTGGGCTTCCTGTAGGAGTACCAATTCGGTATCGAGCGGGTGACCAACCTAATAATGCACTTGCTTTGAATATTCTAAAACCGGGTGAGGTAGCTGCTACTGGTGGGACTTCAGGGGTCCTATTCGCAGTTTCAGATCGAGATTCATCCAAGGAATTTTATAGAGTAAATCACTTTGCCCATGTAAATTATACACCTGAGAAATCATTAATAGGAACATTACTTTGTATAAATGGAGCAGGAGTACAGTACAGTTGGCTTCGAAGAATGTCAAGCTATAATGATTTTAATTTGATGAATGATTTAGCTGGTAAAACACCTATTGGGAGTGATGGCTTGATCAATCTTCCTTTTGGAAATGGTGCTGAGCGTATGTTATATAACAAAACTCCTGGAGCCCAATTTTCAAATCTTAATTTAAATAAGCACCAACAGGGGCACTTATTTCGGGCTGCATTGGAGGGAATAGCTTTTTCTTTTGCTTATGGAATGGAAATTATGCAAGAGGATTCGCTAGATATTAAAGTAATTCGTGCTGGAAACGACAATCTTTTTCGCTCTGAAATTTTTTCAAAAACTGTTACAAGCCTGATTGGTCAAAACATTGAGATTTACAATACTACAGGAGCTATTGGAGCAGCTCGAGCTGCACATATTGAATTTGACGGATTGGATGATTATAGCCAAAGTATTTCTTCAATTGACAGATTAAGTGAAGTTGAACCTCAAGAAGAAACAGAGCCTTACCATTTGGCATACCAAAAATGGAAAACGGAATTAGAAAGAAAAATTTAATAACTATGATTACAATAGGGAATAAAGAATTTTATAAAGGAATTAATGAAATTAAGTTTGAAGGAAAAGATTCTGACAACCCATTTGCATTTAAGTACTATAATCCGGATCAGTTGGTTGTGGGGAAAAGTATGCTTGAACATTTTAGATTTGCAATCGCCTATTGGCACAGCTTCTGTGGTCAAGGATCAGACCCTTTTGGTCCAGGAACTCAACAATTTCCTTGGGATCAATCTTCAGATCCTATAAGGCGTGCTAAAGACAAGGCCGATGCTGCTTTTGAGTTGATTACCAAATTAGGATTTGAATATTTCTGCTTTCATGATGTTGATTTAGTAGATGAAGCACCAACATTAGCAGAAAATGAAAAAAGGTTACAAACTATTACAGATTACGTTGCACAAAAACAAAAGGAATCGGGAGTAAAACTACTCTGGGGAACTGCTAACTGTTTTTCAAACCCAGCCTATATGAATGGAGCTGCTACTAACCCAGATTTTAATGTGGTCGCCCGTGCGGGTGCCCAAATTAAAATGGCATTGGATACAACCATAGCTCTTGGAGGTGAAAATTATGTATTCTGGGGAGGAAGAGAAGGTTATATGTCGCTTCTAAACACTGACATGAGAAGAGAATTAGATCATATGGGTCAAATGTTAACAATGGCAAGGGACTATGCGAGGGATAGGGGATTTAAAGGAAACTTTTTTATTGAGCCTAAACCTATGGAGCCCATGAAGCACCAATATGATTTTGATGCTGCCACAGCCATCGGATTTTTGAGAGAATACGGATTAGATCAAGATTTTAAACTCAATATAGAAGTTAATCACGCGACTTTAGCACAGCATACTTTTGAACATGAATTAACTGTTGCTGCCAACGCTGGAATGCTGGGAAGTATCGATGCCAATCGTGGAGATAATCAAAACGGATGGGATACGGATCAATTTCCAGTTAATATTTATGAAGTAACCGAAGCCATGTTAGTATTCCTTAGAGCTGGTGGACTTCAAGGAGGAGGGGTAAATTTTGATGCAAAAATAAGAAGAAACTCAACTGACTTGGAAGATGTTTTTCATGCACATATTGGAGGGGCAGATGTATTTGCAAGAGCACTCTTAACTGCCGAAAAATTGATCAATCATGGAGGAATTGAAAAGCTGAGAAATTCACGATATGCTTCTTTTGACGATGGAGATGGCAAACGCTTTGAAAAAGGAGCACTAAGTTTAGAGGAGTTGTCAAATATTGCATTAAATGGAAAATCACCTGAGCGCATTAGTGGAAAACAAGAATTATATGAAAATATACTCAATCAGTTTATTTAAAGTTCAAATTACTAAGGCTCTATTTTTTAAGTTTCTGGGCGGCCTTATCATTTTTTTGTTATTCGGAAAATGTACAAATTTTAATAGCAGATCATCACCTTTACAAGTCAAAGAGGGTATGGTGCTTATCCCAGCGGGTGATTTTCAAATGGGGAGTGATGGTGATCAGGCCCGAGAGGATGAATTGCCTATACATAAAGTTCATGTAGATTCTTTTTGGATGGATCAGACTGAGGTAACCAATTCACAATTCAAAGCTTTTATCGATGCTACAGGTTATGTCACTACAGCAGAAAAAAAACCTAATTGGGAGCAGTTAAAAAAAGAACTTCCACCAAATACTCCAAAACCAAATGATTCTTTATTTCTTGCGGCTTCATTGGTTTTTGAGGCTACAGATGGCCCAGTAAATTTAAATAATTTTGGTGCTTGGTGGCAATGGAAACCAAAAGCTAGCTGGCTTAATCCTAAAGGCGAAGGAAGTAGCATCGATAATAAATTAGACCATCCTGCGGTACATATTTCATGGTACGACGCACAAGCTTACGCCGCATGGGTTGGAAAGCGACTTCCAACAGAAGCTGAGTGGGAGTGGGCTGCAAGTGGTGGTAAAAAGCAAGTAAAGTATCCATGGGGAGAAGAATCCATAGATGAAGGCTTACCCAAAGCAAATACATGGGAGGGTAGTTTCCCTTTTCAAAACAAACTTAAAGATCAGTTTTTTTATACCGCACCAGTAGGATCTTTCGAACCAAATCCTTTTGGACTTTTTGATATGGCAGGTAATGTATGGGAGTGGTGTTCAGACTGGTATGATTATACCTATTATAAAAAAATTGAAAGTAAAAAAGTGACTAATCCTCAAGGACCTGATAAGCCCTATGATCCTTACCAGCCTTATCTCAAACAAAAAGTGATGCGCGGAGGTTCTTTTTTATGTAATGATGCATATTGTTCTGGTTATAGAGTTGCTTCTAGAATGAAATCTTCACCTGACACAGGATTGCAACATACTGGTTTCAGACTTGTAAAATCCGTAAATTTTTAGAACACAAGATTTCTTTTTTTAAAAATGACACTGTGTCATTTTTTTTATTAGTTTCGTATAAAATACTGTTTATATGAAAATTCTGGTATGTATTAGTAACGTTCCCGACACCACATCTAAAATTAATTTTATTGATGAAAACAGTGCTTTTGATAACCAAGGTATTACTTACATTATCAATCCCAATGATGAGTTTGGTTTAACAAGAGCGATTTGGTTACAACAAAAGGAGGGAGCAACTATAACTGTAGCTACTGTTGGTGAAGCTTCTTGTGAAGCTATTTTAAGAAAATGTTTAGCGATTGGAGCTGACCAAGCCATAAGGATTGATACCACACCCAAAGATGGATATCATGTTGCGACTCAACTCGCTGCTTATGCTGAAAAGGAATCTTTTGATTTAATTATTACCGGAAGAGAATCCATTGATTACAATGGTGGAATGGTGGGTGGGATGCTAGCCACTTTTTTAAAAATACCTTATTTGGCCAATTGCATTCATTTTGAAAAAGAAGATGAAACCATTCATTTACATAGAGAAATAGATGGCGGAAAAGAAATTCTTAAAGGAAATCTACCTCTGGTTATTGGAGCTCAAAAGGGCTTGGTCGAGGAAAAAGATTTAATCATCCCAAATATGCGTGGGATTATGCAAGCTAGGCAGAAACCATTGGATGTGCTTGCTCCTGTTGAAGCAAGACAGTCCAGTTTAATAAAATCTTATGAAAAGCCTCCAGCTAAAGGTCCTGTTAAACTTGTGGATGCTAATAACATTGATCAATTAATTGATCTTTTACAAAACGAAGCTAACGCTTTATAAATATAATATATGTCTATTTTAGTATACATCGAAACTCAAGAGAGTGAAATAAAAAAATCAAGTTTGGAAGTGGCTTCTTACGGTAGAGCTATTGCTGATGCTAAAGGAAGCTCTTTAATAGCAGTTTGTTTTGGTCTGCAAGACACTTCCTTATTAAGCCAATATGGTGTGGATAAAGTTTTTAATATTTCCACCGCAAATGACATCCATTTTAATGCGGAGCGATATAGCAATACACTTGTGCAAATTGCAACAAAAGAAACTGCTGATTTTATCATCGTTAGTAGCTCTGCTAACGGACGGTTTTTAGGACCAATAACTGCTGCAAAATATGAAGCAACCTATTTTTCAAATGTAATTGGCCTACCTCTTTCTTACGAACCTGTCGAGGTAAAACGTTCTTGTTTTACCAATAAAGCGTTTAATCACAGTATTTCAAAAAACAATAAGATTGTTCTATCATTGTCTTCGAATTCATTTGGGATTTATGAAAAGCCCTCAGAAGCAATACAAACCTCTATTGAACATGTTGAATCATCTTCAACTCTAGAGGTAATCTCAATAGAAAAATCTACAGATAAAGTAAGCATTGCTGACGCTGATATAGTAGTTTCTGGTGGCAGAGGTTTGAAAGGTCCTGAAAATTGGTATTTGATAGAGAATTTAGCTTCTGTTCTTGGAGCTGCAACGGCTTGCTCTAAGCCAGTATCTGATTTGGGCTGGCGCCCACATAGTGAGCACGTTGGTCAAACGGGTAAACCTGTTGCTTCAAATTTGTATATTGCAGTTGGAGTTTCTGGAGCAATTCAGCATTTAGCAGGGATTAATTCCTCTAAAATTAAAGTTGTAATTAATAATGATCCTGAAGCACCTTTCTTTAAAGCTGCCGATTATGGTATTGTCGGTGATGCATTCGAAGTAATCCCTGAACTAACCTCTAAATTAAAAGCTCTAAAAGAAGCCTAAGAAATGAAATAATAATGATAACTAAAACTATAGCAGGTATTTCAAACGCTCTTGAAGGGATTCAAAGTGGAATGACTATAATGCTTGGTGGTTTTGGTTTATGCGGTATTCCAGAAAATTTAATTAAAGCAATTGCAGATTCCCCCTTAAGAGATTTTACATGTATATCTGCCAATGTAGGGGTTGACAATTTTGGTTTAGGATTATTGTTCAAAGAAAAAAAAATAAAAACCATGATTGGTTCTTATGTAGGAGAAAATGCAGAATTTGAACGTCAAATGCTTTCAGATGAAATTGAAGTTATTTTAACCCCTATGGGTACCCTAGCTGAGAAGTGTAGAGCAGCTCAAATGGGAATTCCTGCTTTTTATACCCCAGCAGGGTATGGTACAGAGATTGCTGAAGGAAAAGAGATACGGACTTTTAATTCTAAAAACTATATTTTAGAAGAAGCTTACAAAGCCGATTTCGCATTGATTAAGGCATGGAAAGGTGATTATGCTGGAAATTTGATTTTTAGGGGTACAGCAAAGAATTTTAATTCTATAATGAGTGGTGCAGCAAAAACAACAATTGTAGAGGTAGAAGAGTTGGTTCCTGCAGGAAGCTTAGACCCTAATGAAATTCATACCCCTGGTATTTTTGTTGACCGTATTTTTCAAGGGGGATATTACGAAAAGAAAATAGAAAATTTAACAAATAGAGACCACTAATTATGCCTCTAGACAAAAATGGTATCGCAAAGCGGATCGCTCAAGAACTTCAAGATGGGTTCTACGTTAATTTGGGTATTGGGATTCCAACTTTAGTGGCAAATTATATACCTGAGAATTTAGAAATTGAATTTCAAAGTGAAAATGGTGTTTTAGGAATGGGTCCTTTTCCATTTTTTGGTGAAGAGGATGCTGATTTGATTAATGCTGGAAAACAAACTATAACAACTCTTCCTGGAGCAAGTTTCTTTGATGCTGCAACTAGTTTTGGAATGATACGCGGGAAGCATATTGATTTAACAGTTTTAGGAGCTATGGAAGTAGATCATAGTGGTGCAATAGCTAATTGGAAAATTCCAGATAAGTTGATCAAAGGAATGGGAGGTGCAATGGACTTAGTTGCTTCTGCTGATAATATAATAGTTGCCATGATGCATACGGATCAGAATGGAAATTCTAAACTCAAAACAAAATGTTCTTTACCTTTAACGGGTGTGCAATGTGTAAATAGGATAGTTACCAATCTTGCTGTAATTGATATTACTAAAAATGGTTTTTTACTTAAAGAGAGAGCTCCAGATGTTGATATTGATCAAATAATTCAAAAAACAGAGGGAAATTTAATTGTTCCAGATTATGTTAAAGAAATAGTATTAAATTGATAGTTTGTCACTCACTAAAAGTTTTTTTATACATTTAACAAAACTTACCTCAATGAAAAATTATTACTTCTATACCTATTTAATTCTTTCCTCAACTTTTTTTATTAATTGTCAGAATGCTTCAAAAAAAGAAAAGGAAAGTACTTCTGAACAAAAAAATATTTCAA
>TARA_Y100000385_G_scaffold285216_1_pt1 | contig 15405 bp, 11 predicted proteins | sample TARA_Y100000385 | Tara Oceans TARA_Y100000385 (sample SAMEA2620980) | marine metagenome | biome: marine biome (ENVO:00000447); feature: surface water layer (ENVO:00002042); material: "saline water (ENVO:00002010), including plankton (ENVO:xxxxxxxx)" | depth 5 m
TTAGTTTGTACAGCATATTTTCCTTCGATTGCATCCCATGGATCTGGCATCAATTGCTTGATTCCAAGTGACATTTTACGATCTTCACGATCTAAAGTCAAGATAACTGCCTCAACAGAATCTCCAACGTTTAAGAAATCCTGCGCTGAACGCAAGTGCTGTGACCAGCTCATTTCTGATACGTGAATTAATCCTTCAACTCCAGCAGCGATTTCAACGAATGCACCGTAGTCGGCCATGACAACAACTTTACCAGTTACTTTGTCACCAATATTCATTTCTGTATCCAACGCATCCCACGGATGCGGTTGTAGTTGTTTTAATCCTAGTGCAATTCTTTTCTTCTCATCATCGAAGTCAAGGATTACAACGTTTAATTTTTGATCAAGTTCAACGATTTCCTCTGGGTGATTAACACGTCCCCAAGAAAGGTCAGTGATGTGAATCAATCCATCAACACCTCCTAAATCGATAAATACTCCGTATGAAGTGATGTTTTTAACAGTTCCTTCAAGTACCTGTCCTTTTTCAAGTCCAGAGATAATTTGTTTTTTCTGCTCTTCCAACTCAGCTTCGATAAGCGCTTTGTGAGAAACAACAACATTTTTAAACTCTTGGTTGATTTTAACAACTTTGAATTCCATGTTCTTTCCAACATAGACATCGTAATCACGGATTGGTTTAACATCAATTTGTGAACCTGGTAAGAAAGCCTCAAGACCAAATACGTCTACGATTAATCCACCTTTAGTTCTGCACTTAACAAATCCAGTGATAATTTCACCTGTCTTAAGTACTTCGTTCACTTTGTTCCATGCACTGTGTACACGAGCAATTTTGTGTGAAACTACAAGCTGTCCGTTTTTATCTTCTTGTGTTTCCACAAAAATCGGAACTGAATCTCCAACCGCTAAGTCTGGGTTGTAACGAAATTCACTTGCTGCGATAACTCCCTCAGATTTAGATCCGATGTTTACCACTACTTCTTTTTTGTTCAATGAAACTACTGTTCCTTCGATAACTTCACGTTCTGCTACTGAATTAAGTGTGTCAGCGTACTTGTCCGAAAGCTCAGAGCGCTCGATAGATGTATAACCATCCATCGCTAATGCGTCCCAATCAAACTCTGCAGTTCCCTGCGTTCTTTTTTCTGATGCCATATTGGCTTAACTAATTGTATTTCAGATAATCCACTCTCTGAAAGAATATAAATATAAACCGCATTTCTAATTGGATCTTGCGGCACAAAAATCCCTAAAACTCTTTTAAGGAGTGCAAAGATATTGATTTAAGTTTAGAAACTATTGAAAACGAGGGAATAATTGTGGGGGAATTTGATCTTCAGGATATAATTTTACTTGGAATATTGAACATGAATAATTTTGCATTCATTTTTTACTACTATTTCATCTAATTCCATGAGTTGAATGGAGTCGGATGAATATGCCTCTATTCCTTTACAATTGAGTGTTCCATCGACAACAAAGAGCAGGGACAAATAGGTGTTTCCTTTAAGTATAGTTCCCTTTTTTAGCGTTTTTATATCTACTGTCGCATCACCTGACTTCCAAATCACATTGAAATCCTTTACTTTTCCATAGCTTTTGGTAATCCATTCTCCCTCGAAACGATCCTGCTCTAATGGTCTCAGATATACCGTGTGCTGGTTTTCGTGAACCAATTTTAAATTTCCCTCGAGTACAGTTAAGATTCGATGTGCTTCAGGTAATGAAGTGAATATGGTTGTTTCCAAATTCACTGTAGCGAGACTAATTCTAAGGTCGTATTCCCCAGATTTGAAGTTTGCATTCAATGGAAGTATTAAAAATTCATGAGTCTCGCCACCGGACCATTTTGTGACTTTTGTGTCTTGGAATCGAATGATATTCATCCTAGCGGTTTTTCAATTGGTTGAGCGTTGCGATGAAATCAGTCGTAATTTTATCATATTCGGCACATTTACCACCTTCCATATAGACGCCATTAGAGATTGTAGCAGATTGCTGCGATGAATCGGAAGTATAAATGATAGTTGATGCGAGGTTGTCCTCAGAGCAAGTTGCGAGTAGAGGAGAGGAACTCTTTACTACGGTTGCATTAAGCGGCTGACCAACCGAGAAATAATCGCTATGAAAATTATTCATGGCCTTCCTGCCTGAAATTGTTGCCATCTTAATAGCGTATTCACCGCTATTGCCTATAGATTCAGAAGTGAATGAGTTTCTTTTGTGTGAAATCAATCGTTGGCCATAGTCAAGCAATCTAAGTTCTTCGAGAGGATTTATTCCAACATTGCTATCAGTTCCAATGCTCCATTTTCCATTTTTACTATGATAGTCATGAAGAGGGAAGAGGCCGTCTCCCAAATTGCCTTCAGTACTTGGACAAATGACTACGTTTGTTTCATTGAAGGCGACTCCGTGGGTCTCCTCTTTAGTTAGATGAGTTGCATGTACAAGATGAAATCTGTCTGATAGCTCAACATTGTCCAATAGCCATTCAACAGGACGTTTATTAAGATATGCAAGAGAATCCTCAATCTCTTTCAATTGTTCGGAAATATGAATATGAAATGGTATGTCTTGAGGTCCCGATTTCGCTATCTCTGCAATTAGTTCGGGCTCAACACCTCTCATGGAATGAATTCCAATACCGGTATTCGCTTGACTGTATATTCTACAGGCATCATTACTTGCGTCTAAAAGTTGGAGGTAAGAATCAATATTCGGAGAAATGAAACGCCTTTGTCCTTCTGTTGCAGGTTTGCCAAATCCTCCTTTTTGATAAAATATCGGAACAAGGGTAATGCCAATACCTGTTCGCTTAGCGGCGGCAATCATTCGGCTCCCCATTTCAGCTAGATTTCCGTATTTATCACCATTCTTATCATGATGTACATAATGAAATTCGGCAACGTTAGTGTATCCATGTCGAAGCATCTCAGCATAGAGCATAGCTGCAATGTTCTCCATCTGGTCAGGATTGACTCTAAGCGCTAATTTGTACATCGCATCCCGCCAGGACCAAAAATCATCTGAAGTATGAGAAATGTTATGCACTTCTGCTAATCCGGCCATAGCGTATTGGAAAGCATGTGAATGAGCGTTTTGAAATCCAGGAATAGCGAGTCCATCGATACGAAGTGCATCGTTTTGAACGGCACCTTCTTCGATAGATGTAATTACTCCAGTAATATCCGTTGTTACATGGATATTTGATTTCCAACCGTCATTTTGCAAAATTTTATCAAAGAAAAACCTCCCCATATTATAGTTGATCTAGTTGACTGATTAAATTATTGTAGGTTCTTTTTAAGATGATCCTTATTTTATTTGCTCGTTCTTCATCGAAGACAGTTTCAGTATCATCCATGTAGAGTATTTTATTCATCTCTAATTGAAGCGCATGCTGATTTTCGTTTGGCTTGCCGAAGTAGCGAGTGATATGTCCTCCCTTGAATGGTGTGTTGTGATTTACACCGAAATCTCCCGACATCAAACCAGATAGAGCACAATCAATCAATGACGATTCTGCTGTTTTACCATCATTGTCGCCAAGTATCATATCGGGAAATACACCTTCTCGTATTGTAGGCACTAAGTGTCTGATTGAATGAGCGTCCCAAAGAAGTGTTTTTCCGAATTGGGTCTTGCGTTCATCGAGTAAAGCTTGAACTTTCGAATAATAAGGCCAATAATAGCTTGTCAATCTTCTTTCTACCTCCTGTTGATTTGGGATCTTGTCCTTTGAAGTATATATCTCCTTGCCAAAGAAATCTGTTGTGGTTGTGAGTCCGGTAATTATTCTACCGTCATCGTATAAGGGTGCACTCTCAGGATCTCGATTTAAGTCAATGACCCATCTGCTGTACTTTGCGTGGATTATGGTGATTCCCATTTCACTGGCAAAGTTGTACAATTCATGAACATACCAATCGGTATCATCAGGAGAAGCTGCCATTTCAGGGATATAGTCGGAAAGTACCTCGTCTGGGAATTCTGTTCCGCAATGAGGCACACTCAGAATAAGTGGTTTTAAATCTCCTTTCGGTTCTATTATATGAAATGGATCAGACATTGAAATAGGTTTGAGGTAAAGTTAATATAGTTCCATAAAAAAACATCCACTCTTTCCAGAATGGATGTTCAATATTTCTAGGAATAACTTTTATTCCGCAGCGTCAGCACGCTTCTTATATTCTAATGCTTTTGCAGAGTCTCCCAGACTTCGGTGGATTTGGAATAAAATTGTTAAAACTGCTTTGTCATTCGGATAGCTAGCGATGTATTTCTCTAATGGAGCAAGTGCCTTTTTGTAAGTGTCCTTACTCTTAGCTTTCATTGCCTCATATGTCTTGCGATCATCCGGGTCAACTTTACTTGCTTCAGTGTTAATTGCACCTGCCCATTCTACTAGGTGAGCTCCCAATTGATATTGTGCATCCACGTAATCAGGGTCAATATCAAGTGCTTTTTGCAATGATGCTTCTGCTTTTTCGAAGTATGAATCCCCAGTAGCTTTAGATGCAGCAGCTTCTTCAGCTGAAACACCTTCTTCTTTTGCTGCCTTGTATGCTTGAGTTCCAAGATCAATCATAATCGTACCAATAGTATAGTGCAATTGTTTGTTCTCAGGGTCTTGAGTGATAGCTCCCGCTAAAGCTTTTTCAGCTCCTGCGGCATCACCTTCTTCGATACTTGTATTAACAACTTCCAAGAGAAGGTCTTTGTCTGTAGGATTAGTCTCTCTAGCTTTCGCTACGATCGCTTTTGCCTTATCAACTTGACCTAGTTTACGGTAAGCTGCTGATGCATATACGATACACTTTGTTCCTTTGTAGCCGATCGCACCAAGCGTTTCATACATGGCTGCTGCTGGTTCTTGTTGTCCCGAAAGATCAAATGATAATGCGGCGTTAAACAAGGCATTAGTGTCCATTTTCTCTAAGCATGATTGGAATGCTGCTTGTGCCGAGTAAAACTTAGCAGCTTCAGCATATTCCTTATTCGTGTAGAGTGCGCTAGCCATACCACTCATAACTGCTCTGTTTCTGTCAACAGTTACTTCGATTTCCTCTTTGTACTTTTTACCATTAGGATATCCTTTCTTTAATGCAGCAATTGCTTCCATCATACCTGCTTCAGCGCCATTGATAGCATCAAGCACCTCTTTGTCTTTAGTTGATTCACCAAGTGCAGCAAGGGTAGAGTAGATCTCGCCTTTTAACCAAAGCGCTTTTTGATCGTTTTTTGTGTCCTCGTGAGCTGCAGCCAAATCAATGTATCCTAAAGCGGATAGGTATGCTTTCTTTGCTGATTCTATGTCTCCAGTTGCCATTGCTCTTTGAGCACGTTGATTTTCAACTGCGGCACTCGTTACATTTTTCTTTTGTCCAAAGGCATTTGTCGTCAGGATCAAAAGTCCTGCCGCTAGTCCTAGATTCTTAATTAACATATTCATTCTTTCTTGTTTCTTTAATAGATGCAATTTACGGATTATTCCACAGAATCATCTTCAACATCCGTGCCAGTCTCAGTTCCTGTTGTATCCTCTTCAATTCCAGTCTCTGATATAGTGCCGTCTATTCCGTCAATTACTTCTTCATCCTCATCTTCACTTCGCGGTACGCGTGCTACTGCAGCAATTTCCGCTTTAGCTTTCAGATTGATCAGTTTCACGCCTTGAGCTGCTCTACCCATTGTTCGGATAGAATCTACATGCATTCGAATTGTAATACCAGATCGAGTAATAATCATTAGATCGTGCTCATCAGTTACATTCTTAATTGCAAGAAGCTTTCCTGTCTTATCGGTTACGTTCAGTGTCTTAACACCCTTACCTCCACGATTCGTTATTCTGTAAACTGGATCGTGATCCTCTGGATCATTAATATAGGTACGTTTTCCATATCCTTTTTCAGATACTACCATTACAGTAGAGTAAACGTCCTCAACGCATAGCATTCCAACTACTTCATCATCTGGACCAGCAAGTGTAACCCCGCGAACTCCTGCCGCGTTTCTACCCATTGATCTAACTTTCTCTTCGTTGAATCGAATAGCACGACCTGCAGTTGTTGCTAGAATGATCTCGTTAGAGCCATTCGTTAATCTTGCTTCTAACAATTCATCGTTCTCACGAATTGTAATTGCATTAATTCCATTTGTACGTGGACGGGAATAAGCTTCAAGAGATGTTTTCTTAATTACACCTTTCTTAGTAGCCATAACGATGAAATTGTTTTCAACGTAATCTTTGTCCGTTAAATCTTGTACTCTAACATATGCCTTGATCTTATCATCTTGACTAATGTTCAAGAGGTTCTGGATTGCTCTTCCTTTACTAATTTTACTCCCTTCAGGAATCTCGAAGACACGCATCCAGAAACATTTTCCTTTCTCCGTGAATATCAGTAAGTAGTTATGATTTGTTGCAACGAACAATTCTTCTAAGAAATCTTTATCTCTGGTAGTTGAACCTTTCGATCCCATACCACCACGATTCTGAACCTTATATTCTGCTAAGCTTGTACGTTTAATGTAACCAGCGTGTGAGATGGTAACAATAACCTCTTCATCAGGAATTAAATCCTCAATACGCATTTCACTCGCTGAGTATTCAATCTTAGAACGACGCTCATCACCATACTTTTCTCTGACGTGCTCAAGCTCTTCTTTAATAATATCTCTTCGTCTTGATTCGTTTGCAAGAATATCTTTCAAATCAGCAATCAATGCCATTAAGTCGTCGTATTCAGCACGTAACTTGTCTTGTTCTAGACCAGTCAATTGACGCAATCTCATTTCAACAATCGCTCTTGATTGGATTTCTGTAAGCTTGAAGCGTTCAATCAATTTTTCTCTTGCTTCATCCGGACTCTTAGATGCTCTAATTAATTTAATTACTTCGTCTATATTGTCCGATGCAATAATTAATCCTTCAAGAATGTGGGCTCTTTCTTCCGCTTTTCGTAGTTCGTATTTTGTACGACGAACGATTACTTCATGACGGAATTCAATAAAGTAAGAAATCAACTCTTTAAGATTAAGAAGTTGAGGCCTACCTTTCACAAGGCAGATGTTGTTAACTGAGAATGAGCTCTGTAAGGCCGTGTACTTGTATAATTTATTCAATACAACATTAGGAATTGCATCTCGCTTTAGTTCATAAACTATTCGCATTCCGTTTCTATCCGACTCATCGCGTATATCAGAAATCCCGTCGATTTTCTTGTCATTGACAAGCTCAGCGGTTTTCTTGATCATGTCCGATTTGTTCACCTGGTAAGGAATCTCTGTAACGATGATCACTTCGCGACCACTCTTCGTTTCTTCAATTTCCGCTTTTCCACGCATTACAATTCTACCACGACCTGTAGTAAGTGCATCTCGTACTCCTTCGTAACCATAAATAATTCCTCCGGTTGGGAAATCTGGTGCTTTTACGAATTTCAATAACTCTTCAATCTCAATGTCTGGATTGTCTACAGTAGCTATACATCCCTCAACTACTTCACTAAGGTTGTGAGGCGCCATGTTTGTTGCCATACCAACCGCAATTCCACTCGCTCCATTTGCTAGTAGATTTGGGACTTTTGATGGAAGCACAACTGGCTCTAATAAACTATCATCAAAGTTTGGTGAGAAATCTACAGTTTCTTTATCGAGATCAGAGAGCATCTCTTCCGCAATCTTGCGCAGACGTGCCTCCGTATAACGCATCGCTGCAGGGCTATCACCGTCAATAGAACCGTAGTTACCCTGTCCGTCAACCAAAGGGTAGCGAAGCGACCAAGGTTGCGCCATACGCACCATGGTATCATAGACTGAACTATCCCCGTGTGGATGGTACTTACCTAAAACTTCCCCTACAATTCTAGCCGACTTTTTATAAGGTCGATTAGAATATACACCAAGGTCCTGCATTCCGTACAATACACGTCGGTGTACAGGTTTAAACCCATCTCTTACATCAGGAAGTGCTCTCGATACAATTACCGACATCGAATAATCGATGTAGGCTGATTTCATCTCATCCTCGATGTTAATTTGGATTATTCTTTCTCCATCTGCCATCTTGTCACAATTTTATGATTTAGCACGATTTGTGCCTGTTATTTGCAAGATTCGAAATTAGTTATTTGATGCGACAAAGCCTCGAGTTATTTTTATTGAATTACTAACAAAAATCTGTGGAAAATGGCCGTTTTGGGTGACTTATTAACAATTTTATTCGTTATATATTTGTAAGTGACGTAAAATGCTCATTTTTACTTCAGCTATTTAATACAAGAGCTAAATCAATATGGAAGCAAAATTTTCGCAAAGAGTAAAAGATGTAATCAGTTTCAGTCGAGAGGAGGCTCTCAGATTGGGGAATGATTTCATTGGTGTAGAGCATCTACTTCTTGGATTAATCCGGGAGGGTGATGGTAAAGCGATCACAGTTTTGTATGAGTTTCAATTGGATCTTAAAATGATCCGAAAGGAAATCGAGCAAAATTTATCAACTACATCATCGACAGGTGGCAAAAGCTTGTCAAATATACCATTGGTAAAGCAGGCGGAGAGGGTCTTGAAATTGACATACCTTGAAGCGAAACTTTATAAAAGTAAAATGATAGGGACGGAGCATCTATTGCTCTCGATTCTTAAGAATGAGGATAATGTAGCATGCAGTATTTTAAACAAGTACGGTGTGATTTATGATAACGTAAAAGACGAATTGGAGTCTATGAAAGATGATGTGAATATTCCCAGGGCTGAATTCCCTGGAGGAACTGAAGAAGAAGGGCCCGGTGGAGGTGAGGAATCATTCTCGGCTGGCCGAAAAAGTGATCCTAAATCGAAAACTCCGGTTCTAGATAATTTTGGTAGAGATTTAACAATAATGGCTGAAGCTGGTCGACTCGATCCTATCGTAGGAAGAGAGAATGAGATTGAGCGTGTAAGTCAGATTCTTTCTCGACGAAAGAAGAATAACCCAATTTTAATTGGGGAACCTGGTGTTGGAAAAAGTGCAATTGCTGAAGGATTGGCATTGCTAATTACTCAGCGTAAAGTTTCTCGAGTTCTTTTTAACAAGCGAATCGTTTCCTTGGATCTAGCATCCTTGGTTGCTGGAACTAAGTATAGAGGACAGTTCGAGGAGAGAATGAAAGCGGTAATGCAGGAGATCGAAAAGAATCCTGATGTTATTCTATTCATCGATGAGATTCATACTATAATCGGTGCCGGAGGTGCTTCTGGATCATTAGATGCTTCTAACATGTTGAAGCCTGCATTGGCACGAGGAGAGATGCAAGCGATTGGAGCGACAACGTTTGATGAGTATCGTCAACATATTGAGAAGGATGGAGCATTGGCTCGTAGATTCCAGAAGGTACTAATTGAACCAACGTCTCAGGAGGAAACTGTTAAGATTCTGAACAACATTAAGGAACGATACGAGGATCATCACTCAGTAAACTTCTCGCCAGAAGCAATTAAGGCATGTGTTCGATTAACTGAACGCTATTTAACTGATCGACATTTGCCGGATAAGGCGATTGACGCGCTTGATGAAGTTGGATCTAGAGTTCACTTAACAAATATCACTGTTCCAAAGGAGATTTTAGATATCGAAAAGAAAATCGAAGATCTAAAGGATCAAAAGAATGAAGTAATCCGTTCTCAACAATATGAGAAGGCTGCTGAATTAAGAGATAGCGAGCGTAAATTCCAAGAGGAACTTGAAGCTGCAAAAGAAAAGTGGCAAGAGGAGTCTAAAGCGAATCGTGTATTAGTTACTGAAGATCATGTGGCCGAGGTGGTTTCAATGATGTCTGGAGTTCCAGTTACACGTATCTCAGAATCTGAGATTGGAAGATTAGCTGTAATGTCTGATCAGATAAAATCAAAAGTGATTGGACAAAGCGATGCTGTTCATAGTGTTGTTAAGGCTATTCAGCGTAATCGTGCTGGACTTAAAGATCCTAATAAGCCGATTGGATCATTTTTCTTCCTTGGGCCAACTGGTGTAGGGAAAACGCAATTAGCGAAAGTTCTTGCTAAATATTTGTTCGATTCTGAAGAATCCTTGATTAGAATTGACATGTCTGAATATATGGAGAAATTCTCAATCTCAAGATTGGTTGGAGCGCCTCCCGGATACGTTGGATATGAAGAAGGTGGTCAGTTGACTGAGAAGATTCGTCAGAAGCCATATTCGATTGTTTTACTTGATGAGATTGAAAAAGCACATCCAGATGTGTTTAACCTTCTGCTTCAAGCACTCGATGATGGACATATGACAGATGGTCTTGGAAGAAAGATTGATTTCAAGAATACAATTCTTATTATGACATCTAACATTGGTGCACGCCAATTGGCTGATTTTGGAACAGGTGTTGGATTTGGAACTAAAGCTCAATCGGATCAAAAAGAAGATCACGCAAAGACTGTAGTACAAAATGCACTTCGTAAAGCATTTTCTCCAGAATTCTTGAATCGTGTTGATGATGTCATCATGTTTAAGTCATTGTCTCGTGAAGATATTCACCAGATTATTGATATTGAAATGGAGAAGTTGTACGGACGAATCAGAGATCTTGGTTACGAGATAGCAGTTAGTGAATCAGCAAAAGATTTCATCGTTGATAAAGGATACGATGAGAAATTTGGTGCTCGCCCATTGAAGCGTGCTATTCAGAAGTATGTTGAAGATCCGTTAGCGGAGGAGATCGTTAAATCGAACTTAAAAGAGGGTGACTCAATAAATATTGATCTTGAAAAAGGCGCTTCTGAACTTCTCGTAAATATCGAGAAAGGGAAAGGCAAAAAGGCAGAAACGAAGAAGGATTAATTCTTTGGCTGCATAGTATAAATAAATATAGTGGGAATCACTACTTGCAATAAAGGGAGCTAATTTAGCTCCCTTTTTTAGTTGTAATGATATTGCGAGTCCGCTTATAAACTAGGCGTTAGCGGCTATCACGATGAAAATGATTAATACTGCAAGAGACATTCCGATGATTCCACAAACTTTACCAGCTCTCATGTTTTTGTATGATCCCTCTTTGTACTTACCTGGGTTTTCACGGTAAAGTCGTTCAGCCTTTCCCGTTAGACTCACTGCAATAATTCCAAGAATAATCCCAATTCCTCCAGCGAGGACGATAGAAATAATACCCATGGCTAAAATCCCGCCTGAATTTGGCAAGGTTTCATTCCCTGTATTTGTAGTTTGAACGTGTTTGTGTTCGTGATCAAGTAATTCGTCTGACATAATGTAGTTTTAGTTGTTGTTATAGTGGTCTGTGGCTTTTCTAACGCTGCCATACTTTTGGAGTAATTCTAATGCTTCTTGGTAATTGAGTCCTGTTGATTCCTGGATCATTTTGGTTCCTCTGTCTACCAGTTTATTATTACTGAGTTGCATGTCGACCATTCGATTGCCTTTAACGTGTCCGAGTTTTATCATTAGCGCAGTGCTAATCATGTTTAATATTAATTTCTGAGCTGTGCCAGATTTCATTCGAGTGCTTCCAGTAACGAATTCTGGACCAACTACAGCTGTCATCGGAAATTGAGCAGCAGCAGCAACTGGAGATCCAGGGTTGCAAGATATTGAACCAGTCAGAACACCATTTTCATTTGCAATTTCCATTGCTCCAATAACATAAGGCGTCGTTCCTGATGCAGCAATGCCAATTAGGCTATCGTTATCATTGATTTTATGTTCAAGTAAGTCTTTCCAGCCTTGTTCAGTATCATCTTCGGCGAATTCAACCGCATTTCTCATTGCTGAATCTCCCCCAGCCATGAGACCAACGACAACTCCATGATCAACTCCGAAAGTAGGAGGGCATTCGCTGGCGTCAACTATACCAAGTCTTCCAGATGTCCCTGCTCCGATGTAGAACAGGCGTCCCCCGTTTTTCATCCTATCAAAGCATTTATCTATGAATGCGTTTATTTTAGGAATTATTCTTTCTACTGCTACTGCCACTGTTTGGTCTTCTGAGTTAATTGCAGTCAGAAGTTCGTCGGTAGACATCTTCTCGAGATTGTTATGGTTCGAGGAAGATTCAGTTTGTTTATCAATCATATCAAGTAGGCTTTTTCTGCGCCAGCGGTTAGATCAACTTCTACACGATCTTGCAGTGTTGTAGATAGGCTGAGGCCAACAAAGTTTGCCTTGATTGGGAAGCGTCTGTGTTTCCGATCAACTAATGTGACGGTTTTAATTGCCTTAGTTGGAAATTTGAGCATTTCTACAAGTGCAAATTGGAGTGTTTTACCAGAGTTAATGACGTCATCGACTAGCACGATATAGGAGTTTGTTAGCTCTTCTGGTTTGGCTGAGATTTCAATTGAATCATCCCAAGGTTTATCCTTATTGATATTGATTTCAAAGGAGGTAACATTAGTCTCAGAATTTGATCGAATAATTTCAGCTAAAGAGTTCGCTAGAACACTCCCGTTTCCATGAATTCCGCCGACAAAGATATGATCCTCATTAAAGGTGTTTTCGATAAGTTGATGAGCTATTCTTTCAATTTTCTGCTGAATCTCTCGACTGGATAATATTTCTTGCATAGCGATGTAAAACGATCTGTTGCTAAATTAATGGAATTGCCTTGAAAATCAACTCTCCGTTCCACTATTTGTCATAAGGGAGATATTCTTTCACGGAGATCTCATAGTCTTCGATGGTGAAGAGTTTTTTGCCTTTATTCCAGACGTAAATATTGATCTTATTCAGATTGTTCCTCGGATTGATGAAGTACTCCTGCTCGATAATTTGAGTGATCGAATTTCCTTCTCCCTCTCGAAAATACTCATACATTGGCCTTGTATGATATTGACGATAGTTGGTAGTTGTATCATATGCATCAAGGACAATGTATACGTCCTTGTAATCACTTCCAGTATCCAATGATTTGGTGATTTCTAACCTGAATAAGTAGCGATTAAGCGCTGAACCATCAGGAAATGGAAAGCTTAAGTCTAATCCAAATTCTCTATTTTCATCAAACCTCATTGGGGCAATTCCGTTTGGTCTTAAGAGAATATTTCTTGATTCAATCCCAAAGGGTTCACAGTCTCTATTGAAAGCAAAATCTGTTTTATGATCCTTGCCAAATACACCAATCGATTTGAAATACGTCACTGAAGTCATGCGATTAGGTATAATCCCTTCTACTAGCTGATAGGCACGCATCCACATGAAGAGCATCGCTAAGGTGACAATAGAATATGAGATCCATTTAAATCGAATTTCTTTAATGAAATAGGCTAGGGGTAATGCGAAGAATACTAGGTGCTCAATGTACACACGGTTTCCGTAGAATCCACCAAAATCCCAACTCCACCATGATGAAATAAAGAAGGTGATAATAAGTATGTATCCAAACCAAAAAATGGCCGCCTGACGATTTTTTTTGGCCAAAAAGAATACACCAATTAATGAGATTAAGGCAATAGGTACGTGTACGAAAAGACCAATTCTGAATCCAAAGAGGACATCCAAATAATGCGTAAATCCAAAATTGAATCCTTCTCCCTCGTAAGACCAATTCATCCAGTCGCCAGTTTCACCATAGTTTAGGATAAAGATTGGACTGATTGCAACTAAGAATACTAAAAAAGCACAGATTAGGTGTTTGTTTTTTATTTGAAGAAGATGACCAAAAAAGAGCTGAACGTTTTTTATGCTTCCAAGAATAAAAGGAATAGATAGAACTACCAGAATATTTAGAGGTCTAACCATTACGATCGATCCTAGGATTATTCCAATCAACAGAACATGTTTCATCCTATACGATCTAAGGTACATTTGAACATGGTAGGCGAATGCAGCAAACAGAAAGAAGGAATAGTGATGAGAGTTACTAGGCCTGAACACCGATTGATAAAAAAGAGTTGTTCCAAAGAAAATTAGGACGGTTGTGATTAAGGCAACACGGTTGTCAACCAAAACAAGTCCTAAATATTTACGAAGGAAATAAAAACCAAGAACACCAAAAAAGAGTGCGCCGATATGAAATAACTTCAAATAAGTGAGTGAATAACCAGTGATATTTGACTCCCCAGATTCTAACAGTGTTGCTGCTAAAAAGAAAGGTAATTGTAAGGCAGCAACACCTGGGTAGCATTTGTTGAATGATTGTCCCTTCTTGTTCTCAACCAAATAGTGCGGATCAATATCTAGATCATAGCTTCCTCTTTCAGCTGTATGCGTTGATTTAAAACTTAAATCCTTCTGAATAAAAATGGCAGGTAAAAATGCATAATATCCACGTCCATCTGAGTGAATAATCCGGTATTCATAGTTTTCCGTTCCCCAGAATGTGGTAATCGTAAGGATGAACAATACCAATCCTACAACCAGTTCAGGTAAGAATGATTTCAATCGTCTCACAGTGAGTTTACAGGTTTCGTAAAAGATTTTTTCTTACCGCTAAACCATCCGTACTTAAGGATGCAATAAGTGGCTCTAACTCCGTCTTTCCATCCTATTTTTTTACCAGCTTCTGCAGTACGAGGGTTGTAGGTGATTGGTACCTCCTGAAATTTGGCACTTGGAATTTTTGCAAGTTTGGCAGTGATTTCAGGTTCAAAACCGAATCGATCTTCTTTCAGTATCATATGTTTCAAGTAACCAAATGGTACTAGCTTGTAGCATGTTTCCATGTCAGTAAGTTTCGTTCTAAAAGCCAAGTTCGATAAGCCTGTTAAGAATTTATTTGCTGTACGACTCAAGAATGAGCCTTGATCATTTTTAGAATTTAAAAACCTAGATCCAAATACAATATTTGCAGTTCCATTTAGGATCGGAGCAAGGAGTATGTTGAATTCATTCGGGTCTAACTCTAGATCTGCATCTTGGATAATAATATAGTCTCCTGAACATTTTGTCAGGGCGCTTTTAATTCCTGCTCCCTTTCCTTTGTTTACTTTATGCTCGACAATTGTAATAATCCCAGGATTGTCATTATCGTAATCTTTTACGCGCTGAAGTGAATTATCCGTGCTCAAATCGTCAACTACGATGATATCTTTCCTTACATTATTCGGAAGCTCCACAGCATTCACTTTCTCGATCACCTCGTAGATAGTGGTTTGCTCATTGTAGACTGGAATAATAATGGATAATGTATTCATACGATTTATTGGAAGGCTAAACTAAGGAATTAAATGCATTTGAACTGAGATATTTTATTAGGTTTTGAACGATGAATGTTTAAAACTAGCAACAGAATGTTCTAATGAGAGGAACGGAATTAGTTAACTTTGTGTACGAACAAAATCAAATAAAAATGAAAAAAATCGCATTTCTCAATCTATTCTTAATTCTATCAATCGTTCTTGCTTCGTGCTCAACATCTAATAATGTTGTAAACAACAGAACTATTTCAAAACG
>TARA_Y100000385_G_scaffold290450_1_pt1 | contig 15370 bp, 15 predicted proteins | sample TARA_Y100000385 | Tara Oceans TARA_Y100000385 (sample SAMEA2620980) | marine metagenome | biome: marine biome (ENVO:00000447); feature: surface water layer (ENVO:00002042); material: "saline water (ENVO:00002010), including plankton (ENVO:xxxxxxxx)" | depth 5 m
CTAAGATACTATCGATTAATGAAATAAAAAAATTTTCATTGTCCTTCTGCTTGATCGGGGCATTTTCTTGATAGAATATCACAAAAAAATATAAATGTCTAACACCTATGGATTGCCGATCGTATGGGTATTAACCAAGGTAGGATCAGCAATCCATAGGGTTAACAGGAACTGCGGAATCAAGATGATTTTTTTAGGTCTGTGCGCAGCCTTGTTGCAAAAGCAAAATTCTTCTTCTAGCTCCTAATATTGTTCAAGAGATCTGTCCTTCATTCTTTAGTAAGAACTAACTAAAAAAGTGGACAAAAAAAACCTGATCACATTGACAGAGTCGAGAAATTAAAAAATTTGATTTTCAATCTAAAATAGACTGGTCGAAATGGGAATAAATGTTCATTTGAATAACATAGTCATACTTATTTCGATGGGGAGGCGCAATTGCCTTAAGAAGGTGACTTCTTTTCATCAAGAATTTTAACTCTTGGACTTCTGCTCCTTATTTGATTTGATTAAACACATTCAAATCTCCTATCACTGCGAGTATTGAATTACTTAAATAGTGCTAATTTTACAAAGAACAAATCTTCTTCCGTATGCAGTTACGATTGCTGGTTTTCTTACTTACCCTGATCTCATTTGCTTCAACAGCACTCTCACAAGACTGTTGCACCGCAGACATTGTGAAACTAGAGAAGAAGCTTTCAAGGAAGTATGAATCCTACAAGAGAATTCTCTCGCTCCCCAAAGATGGAGAGGTAAGTTCAATGTCTGAAGTCTTCTACCATGTTCAAAAGAAAGGTAAACACGCAATAATAAATGGCAACCGGTCATTAATTTTTAATACTAAATGGGAGGACATCGAACTACTTCCAAAAACGAAAACCAACTCTAAGTATACTTTTTTTAGCTATTCTATAGATGGTAAAAAAGGAATTGGGTCTGTAGAGTTCGGACTTCACTTACTCGCAGAATATCAGGATGTGAAGCTTGAAGTAATTAACGACTCAAATACAATCTGTCTGATAGGTCTGAATTCGGGACAAACAAAAATACGATGGGTCGAGCAAGATAAGCATAACTGGATCTCAAAAGAATTGCCATTTGCATTAGAAAGAATTAACGTATATCGAAGAGCTTCGCCTATACGCTATGGCAAATACCATGATATGGTGTTTTTAAACGGGGCAAAAGAAGCGTCATCCTTCGAACTTAAATCAGGGCAAGTGGGTATAAATGGCCCTATCGGTTATACGCATACGGTGATAGTAGACAATATTGAAGCACCTGCCCTACTCTGTAAGAACTATAAAACGGGAGATTTTCAATTGATGAGCCCTAGCCCACAAGGCAAACTTGCAATTCTGTTCCACTATAATGAGGCAATCTCTAGTGGACACACAATTAAAGGTGGTTTGATAATCGGAAAAACAGATGAAGGGCACTATAAACTCCCCCTCGGAGAACATCCGGAAGAGTTTCAGGCGGACTCCTATGATCAAGTCTATTATTCTGATCAAAATGAATTCCTAATAAAGGGAAATCAAGTGGTTATTGTGAATCGTCAAGGTTCGAGACAAATAAGAATCAAGGATTATTTTGAGCCTGATGCTTGTGGTAATTATCACCCCGAAGTTCATTTAACTTCTGGCGATACTTCATTCTTTGGACACCCGATTCGTCCACTGCAAGGAAGCCTATTCCTAACTCAAGATGGACAGTTGTTAAATGATAGCCTAAACCTCATGTCCTCACTTGATAATAAAAGATGCCTCTATCTATTTTGGGAAGATGAACATCGCGAAGGAATAATGGGTAAGTCCGCACCAAAAAACAAGCGCGGTGTCATGGATGGTAATGGCAACGTTCTTCTGCCACCGGAATATAGCGCAATCTGGAAAAAGGGAAAGTATTTCTTAGCCATGCGAGGGGGAAAAGTGTCGAGCATGGTTCTAACACCAACTCTCTATGAGGATGGGGAGTGGATTCTTTTTGATGAGAATTTTGAGCATATAGGATCTTCAGTGACCGGCGCAAAGTTCAGGCAAGGGGGTGTAATCGAAAAGAATGGATTTACTTTTGATGAAAAAGAATATACCATTTATGAATTCACAAAGAAATTTTTTGGTGTTGGCGTTTATGAACCGTAATTAGACCTCTACCCCTGAGCATATACCTCCTCAAAATAAGCTAAAAGTTCTTCTAGTTCTGCTGGTTCTTCAGCTGCAGTCTTGTATGCCGGGTATAGTTCTTCAACAGATGTATGTACACTATCAAAATCATCTGTTTCCTGCGCCAAAACGACTTTACTAAACATCATCATGATAACCTTTGTCGCAGCCATGTCGCCATGATTTTTAGCATGGGTCTTTATGTTCTTAATGAACTTGACAAGTCGGGCATCATCAGGATCCGTAACACCTATACAGAAAATGATAAACTCATCTTCATTCTCTAAGTCGGCTTTAGGAAACAACTGAAGGAATTCAGCAACAACCTCTTCGTTATCTAGATCTTCATTGAGCATCTCAATTGCTAAATCACTCATCAGTTTTCTATCACGATCTCCATCATCGTATTTTTGCTGGAGCTGATAGATCTTCGTAGATTCCGGATGAAGAGCTGCATTTCCCCCTGAGATAATATCTTCAGCTGAAACAGCACCGACAATTTTTCGCATTAATGCACGATCCGTATCCAAAAACAGGAGTGTAGGGTACGAATCTAGATTAAATTCTTCCATCAAAATTAATCCATCATCTCGCTCACCATCTAACTTTAGCGCTATGAAATTCTCATTGATAAACTCCCCCAAGTCCTCATCAACGAAGACATTCTTCGTGAGGTATTTACATGGGCCACACCAGGTCGCATAAATATCAATAAATAGCTTTTTGTTTTCCTTCTTAGCTTTTTCTAGTCCCTCTTTCAAAGAAAGGTGCTCAAATTCAATCCCATTTGCATGGGTTGAATTAGAAAATAAAAATACTAGGACAGCAAGAAATAATAATTTCAGGAGATTGTTCATATCGATCTAGTTTTATTGGTTGTCTTTATAGAACAGGAAAGACCCTCCATTTATTGCTCGACAATCGTTAAATAGTTCTTAAAACTACACTTAATTTGTCCTTAGCGCCCAACTTTGCCCTGAACTGAAGTCAGAATATACCGATCCTCACATGCGATCAGTAGCACCTAGAAACAAGAATAGTTGAACTAAGTCCCAGATTTTGGCGATGACCCATATATTTCAAGGCCTTTGAAGTCAAGTATTTCTACTTTACCATTCTTATATTTCACAAGATTCATCTTATTCAATTCGGTCAATTTTCTACGTATCAATCTTGAGGACACACCAACAGAATCAGAGAGTTCATCTAACGTGCACGCGAAGAGTAAGTTATCACTTTCCTTTGATTTTTCAATTAACACATAAATCAAACGAAATTTTAATGAAATCCATTAGAATACATTTATATTCACATTAGGAATTAACATGACATACATTTGATAAACTTATGATAAGCGTCGAAGAAGCACTTAAAACGATAGAAGAGCGAACAAGAAAAACAGAATCAATTGAGCTTCCCTTGTTAGACGCTCAAGGATATATCTTATCAAAGGAGATATCATCTCCAATCAATATGCCTCCATTTCCGCAATCAGCAATGGACGGGTATGCAGTAAAAGCACACAGTACCTCTACCTATACGCTTATTGGCGAAACTCAAGCTGGGGATGATTCTGCATTATCACTAAAAGAAGGTGAAGCAATTCGAATTTTCACTGGAGCAATGGTTCCAAACGGAACTGATGCGGTTGTAAAACAAGAAGATGTAGATAGCGGAACTTCTGAAATAGAGATCTCTAAAACTATCCGTTTGGGTGAGAACATTCGCCCTATGGGAGAGCAAATAATGGCGGGTGATTTAGCGCTAGAAAAAGGCACATATCTTAACACTGGTGCGATTGGTTTCTTAACCACACTTGGAATTACCCATGTAAGCGTTTATGACAAACCGAAAATAGGAGTCATCGCAACAGGAAATGAACTCACGAAACCCGGAGAACCTTTGTCAGGTGGAAAAATATACGAATCCAATACCTATACATTAGCTGCAGCGCTCGGAAAATCAGGATTTGACACAACCATTTCAACTGTTATTGATGATTATCAATTGACGAAGAATAAAATTAAGGCTGCCCTTGACACAAAGGAAGTAGTAATTATTACCGGAGGAATATCCGTGGGTGACTATGATTTTGTAGGTGATGTTCTGGAAGAACTAGGAGTAGTTTCTGATTTCTATAAGGTAAAACAAAAACCAGGAAAGCCAATATTTTTTGGACATATCGGTCCAAAGCTAGTTTTTGCACTGCCTGGAAATCCAGCTGCAGTTTTATCATGTTTCTATATTTATGTTCTACCGTGTCTGCAAAGGATGATTGGCAAAAAGCACAATCAGCGCGTCGAAGAATTTGCATTACGCACTCCCTACTCCAAAACAGCAAAAATGACCCATTTTTTAAAGGCATACGCTGCTAACGGTGAAGTGGAAATCCTAACAGCTCAGAGTTCGGCAATGTTGAGAGCCTTTGTTGATGCAAATTGTCTCATCCAAATGGATCAAGGAATGGAAGAGTGGAAAATTGGAGATAAAGTCAAAGCAATAATGCTTCCGAGCTAAAAAATCAGTAGAAAAAGGTTCAAGTATGATTCAAATCATCTATTTATCCCAAAAGGAGTCTTAATTTAGCGTTATCTCTAACAAAACATAACGATTGGCAGTTAAGCAGAAATATCATATTAAAAGTAGAATCTGGATCCACACCGAGCAAGGTGCTTATCTAGGTGAAGGGAGAGTTGCTTTACTTGTCCAAATTAAAGAACATGGCTCAATTTCCAGAGCTGCCAAGGCCATGAACATGTCCTACAAAAAGGCATGGGAACTTGTGAATTCGATGAATTCCAACGGAGATGAGCCCCTCGTAATTCGCAAAATTGGAGGTGCAGGAGGAGGAGGATCCGAACTCAGTGCAGCTGGAAAAGATGCGATAAAACTCTTCAATCGAATAAGAAATAAGAATAGAGAAAACCTCGATGCTGAACTAGAAACAATTAATCAGGATGATTGATATTACAGGGATCATATTAGCAGGAGGTAAAAGTTCTCGAATGGGCTCTGATAAAGGGTTGATAGAATTCAATGGAAAACCAATGATTCAACACATTATAGATCGCTTTAATGAATTGAATCTACCTATCCTCATAATTGCTAACAATCCAGCGTACTCAAAATTTGGATATCCTGTGGTTGAAGACCTCATCAAGGATAAGGGTCCTGTTGGCGGAATTTATACAGGTCTCATGACGAGCAATTCGGACAGAAACCTAATTGTAAGCTGCGACATGCCAAACATTTCAAGTCAACTCCTTGAGCACTTGATCAACCAATCTAAGGGCCACCCGCTAACAATCCCTCAACATGGACAAAGACTACACCCATTAATCGGAGTGTACAGCAAGTCGACTCTTGATTCTTTCAAAGCATCCTTAAAGAACGATCAACTTAGATTATCATCTATTTGTACAGCTTTAGATGCCAAAATAATAACACTTTCTGATGACCTAAAAATTAACCTATCGGCTGATTTTTCGAACATCAATACACTACAAGATATTAAACAACAAGCAATATGAATACGGCCATTAATTATTTCGGAATGATTGCAGAGCACGTTGGCAAAGAAACAGAGTCCATTCAATTTACCGAAAACTCTTCCGCAATTAACCTACGAGAATATTTTGAATCGAAATATCCAACGCTTAGAACACTGAGCTACAAAATCGCTGTGAATCAAGAATTCAAGGATCACCTAGATTCAGGAATTACAGCAAATGAAATTGCATTACTGCCGCCTTTCGCAGGTGGATAAGATTTACCAATGTTAACGAGCGAAGAACAAAATTTATACAGCAGGCACCTACTTCTTGAAGAAGTAGGTGAAAAGGGTCAACTGCGACTCAAAAAATCTCGCGTCCTTGTAATTGGCGCAGGTGGCTTGGGCTGCCCAGTTCTTCAATATCTTACAGCAGCTGGAATAGGAACGATAGGAATCGTAGACTTTGATACCGTAGATAAGTCTAATCTTCAGAGACAAGTTCTATTTAATTATGACTCAATCGGAAAGAATAAGGCAAATGAGGCTGAGAAGCGCCTTTCAGAGTGCAACCCATTCGTCAATCTCAACTCTTTTCCTTCGGGAATAAACGTGGAAAATGCACTGGAAATTATCGCGAACTTCGATATCATTGCAGACTGCACAGATAACTATAGTACACGTTTTCTTATTAATGATGCTTGTGTCTTATTAAACAAGCCACTCGTTTATTCAGCCATTTACAAATTCGAAGGCCAAGTCTCTGTTTTTAACTATAAAAATGGCCCAACATACAGATGTCTTCATCCTGAAATGCCTAAGTCGGATTCTATCTCGAACTGTTCAGAAAGCGGTGTTCTAGGTGTTTTACCAGGTATATTAGGTACCCTTCAAGCAAATGAAGTCCTTAAGTTGGCACTGAAAATTGGGGAGCCACTTTCAGGGAAGCTGTTGATCTACAACAGTCTTTCCAACAGGTCAACCTCTTTCAATTTAGCAAAATCGCATCCTGATATTTACACCGCCATAGCTAAACGCGGATATTTGACGAAAGAGGATTATACTGACTCTTGCTCTGTCGTCAGCCATATCAATGAGATCGATTTGGAAGAATTCAAAAACTCTTTGCAAAAAGACGTCCAACTCATTGATGTTCGAGAAAAAAATGAACTGCCTAAAGTCAATCATTTAGAGGTTCTTGAAATTCCAATGTCTGAACTTAAGGAACGTTTCTCAGAAATAAATCCTTTGAAGGATACAATCGTTTTTTGCAAGGGCGGATCAAGAAGTAGAAAAGCAATACAAGAACTGAACGAATTGACAACAATTACTCAAATATCAAGCCTGAAAAATGGGATTGATGCATACATAAAAAGTGAAAAAATAACACAATAATTTATGAAAAACTGTTTCAAAGATGGCGCAATAACTCCTGAATTTATTGCAACTTCGATTGCGCACCATCAGGTGAAAACTAATATCGGCGCTCATCAAATTTTCTTGGGTCAAGTAAGAAACGATCTAATCGATGGAAAGGAGGTAGTTGCTATCGATTACTCTGCACACGAGGAAATGGCAAACAAAGCCTTTCACTCAATTCGAGAGGCAACCTTTGATAAGTTTGATTTGACCTGCATGCATATCTATCATAGCAAAGGAGTCGTGAGGAAAGGTGAAATCTGCCTTTTTGTTTTTGTTTCTTCAGCTCATAGAAAAATGGTTCAACAAGCAATAGAATATGTTGTTGAGGCAATTAAGAAAGATGTACCCGTTTTTGGGAAAGAATTATTCGAAGACAACTCACACGTTTGGAAAGAAAATAAATAAAGATGGTTGAAATTACACACAAAAGCACTTCACTAAGACGTGCAGTTGCACAAGCAACAGTCCTTGTAAGTAAACAAGAAACCATAGATGCCATTGTGAACAATACAGTTCCTAAGGGCAATGTCTTCGAAATGGCGAAAACGGCTGGACTGTTTGCTGTTAAGAAAACTTCGGATGTAATTCCTGATTGTCATCCATTACCCGTAGAATTCACAGGTGTATCCTACAAAATTGATGGTTTGAAGGTCTTTATTGATGTTGAAGTGAAGACGATTTATCGTACCGGCGTGGAAGTAGAAGCCATGCATGGCGCAAGCATTGTAGCACTAACAATGTACGACATGTTGAAACCTATCGATAAAGGGATTGAAGTTCAAAATATCAAACTGCTCGAGAAGCAAGGAGGGAAATCGGACTTCAGAGATAAGTTCCGTAAGGACCTCACCGCTGCCGTTATTGTATGTTCAGATACTATCGCTGCTGGCACAAAAGAGGATCGTGCCGGGAAATCCATCATTGCAAAACTAGAGGCTAGCTCAGTCGAAATCATAGAGTATACAGTTGTTCCTGATGAAATTGAGGATATTCAACGACCACTGCTCAAACATGCTGAATTAGGAACTGACATGATAATATACACCGGAGGAACTGGTCTCTCCGTGAGAGATGTTACACCTGAAGCTCTATTGCCATTAATCGATCGTGAAATTCCTGGGATTGCAGAAGCTTCTCGAAACTACGGCCAAGACCGAACTCCATTCTCCATGTTATCAAGAAGCGTTGCGGGTGTGAAGGATAAAACTCTAGTACTTGCACTACCAGGATCGACCAAAGGAGCTTCAGAATCAATGGACGCTTTATTCCCTGCATTACTGCATATCTTCAGAATTTTTAAGGGCGCTCGCCATGACTAATGTACTCGTATAATAGCTATCATAAAATCATCACCATAGGATTAGTTTTTCTTTGGGCAATCTTCCAATTTGGAGGAAGTGTTGAAGATGATTTAGTTTATGAAAATGGACAAGCGAAACGAACAGGCGAACAGCTGAACAATCGCTTGCAGTAATCCAGAAAACTACACTGACTGGCTTGGTTGGAATTCTGCTCATTCAGATTACACTTGGAATCATTACACTCGTTTATTCCGTTCCTATTTTCTTCGGAGTAATGCATCAGTTTGTTGCGATCTTAGTACTTTTGTTTTCAGTATTCTTCCTGTTTACGTTAACACAGTCGAAAACAAAAATTAGCACATGAAAATTTTCAAAAAATTCACGTTCGATTCTGCCCACTCTTTGCCAAATGTTCCTGATGGACATAAGTGTAAAAACGTGCATGGGCATACCTACCATCTCACCATTTGGGTAGAACGTCCATTGGATGAAAAAATGGGTTGGGTAATGGACTTCGCAGAGCTAAAGGAAATTATTTCTCCTGTCGTAAAAGAGCTTGATCATAAGTACATAAATGACATTCCAGGATTGGAAAATCCGACCTGCGAAATTCTAGTCAAATGGATTTGGGATCGCGTAATTGATGACTTAGAAGGACTCGTAAAAGTGGAGCTCAACGAAACACCAACTTCAGGAGCGGTGTACAAAGGAAAATAGTACCCTACTGGTACATTAAGGCATGAAATAGAAAGAACATTCTAATGCTGAAACCTACAATCATTGGGGTAACGATCGTTAAGGTCATTGATTTTCCTGTTTTCAATCGCTGCTTCGTAATGAGTATTCCGAATGCTACGAATAGATAATGCTGTGAAAGTGAATAAATTTCACCCATTCATCCGTGCAAAATTTCTTAATTATCTTGTCCATTTAACCGCCGATTGAGGTCATTGATCTGTTTTTGTGTTTACGCACTTCCTCGTTAGAGAATTCTGATAATCCTCCTCTTTCTTTGTGCTTGAGGGCAAAAGATCGGCGTATTTTGTCCTCAATTGATTCCCCCCTTCGGTAAGCAGACAACAAGTCCGACTCATCTTCCGAAAAGAGGCAGTTTTTAATTTTTCCATCCGCTGTTAAGCGAATTCTATTGCATGTATCACAGAATGGATTGGTTACTGAACTGATGATTCCAAACGTGCCCTTTCCTCCAATCATTCTAAAGTTTCGGGCAGTATCGTTTGGTTGATCTTCAATTTTATAGAAGCCATCCTTTCCAAAGGTATTCTCCACATCCTCCAAGATTTCCTTAAAGGATACTTTCTTTTCTGTGTTCCAATTGTTCCCGTCAAATGGCATAAATTCGATGAAGCGAACATGTACGTTCTCTTTACGAGACCATTCTACGAAATCAGTGATTTCTGTTTCATTGACTCCTCTAATCACGACGGCGTTAATCTTCACATTAAAATCATTCGCGATCAGTAAGTCAATGTTTTCTTTAATCTGTTTGAAGTAATTTCTACGAGAGATGTCGTTGAAGCAATCCTCCTTTAAGGAATCTAAACTCACATTCACCGACTTAATTCCAGCCTCTTTGAAAACATCAATAAAACGATCAACGATAACAGCGTTTGTAGTTATCGCCAATTCAACTGAGAGTTTTCCTAGTTCTCGAATTATTAATTCTGCATTTTTCTTGATTAACGGCTCTCCGCCTGTGAGACGAATTTTCTTCACTCCCATCCCGACAAATGTCTTTGCGATAGAAATTAATTCTTCGGCCGTCATGAATTCTGACTTCTCTCTCAACTGCACCCCTTCTTCCGGCATGCAATAGAAACAACGCAAATTGCAACGCTCCGTCAGGGAAATCCTGAGGTAATCGTGCACGCGACCAAATCGGTCTGTAATATTTGCCTTGGGTTCAATCATTCTTAAAGCGTCAATCCTGCAAAATCTTCTTTTTTAAACAACTCTTGCGCCAATGGGAACAATGTTTCGTCTTCTCTAAAGATATGAAGTCTGAGCATTTCTGCTAATTCACGTCCGTTATTATAAGCCAAATCAAAGGTAACACCTTTTGATTCTAAATCACGCAATCGCGATCCAAGACCGAATAAATTAAACGATAGCGTAGCCAATTGAATGAACTTGTTGTGATCATCTTCCATGAGTGCAAAGGCTGTATCTGGATTGTCTCCTTCTCCGTGCTCGCCAGATTCGATTAAGCGATCGTGCAATATTCTGAAAAAATGATGCTCTTCTTTCGCATTGTGAGGGACAACATGCGAATCAAAAAATTTGAAAAACGTATTGAAAATATCACTTGCTTCTTTGGTGAATAAGAATCCACTCTCTTTAAAATCAATGAGGGCTTTGTCGAATTTATCAACTTCGATAACTACCTCCTTATGCTCATCCATCAAACTTTGAATGAATGAATGCATGTTTTCGTAATCCGAACCAATAGCACGGGTCTTATCATACGCTTCGGGTGGATCCATGGCAGAATATTCTTCCATATCTTCCCCTTTCTCAGCATTTCGAAGAATCGGATCTTCCTCCTTCAACTTCTTATTCATTACCTTGAGCTTCTCGTCCTTGGCTCCTACTCTCCTCCCTGATTTCTTATCAATTATTTTCATCCCATAAGCGTTATGTTTTGCTGTAAAGTACGGTACTTTTATTTGGTTAGAATATGATACATATCATAAAACAGCTTTGACCCCTAAAAGTTTTGATAAATAGACCGAGATCTGATCTTTCTCAATTCTCAAGACCGTAGCCGTTTTCCATAAGAGGAGAGCATCCAACCGTCTTTTGACACCTACTTTTTTAGTTTAGCAAAGAGGAAAATATGTATATTCGACAGAACTAATTCGATACTACAAATGCGCTACATCGTATTTCTATTTTTAATCGTACCCTTTTTAGGGAGATCTCAACTTAAGGGTGTTGTTAGAGAACTCGGCACAGATCAATCACTTTACGGAATTAAAATTACAAGTGACTCAGGTGAAAAAACCATTTCTGATCTCGATGGAGATTTCACGCTCGCTGTGATTAGCTATCCTGTTTGGCTCTATTTCACAGGACCTGAACATAAAAAAGACTCGTTATACATTCAAGAAGAAAAAAGAAAAATAAACGTATTCCTTCAACCTGAAGTACAGGAATTGCAAAACATGGTGGTTTCGGCGAGTCGCAGATTGCAAAAGATTGAAGAAGTCCCGATATCGATGGAACTCATTAAACCTGAATTAATCGATAATAAGGGCTTGGCAAACCTTGAACAGGTGGTAGATTTAAGTCCTGGAGTTTATGCCATGGATGGGCAGGTCAGTATTCGCGGTGGCGGTGGCTACGCATACGGAGTTGGTAGTCGAGTTCTGGTTCTAACCAACGGTGTTCCTCTCATCTCACCAGACTTAGGCGATGTAAAATGGAACTCGATCGCATTGGAGTCTATCGCGCAAGTTGAAATTACAAAAGGTGCTTCTTCTGTTTTATATGGGAGTGGTGCACTTAATGGAACCATCGCACTGCAAAATAGAGAACCTCATCCAAACGGAGAACTTCGTGCAAAAATTCAAACGGGCATCTACGATAATCCAAAACGAAAATCGTTGATCTGGTGGGATAAAAATCCAACTTCCACAATGATGGATGTTTATTATGGGAAGATGTACAAGGAAGTTGGGTACACTGTTTCCGGCAGTGGGTTTTTTACCCCTGGTTACAAAGATGGTGAGCGGGAAGATCGCGGAAGACTCAGCGGTTCATTTCTCTACCGACCTAAAAAGAATAATCGCTTAAAGGCAGGCATCCACTACAGTGGCCAGTATGAAAAGGTCGGTCGATTTATCATTTGGGAATCGGATTCTACTGGATATACACCGTCTGGAGGAGGTAGCCCTGAGACGAATATAAACTCATCGATCACGCGAGAAAGTTCCGTTCGGATGACTGCTGATCCCTATGTAAAGTACTTCGACAAGAAAGGAAATAGGCATGAATTAAAAGGACGCTATTACCTAGTTTCCATTGGAAGTCCTGAGGGCATTTTTGCTACTTCGAAGGCCCAAATGTATTATGGTGATTATCAATTCATGAAACGTTGGGGAATCAAACATACGATAACGAGCGGAGCAACGGCAAGTCGAAATAAGATCCGCAGTACTTCATTTGGAGATCACGACGCCATCAACCTTGCCAGTTATGCCCAGTACGATTTCAAGCAGAATCGATTTGGAGCTACGGTTGGTTTGAGAGCAGAATACTTCAAACAAGATGATCGAACTCCAGATTCACAATTCGATTTATGGGAAACAAACACACCGAAACCGATTTACCCTATATTCAGAACTGCCGTCCATTATGCGTTAACTGAGGCCACTCATCTAAGAGCATCTATTGGTCAGGGCGTCCGATTTCCTGCGGTAGGTGAACGATTCACCGAGGCAATAAATGGGGGCGTAACCATTTTTCCAAATCCAGAAGTTCAACCAGAAAAGGGATGGGCAGCAGAAATTGGAGTGAAGCAATTATTCAAAATGGGTACATGGAAAGGCATGGTTGACGTAGCTGGATTCGTTAATAATTACAGCAATATGATTGAGTTTGTATTTGGCCTCTACAACCCAGATTCCGTCCAGATTTCGCTCAACCCCACTAACCCAGGATACATCTACAATTGGATTGGGTTTAAAACTGCAAACACGGAGAATGCGCGTATTACTGGATTAGAATTTTCATTCAACAGCGAAGGAAAAATAAAGGAGGTCGAAGTCCTCAGTTTGATCGGCTATACCTACATGAACCCGATCCCGCTTAATCAAGACTCGGCCTATCTCTCTACTTTTTCCGATACGAGTGCTCACATCTTAAAATATCGCTTCAAGCATCTCGTAAAAGTAGACATTCAAGCTACTTATAAACGCTTCTTTCTCGGCGTATCTGCACGTTACAATAGCTTCATGAAAAACATCGACAAAATATTTGAAGCTGAACTCTTCGGCCAGGAAATTCTACCCGGATTGAATCAATACAGAATGAATAACCAAGAGGGAAGTCTCGTGTTTGATACGCGACTTGGGTATAAAATTAATGAGAAGTATGGCGTTGCCTTCATTGTAAACAACCTCTTAAACACGGAATATTCGAGTCGGCCTGCTGACCTGCAACCTCCGCGGCAGTTTGTTGTACAATTGAGATATGGTCTCTAAGAGTTACCGGGTAATTGTGATCGACTAGCTCGCCATTTTACCTTTGAAAAAACCATAGACCATTTCTTGGGTAATTTCCAAGGATTCTCGAAAAACCCGAGTGAGTTCATCCACCACCTGCTCAAGATCGTCAGGTTGTTCCGTATACTTTCGTGTCAAGAAAACATGCATTCGCACTTTACGCATTCCTTCGATGGTTCCGTCTAAATAATATGACGCCCCATCATTCGGTGTCAATTCTCTTGTATAGTGTTTTCTAATGTCCATATTCTAAAAGTATAACTGATGATCGTAATCTAGTTACGCTATAATTGTGCCAAGACATTTTTGTCGATTTATTTCCGCCTCCGATTCTCGCAAATCTTTGATACTTTTAGGGAAAACTGAATTAGAACAGTATGAAGCACCTACTCATTATCGCTCTTCTCTTTATTATAAGTACTGCGTGGTCGCAAGAACTCGTAATTATTGATAAAAACAAAACGACCAAGCTGCTGTTTGATCAAAGTAATCCGAGGTCGTTCATGAGTCTGTTGAAATTGAATGCAGGGACACTGGGTGCCTACGAAATTGAAGGTGCTGATCTAAATTTCTACAATCAATTAGATGATTCGCTTTCCTCACTCTTTTTGCGCTACGAAGGCCCGATGCAAGATGTCCCCTTGGTTGATGAGTTCGGAAATAACAAAATCGAGACATTACCCGATGGATCACAATCCTTCGTATACGCTCCTGCTGATTCCGCTTTTATTTGCTTCGAAGATATCGATCGCTTAGTTTTCATATTGAAAGCTGGTGATGGAAAACCTTATGATCGCATCAATCAACTTCAACTTTGGAAGAAATTCAATGGAGAATTGCAGCGCGTAATGACTATTGACGCGCAACACCTGATGACTTTTGAGGATGTCAATATTGTTGCTCCACTTTCAATGCAAGATTACGACCATGTGATGGGAGCGGACCTAAAACCTTCCCTATGGAAGACCATGAGAGATTCGACACTCATCCAGCTGGAATGGTACCAAGACCGGAGTGAGAATGGAGTTTTTCGCGGCTATACAGGCAATTCAGTTCACACTGTTTTCCCGAGCTCGTGGACCAATTATTACATGGGATCTTCTCGTTACTTAGATTCAATGTATCAAGCTGAATCAGACTTTTTTCATGCCTACTTCGATTACGATAACATCTATCCATTTTCTAGATCATTTGCCGATTCGATCAGCTATAATCTCGTAGATCATAATGAAATTCTTAAACATTTCGATGATGTCCATTCGATCAAAGTTCAGGGAGATATACCTTTGATTGATCCTTATGGAGACAATATCGTCCGAGAGAATGAGTACGGCGAAATAGAGTTTGTCTACGAACCACCAACGACGGACTACTTTTTCTTAGACTATGAGCCTACCATTTTCCTTTCTCGACAAATCATTCAAGATAGCGCAAAGCAATGGGTGACTACTCCAACGAGTCTCATCTTTTGTCTACCCAATAAGGAAGGTAAACCACGACTTGTTTCTACCTTTCAATTTGATTTTGACGACACCTATGTTCCGAGAAGTTATTTGAGACAGTACGTGGACAATTTCGAAAACGAAGCCATTTGGCAACTTCCTGAGTTCTTTGAATTGCGCGAAATCATCAACGACAAAAAGTTCTTAAAAAAGCTTTCTTTCAAAGAGTCGACGATTCCATGTGAGCCTTGCACCAATAAAAAAGGTCGCTATGCACTCTGTTGGAATGGCGCGCCAAAAA
>TARA_Y100000385_G_scaffold291800_1_pt1 | contig 15363 bp, 36 predicted proteins | sample TARA_Y100000385 | Tara Oceans TARA_Y100000385 (sample SAMEA2620980) | marine metagenome | biome: marine biome (ENVO:00000447); feature: surface water layer (ENVO:00002042); material: "saline water (ENVO:00002010), including plankton (ENVO:xxxxxxxx)" | depth 5 m
TTCCTGCTTCTGTTAATGCTCCGGCCCAAGCCTTTACTTTATTTAAGATTTCCATAATGGATCTCCTTTCAAGTTAAACTGACCAATCACGTTTGTCGGTCAGCAATTTATTTAGAGTCATATAAACAAAAGAAAAACACTCTTAATTGCGATATGATCCTAAATTAATGATTTTAATTAGTTTTTTTACTTAACTTGTTACTTAAATACTACTACAAAGGAGACAACTATGTGGACTAAACCTGAAGCAATAGAAATGCGTTTTGGTTTTGAAGTTACAATGTATATTGCTAACCGATAACCAAATTAACAACAAGGGCCAGGAACATTGGCCTTTTTGTTTGGCCACAATAAATACATTTACACATACACACAAAAACAAAGGAGTATAGAATGTCAAAAGTAGAAACCACATACGGTGAAACAATCCTAAAACAAACGCAAGAGATTGCGGACATGTTCAAACAAGCAATGCCCAAAGTTAATACAAATAAGAACGGCTACGAGATTCGCACAGAAGTTTTGAAACTCGCAAGTGTATCAGTCTGGAAAGACTATTACGCTCAGTGGGATCAATATAGTACTTCAATTGCCAAAGAAGGTGATGAAGTTGTTACGAAAGTAACATTGCCAGACGTGCCTGGCACAGAAGAAGTCCTGGAGGCGGCAGATAAATTTTATGCCTTCATTAATAACTCAAAGTAACTTAACATAAAACATACATATACGGGACATAGTCCACATTAATAATTGAAAAGCCTCTATACCATAAACGGTATAGGGGTTTTTTATTGGCCATAAGTATATGCATGTTCGAAGTAATAGATAATTTCCTACCCCAGAAGTTCCAAGATGAAATTGAAGCAGTGATGACACTCAACAACTTTCCTTGGTTCTATCAACCTAACATCACATCAGGTAAACCTAAGATCCAAGACGAACGTTTTAAGTACAGTCATGGGTTTACTCATCAGTTCTATCATCAGGAGCATGGACCACAAAGCAATTACTTTGGGTTGGTGCAAAACTTTATAGAGTTTGTAAACGTAGACTATAACACACAAGGTTACTATAGACTCAAAGCAAACTTAACAGTTCCTGTTAATGGTTGGACAAAAGATAATGTACAAGAACCTCATATTGATATGCCTATACCACACTTGGTATGCTTGTATTATGTAAACGACAGTGATGGAGATACATTCTTCTTTGATCAAATGTTTGACGAGAAAGCAGAGCCAGATGAGTTTACAGTTTATAAACGTGTTGCTCCTAAGAAAGGCACTGCGGTTGTGTTTGATGGATTACGTTATCATGGTAGTAACAATCCTATTGAAAAACAATCACGCATGATTCTAAATGCAGGAATGATTATATGATAGAAGTAATAGATAATTTTATTCCGCAACAATATCAAGATAACATTGAACAAGTGTTAGGTGCTGTAAACTTTCCGTGGCACTATAGACCAAGCATCAACAACGGTAAGCCTAAGATACATGATGAACGTTTTAAATACGCACATGGATTTGTACACAACTTCTTTAATGACGAAGAAGGACCGACAAGCACATTTTATTCTACAGTCAGTACAATAAGATACTTTGCTGAGAAGCATGGCTTTGATAACAACGGCTACCATAGACTGAAAGCAAACTTAAATGTACAAATACCTGGTTGGCAAGATGGACAGTGTCAAGAACCTCATACTGATATGCCCAGTGATCATATGGTACTCATCTATTATGTTAATGATACTGATGGCGACACTTTTATATTCGATCGCAAGTTTGATCCTATGGATCCCAATCCTGGTCAGTTTGATCTTAAACAAAGAGTAGCACCTAAAAAAGGTAGAGCCTTAATATTCGACGGCAACTATTATCATGCAGGAAGTTATCCTATCCAAAATAAACATAGGATCATGCTCAACGCGAACCTTATTACTGCTTAGCCATTATCTACGCACATAAATACTGCACATGATAGACCTCGGACCATTTAAAAATCTAATTGAAGAACTTGAAGATTCAGGCAAGTATAGAGTGTTTAACGACATACTGCGTGAAAGAGGAGAGTTCCCTAATGCCATTTGGTATGGGAAGTATGCTATAAAAAGCATTGTCAATTGGTGTTCAAATGATTACCTTGGAATGGGACAGAACAAAGTTGTTATTGATGCCATGCATACCGCTCTTGATCAAACCGGAGCAGGTTCGGGTGGGACTCGTAACATCGCTGGGACCTCTCACTATCATGTAGCACTTGAACATGAGTTGGCCAAATTGCATAGCAAAGAGTCAGCGTTAATGTTCACTTCAGCGTATGTTGCAAATGAATGGACTCTTGTTTCACTTAAACGTATCATTCCCGACATTGTGTATCTGTCTGACAGTAAGAATCATGCAAGCCTTATACAAGGGATTCGACACAGTGGTGCAGAAAAACACATTTTTCCGCACAATGATCTTGAAGCATTAGAACAACTACTGCGAGACGTCAAAGGCACACCTTGCATCGTCTTTGAGTCTGTGTATAGCATGGATGGATACGTCAGTAAACTTCCAGAAATTTGTGCATTGGCTGAAAAATATAATGCTGTTACCTATCTTGATGAAGTTCATGCAGTAGGATTGTACGGGGAGACCGGTGCAGGCTACGCAGATCAGGTCGGTTGTCTAAACAAGATAGATATACTTAACGGCACACTTGGTAAAGCCTTTGGTGTACAGGGTGGATACATTACAGGGAATAGTACTGTCATAGACGCTATCCGTTCTGTCGCCTCTGGCTTTATCTTTACTACATCGACAAGTCCTATTATATGCGCCGGTGCATTAGCCAGTGTGAAATGGGTCAAAGACCATAACGATTTAAGAATTAAACATCAAGAACAAGCAAGTAAACTAAAAGACATGCTCAAGGAAGTTAACATTCCTGTGTTAGAAAATGAAACACACATTGTACCTGTGATGGTAGGTGATGCTAAACTTTGTAAGAAGATGAGCGACATGTTGTTAGATGATTATAATATCTATTGTCAACCTATTAACTATCCTACTGTTGCAGTAGGAACAGAACGACTACGTTTTGCTCCAACACCATTGCACACCGATGCAATGTTGCACGACTTAGTTGAATCACTTAGAAAGGTTTTCAAAAGATGTTCGGTACAGACTTAGGCAAAAAAAATAAAAAGAAAAAGAAATAGCAGGAGAAATATAATGAAGAAGTTTAGTATAAAGAAAGCGTTTTGGTTTACGCTTGGTTGTATCTTATTAGGAGTAGCATTTGTAGGTGTTTACCTACCAGGCTTACCTTGGAGTACACCGGCAGTTGGTGCGGCGTATTGTTTCGCGAAGTCGAGCGATAGAATGCACAACTGGATTATGAACCACAAATTGTTTGGCCCATTCTTACGTGGCTGGAGCGAGAAACGAGTATTCCCAACAAAGGGAAAGTATTTGATGATTGTTACAATGGCATCAAGTATAGCAGTCATGTGGTTTACCACTGGCAACTTAAAAGCAATAGCATGGACAGGTGGCTTTATGGTACTTGTTGCTATATGGGCATGGAGATATCCAGGTTCACATGAAATACATCAAGCACGTAAAGATGCGGGAAAACGTATTGCGTGGCTAAAATAGAAAGGCATCTATGACAAAGATGAGAACGTTCACATTTTATGATGGGGACAAGACAGAAACAAAAGAGGCAGTAAGTTATAAAAAGGCAGTAAGGTCATACCAGAGTGGATCAGAAAGCTCGAGTGTGAAAGTAGAATGGGAAGCCAAGAAAGGCGGAGTCTACGAAATGATACAGGCATTACCAATAGGCAGAAAAATAAGACAAGCGGCACTTTCAGAAAAGAAAAGAGCGGCTTTAAAAGCAAAAATGGGAAGATAACATGCGAGAAGATTTACAAGGTATGGACGGACTACAAGTGCTATGGCACTTACTAACTACTGAACCTTTCTTCTGGTGTTTACTTTCTATAGGATTTCTTGCCATACTTTTTAGCATATGGTTTGATAGACGTGAAGAGAGTAATGATGAGCATATCAAATACTATGACGACACACACGGCATCAATCGATAACATTATCGTATTTGATGACTTCTTCGAACAGTCTGTGTTCGATGATGTAATATCTAAGAGTGAATATGTTCCTTGGAAGTATTGCGAAGTTGTAAGTGAAAGCGAAGGTAGTCCTACCGAACGTTTTATGACTTGGAATATATACGAAGAAGGAACAGTTCACTTTGATCCTATGCAACTTATGGACATAGTCGATAAGCAATGCAAAAAACAAATACAAAACAAAAAGCCTAAAGCAATTATACACGACATGAAACGTTTACGCTTCAATGGTACAATGCAAGGCAAAGGCTACACCATGTGGCCACATGCAGATATACACGACCAACAAGAAACAGTATGGACTATTGTTGTTTACCTTAAGGGTGACGGGGGTACAACATTTTACAAGGAGAAGAACGGAGACCTACTTACAACTGTAGACTTCAAACCTAACCGTGCTGTTATGTTTCCTTCAATGTATTGGCATAGGGCGGAGAGCCCACGTGATAACTATTTCCGAACAAGTTTAGGAATAGTTTATATGATCGATTAATAATCTATTAAAACTCTTTTAGTAACGCCAGGCATTTCACCTGCTTTAGGCATACCTTTTGGCTCAGTCTGAGTCTTAGTTCCTTCTATCCAAGGACCAAATTCAGTTCCTTGTAAGAATACACACATGTTAGTTGTGTTTTCAAAGTTAACAATGTAGGTCCATGTACCTGTATCTTTGTTAACTGTTATTGTACCTAATCCTTGTAACACTTGACCATTAGGTGTTCTAAACATAACCTTCATTTGTGCAAATGGTGCTTCGTTGTACTTTGTAACGACACTTGGCATTAAGACATTCGCTGGACCACACTCAACCAATATTGGTAGGCTTCTAAATACCTCTTGTGGCATCTGTGGAACTGCATCTAATCCTGGGTCTTTTGGAGTTTCAACTTCTGGCTCTATAGCAAGAGCAGGCTTGCTGTGTAACATTGATGCCGACGCGAACGCAGTAAACATAATGAGAGTCAGAAATAAAAATATCTTGTTCATACTGTTATTTAACCTTTATAAGTAAGATTCGACTTGTTCTGAACTTGCTTTTTTAATACAATCCATCCATCCAGCCTTACCTTCTTTAGTAAAAAACATATGTGGATCAGGAGTTTCTATCTGTAACCAACTGCCGTAATGTAATTCCATAGCAAGTTGTCTCGGGTGCCAAGTGCTAACGCCTGATAGCATTTTATAGTCTTTAGGTAAGTTACCCATTAGTAACTTCTCTATCATTAGTTTATCGCTACTAACTGCAAGGTTGTGTGCTACTTGATGTGTGTTAGTACTTTGCCATTCGTTAGAGTGTAACAACACAAGACTTTCTTGTCCTACTGGACCTCCTGCAAATACTTTCTGCGTGTTGTCCATTAACGAATGTTCTGCTTGGAATTGTGTTAAACGACATGCATCTGTTATTGATAACTTAGATGGTTTGTTAAGAACAAGACCGTAAATAGTTTCGCCTTTTTCTTCGTAGATGAATACTACACTTTGCCTGAACATCTTATCTTCGTCCAAGGCTGGTGTTGCAACAAGAATTTTACCGCGGTATAGTTGATGTGTCATATGTTATGACCAATCAGGAAGTGGCCCACCATACTTCTTTCCTTTGATCTTCTTGCCGCCTACTGTCTTACGTGTGTCGCCAACCTTGTGACTCTTTTTGCCCTCACGTCTTCTGTAACCCTGGCTCTTGCAAGAAGAAAGATTCGAAGCACCAAGCGAACTGTTAGAGCGTGAACTCCTACATAGTTTGGCACTTGCCTTTGCTTCTTCTAAAGCATCAATGGAAATATCTTTTAATAACATACTATCTATATTTATCCGCCGTTGACTCATACTGTTCATCATTCGACGTCTCGAGTATTCTAAATGTTAACGCCTTTCTCGGTCCCCTTGTTGTATTAATAGAAACATCTCCACTCTTTGGAAAGTATTCTATCTTTGTTATTTTTGCAATTTTGTTTGATTGGCCTACTGCAATTTCTTGTCCTACTTCTAAGTTTAATTGTAAAGCTCTAAGGTTTGCCATTGGATATCTCCTTTGTACACATTCTGTGATGCTGAGTAGCATACAAATATTTATGTAAGGCCCCGCTGTACATAATGCAAACTTATCGATTATTAAGGATTTGGAATCAATTCAGGGTTATGAATATAACACACCGTCTTCTTAGGCACGTATGTTACGAGTAGCACCTTATCTTTGTCTGGATGATTGTGAACATGCCCTTTAAATGCACTGTCGTGGGGTTTAACCTGTATAGGATAGTCTCCTGCCCAGCCATCAATGCCCTGCGACTCTTCTTTTGCAGTACTAAAACGATAAGGTAGGTTGTAGTAGTCTGCAACAACTCTAACTGCAACTTCTTCGCCACCCATACCCATATGTGTCTTATTATATACAACCTCCTGCACATATTCTATACACATATCTTTAGTAATACCACCAACGTTCATTTTTACAATCATGTCATAGATCTTCTCACCGGCCGTCACTAACCCGTCACTACCATGCTCACTATTATAATAGTCTGTCCACTCCGTCAGTGTTCCTTTTACACCATCACTACGCATTTTCAACCAGGTCTCCTTACAAGAGCCTATGAATTGTGATCTAAAGGCCTGTGAATTTTGACCTGCAATGTTTAGAAGTTGGGTTGAGTATTTTGGCCACTCACGACGAGTGGGTTGTATATTGTTCTTGTAATGTCGTCCAGTTAGTTTAATCATGATATGGTATCTCCGTTGTCATATCTTTTTCTAATTGTTTATATAGTATAGCATCGCTATCCAAATATGTCAACCACCTTTTTGCTTAGGCCCCGCTGTAGCATCTTATAAATATTTACATGAGATACACATTATGTAAAGACGATATTGGCAACTATCTTATTGTAGACTCCTACACCGATCTTATCATTTCCAAAATCAAAAATGAAAAAATAGCAATTCGAATCACACAAAAGATCAATAAGAACGATAGTAAAGAAAGAAATTCTGCCAATTTCCATTGACAACTGCTCTCATTGATAGTATAGTTATATTATGAATGAGAACACGAGTAAGAAATCACAATCATTTATTGTGTCGGGTCTTGTTGAAAGTGGCCTGAGACTTTGTGCCTACTATGGCGTCTGGGTCTATTCCGGAGATGTGCTATTACAATTTATAGTCGTCTTGTTAGGTCTTGCAGAAGTAATGAAAATATTTAAGGAGTCACTATGCGATCACTAATAATCATCTCACTACTAATACTCACTACCGGTTGCTCTGCCACTAAGAACAACGAATGGATGATGGGCTCACTACCTGTAGACTCACTACAGGAACCTTGCATCAAATGTAATGAGGATTGGATCTTTATTCAAAATGAACCTCATGGTGCTTTATGGAGCAACAAGAGAAGAGGCTACGATTCAAAAGAGCCTGGTAGTTGGTCTAAACATATTCGTTATTAATCTTTCAAAATAAATTCACTTTTTGGCAAAAAAAAGGTTGACTTTCTGACCTTGTGACCTTATACTATTATTATAGTTAGAAATTAACTATTAGGCAAACAATTAAAAGAGAGGCAAAAAATATGAAACAGGGCTTTGTAATATATAGAACAGACACTACGGAAATCGTAAGTGAAAAAGACTACTCCTACACAGGACAGATCCATAAACAAGAGAGTCATGCTAAGGCATCACTCACAAGAATCAAAAAGAAATTCGCAGAAGGTCTAAAGAACAAGAGACCATACGGTACATTCAAATTTGAAGGCTTAGGCATTCATGAGAATGGCAAGACTGGTAGACAGGCTGAAGGCGAACTTACAGGCGAAATGGTTGATATGAAGATCATCAACTGTGATACCTACTTTAATAATATAGAGGCTCAAGAAGAAGTCACTAACATGATGTCAGGTAAGAAGTTCAAACAGAGTGTGAACACTCCAGGCTTCATGTCACCAAGTTCAGAAACTTATTGGAGTATGTAAATTGGCCAAGTTCAAACAATCATATATGAAACCATCATTCAAGTATGACAGATCAATCTTCGAAGGGTTGATCTGGAAAGAACCTAACTCAAAAGGTACTGATACTTATGATATCACATTAGAGGCTAAAGGTTTCACTTGTGATTGTCCAGGCTTTACTTTTAGGGGTAGGTGTAAGCATACCCAAATCGTTAACGACAGGGTTGAACAAGCCATTGATGGCGAAGTGCCTGAATATTATAACTATTAGGAGAACACATGGGATTAGAAACACATTCAAAGGTTGAAATACACGAAAGATATCATAAGGAAGGATTGACACCTCCTTCAATTTCGTGGACGAACGGAACGATGTATATCGATACCAACGACCAAAAAGACTTAGACATTATCAAAGATGTAATGTTGACTGAGGTCTTGGATAAAAGTTATAAATTGGACTTCAATTGTTTGAAGGCAACAGAAACAGAGCCATGGGACCAATGGGCCATGGACATTTATAAGTAGGGGCTGGTATGGAAAACTTTTTTATATTCTTGGCGTATGTTTTAGGAACTGGTTTTGGTTATTATTGGGGTAAAGGTAGTGGCCGATTAAAAGGTATTGAAGATGCTATTGATAATCTTATTGATCAAGGCTATTTGAAATATCGTGGCACAAAGAACAACCCCGATCTTATTAAGCATGATGAAAAATATTAGATTTTGGTAAAAAAGAGGTTGACTTTTAGATCCGTTGACCATATACTGTAAGAACAATAAGGCAATTAGGCAAATTAACAGAAGGGCATATATTATGACAAACAATTTGGTAACAAAGGCAAGCGAACTGATCTATCAAATGGATCAAGATCAACTTAATCAAACGATTGAGGCTATCAAACTTAAAAGAACTCATCTTGCGAAGCAGGCAACACGATCTATGATGATCGGTGACATTGTAGGCTTCACTGGCAAGAGAGGTAATCAAATTTCAGGTAAGGTGACTAAGATTGCTAAGAAGTATGTCACAGTAGATTGTGGTGTAGACGGCAACTGGCGTGTTCCAGGCAATCATCTTACTAAATTGGGGATTGGTGCTTAATGGGACCATTTTCAGAAGACCGACAGTATCAAAGAGCAGAGTCAATAAAACGCCTGCTCGATACTAACCCTCAATTAGATCCTGTCTACAAGGCTATGTGGCAGGACAAGTTGAAGGGGTTGGCTTTGAATGAATCCACATATAATTTTAGAGTAAAGACTATCTATAGTCAAATGAAAAAGGAACCATGGGTAAAGTAAAAAACAAATCCCATTGGGACTTTAAAGATCCGAATCGAAAATCTAACAGGATGAAAAGTATTGAGATGCCGATGAAAAAGGTCATAGACGAACGCCATAAAAGATACGATGAAGTGATTGCAAAAGGCGGAAGTCAGATGGCGGCTCTTGTCGCGGCATGGGAGATTGTCCCAATTATCAATAAACGTCAACCAACTAAAAGAAGGAGTAAGAAATGAGATTGCTATTAGGAATCGGTATTGGTGTTATCGCCACTTATCTTTATTTCAATCCAGGATCGCAAGATGAAGTGATTGGAACTATCAAAGGTGGAATCAATTCAGGTGCGGCTATCGTAAAAGATCTCACTGACAAATAATTGGTTAACTTTTAGGTTGACTTTTTATCTGTCTGGCATTATAACTATATTATGAATAAACATTTATATGACGGCACAGACGATAAGACAAGAAGAGAAGAATTTCTCAAAGAAAAAATGAAAGAGTTTTTAGCAAAAGGTGGCAAGATAGAAATACTTCCTGCCTGTATGAACTCCGAAGAATATAACAATATGAAGATGAGGCCTAAGAACAAACAATTTCGGAAACCGGCTAAATCAAAAAAGTAGAGGGAGAAGTTAAATGCAATTCGCAGACCTAAAATTCGAACCATTGTATGACGGTGTTCAAGCAATGATTCCTATCGGACCATATCAGTTGAGCATTGTGAAGCATAAGATGTCCTACGGAGGAAAGATGGGACTCTATGAGATTGCTGTCATGAAGGACAACGAGCAGATCGAACTAAGAGGCATAACGGAGCCGAACGATACTGTGAAAGGTTTTCTAAAAGAAGATGACGTTCTAAACATTATTGAACAAATGAAAGGAATTGACTATGCCTAAACTATTTCACTTTGAGTTAGACTCTAATGAGATCTACGAAGTCGTTGCTATGAGCTTCAAAGACGCTTGTACCACCCTGGAAGAAGAGTGTCCAGAGGTTAAGCCTAACAATATCAAAAGTATCACAGAACACGAAAATCCTATCCCAGGTATAGATACTATCCACTAAAAATAAATTAAAAAAAAGTCAACTTTCCGGTTGACTTTCTTTTCGTTTGAGTCTATAATATACATATAATAAGAAATTAACTTAATGCTGGAGGGCAATATGAATAACTTTCAAACAACCGCAGAATACATCGAAGAGAACAATACCGCAACTGATGAGGACAAGAAGTTCTTTGAAGAAATGGATTACCATTCAACATTCGGTAAGACGTTTGGTGCTCAAACTATTTGGTCAATCTATAACGATGATGAGTATGGTGAGATCAAGTTTGGCAATCCACACCCGTTCGGAGACAATGCTATCATTAGACATAAATGTGATGTCTTTGGACCTTACAATGAGCTCGTAGAGATCAAAGGTAAGACATGGGGTGATGTTTGGGTTGCGGCCAATAAAGCAATCGTTCGTTCAGACGACTTGCATCACATCTACATTGAAGGGTTCAAGCAAGGACCTGCAGGTGAACTTAGATTAATAACAGGATCTTAATATGAATTTATACGACAAGGCCAAAGTATTTTCAATGGCGGCTCATGAAGCCATAGGCCAGAAGAGAAAATACACCGGCGAGCCATATTACTTTCACCCACAGAGGGTGGCAGACATTCTACAAGATGTTCAATACACCTTGCCAGAAGAGGCATACGCCGTGGCCTTGTTGCATGATGTCGTAGAGGACACCCAGGTAGATTTACACACCATAGGTGAAGTGTTTGGTGCTAAGGTTGAACAAGGTGTAGCCTTGTTGACTGATATGCCTACAGTAGAAGGTGGTCCGAACAGAAAGAAACGGAAAGAATTAGATCGGTTAAGGTTATCTCAGGCTCCTGCTTGGGTGCAAACGATCAAGGTTGCAGATATGATAGACAATACCTCAACCATTGTAGAATACGATCCTAAGTTCGCGAAGGTTTACTTAGAAGAGAAAAGGCTTATGATTAAAGGCTTGACTCAAGCGGATCCTATTTTATTAGAACAAGCCCAGCAACAGATAAAGGAATAAATCATTGGCAAGAAAAAAAGCAATACCGGTAGGAACTACCGAGACCATGGAGATGTTTTTAGCAAGAGGCGGCAAGATTACAGTCTGTCCATCATGCGAGAGAACACCACCCGAAGATATCAACTATAAATGGAAGCCTCAAAGAGGCCGTAAGAAAAAAGAAGATAAATCTGTAGACCTTTTTGTTGAAAAATAGGAGAAACAAATGGCATTTCTAACCTACACCCAAAACCCAATCGGATCGTTCGTTGAAAAAGAGTGTGGCAACACCTTTGAATATAGCAAGAACGATGACGCTTATAACATTCATATCTGTGAGGATATGCCTCATAAGATTTGGGTTGCATCACATCAGATAGGTGGGGACTCAGGCTTCAGATACGGCCATGTTCGAAAGACTGTGGTTGCTGTCGTTGTTGATGAGGACGAATACGGATTGCCTGTAATTGAGAAATGGCAGATCAAGAAGCATCGGGTCTATGATAACACGATTGTTGATATGATTGATGCAAGTAGGTTATCTTTCCTTAAAAAACTATAGGATTTTGGTAAATTAGGGGTTGACTTTCTCTCCTAATGATCATATACTGTAAGAACAATAAGGCATTAAGGCAAACAATAACAGAGAGGCGCATAACATGGCAACAAGGGCAAGAATAGGTTTAGAACTAAAAGACGGTTCATACATTTCATCATATCAACATTGGGACGGTTATCCAGGCGGATTAGGTTATACCCTAATTGACTATTGGAACAACTATGACAAGATTGAAGAAGCAATTGAATTAGGTAATGCTTCATCATGGAGGTTTACAGTTGGTCAGCAGATTGATTTCGACGATAGAAACAATCCCCTACACGAAATTCAAAATTGTTATTACGGCAGAGACAGAGGTGAAAAGGATCAAGGTCCTAAGAAACACCTTAATGGCGTATGCCTACTTGACGAAGCATTTAACAGTGGCGAAGAATATCTTTATGTCTTCAAAGAAAACGGCAAGAAAGATTATATGGGTAAGGAAACTGGTGAATGGTTTTACACTCATTATGATAATCCTGCAAAAGAAATCGCAGACATGAAACCACTTGAAGAAGATGCTATCAACGATCATATTGATATGTTGAAAAGACATCTTGAAATGATGAAAGAAAGGAAGGCGGCATAATGGCACAAAAGATTGATATTGATGTGGTCGTAGAAACTTTCGCTCGTATGACACATGAACAACGAGACGAGTTCGTTAAGAAGTTGGTCAACAAATGGCCACACATGGCTCAGAGCATTGGAAACTGTATCCAACTCGAGCAAATGGTTCAAGACACAATGGAGGGTTTCAATGCACAAGACTAACCACAAAGAATATACCGATGGCCCATTTGAGGTTAAGGTATGGTATGCTCCGGAATTCGTTCCTATCGCAGACTTGTTCGATGATGAAGTCAGCAATATCAAAGAGATGGAGATCAAAGCCGACAAAGGTGAGGCTTCATGGTTCGTAGCAGGTGTTGACTATTTTTATAAAGGTCACGAAGTAGGCTCAGATAGCCTGGGTGGCAACTATTATGAAGAATGGGAAGACGAAGCTCTTGATGGTGGCTTGGGTGGCTACCTTGAGGACATGAAGGCCAATGCAAAAGACGAGGCCTTGAAGAATGTAAAAGAATTGAAGAACAGTATGAGCAAGGACTTTGCTCTGTTATAGAATTTGGGTAGGATATCTAACAGGATTATCCAAATAGGTTTTCGTCCGATGCGGACGGTTTTCTCCAGGACATAGTCTGAAAAAACCATAATGATGCGAGGTAGTTTCACCTACTGCCTATGTAGACCAAGTTCGGTTAGAAGAACAAGGCGAGACATAGGTTGGGAGCCTGGATGCAGGGACACCTCAACAACTTAGGGTGAACATTACAGTTTCTACCGACATAGTCGGCCAGCAACCACACCGACAGGAAGGTGAACGACGGAATGAGTCAGGTTGCTTAAGAGCAAGGAGTGGGTGGCGTTTGCGCCTACTCCACTTAGGTATATTTTGATATCTTAGAGGTTGACTTTTAGCCCCTAAGATACTATAATAAACTTAACAATAACAACAAAGGGCAAGGGCAAACATGAACATATCAAAAAAACAAATCAAGAAAGCATTCGTAAGCGAAGTCAAACACATTTCCGACGAAGGATATAACAATCAAGATTGGTATCAGCAAGACGATTGTAGGATCAGATACATTTTGGCAACTATCGAAATGGATCCAGGTGATCGTTATTCAGGAAACGATTCTAAGCAAATGGAACTTGGTCAAGAGGCAAACAGATTCTATAATTGCATAGAGTTCAAAGACGACTGTGAATACCAAATTAATGATGAGCATAGACTTGCAGAACTTATGAGAATGAGTGATGAAGATCTTAGAAAATATATAGATGACAACGAGTATGATTGGATTGGTGATGACTACGATCATATCAACGAATACCTATTCCTAATAATGAACAGTTGGCAGGACGAAGTAGAATTCGATACTGAAGGTTATGATAACCCAGACTACCTAACTATCACTCGTAGAGCAAGAGAATGGAATGTAGACCCTCAAACAGGCTACAAGAGCGAAAACAAGCATGAAGTGGCATACAATATTTTGATGGATTATTTTGATGAACTACCTGAAGAAACAAAGGTAGAGGCTCACAAAAGATTGGAGGCTGTAGAATGCTAAAACGGATTTTGGAATCAAAGTCTATTTTGGTAGAACTTGGGTTCATGGGTACCGTGATAGGTACCATGCTGATCACAGGTTTTATTTCGATAAATTAGGTGTTGACTTTCGTGGCAGAAGGTTATATACTGTAAGAACAATAAGGGCAAACAATTAACAAATAGGAGGGCTATATGCCAAATTGGTGCAATAATACATTAACTATCCAAGGACCTACAAAGACACTCAAACCTTTGTGGGATGAAGCGAATAAAGAAGGTTCAGGCCTACTTCAAGCGATGAAGCCGATGCCAAAAGAACTGGACGGCACGACATCACCCGCACCCAAAGAAGGTGTACCACAACCACTTGTAGACGGACATGACAATTGGTACTCATGGAGAGTAGACAACTGGGGTACGAAATGGGACATTGATACTGAAGGCTTGGAGTTCACAGATAACAAAGACGGCACGGCCTCTATCACAGGCTGGTTTGACTCTGCTTGGGCACCCCCAACAGAAGCATTTAACACATTCTTGGACGACATGGATAACTGCACCCTTGAATCATTCTATGAAGAGGGTGGTATGGATTTCGCAGGACACTATGACAATGGTGATGATTCCTGCATAGAGAACATCTCAGATTATGCAAGAGAAGTGGTAAAAGGCAATGACTCAGGGTCTACCCTATATGACTTCCTTGATGGTGAACTTGAACTAACAGAGAATCGTAGAGAGTATATCGAAGAAGAACTAAACGAAGATGCTCAAAAGGTACATGATTTTGTGGTAGAAGGAAAGGCCGTAAACGGATCTAAAACCAAGGAGACAGCATAATGGAGCCAATTAATCTTTTTTCATTAGAATGGGTATTTCATATAATATGGACTTTCCCCTTAGGAGGTGCTATTATTCCTTTAGGATTGTTCTTTTGGTTGCTTTCTTCAATAGGCAAAGGCCTTAACGAAAACATCAAAGGAGATCAATAATGGGTACCTTTACAGTAGGATCAGGCCTCGGCTTATTGTTCGTAGGCATCGTAGTAATGGCAGTCATAGGCTTTGGAGGCCTATACATAATCAACAACCTAAAGGATGAGGACTAATGGCTGATAATCTACCCGCAAATAGAAATGATTCGAACCCAGATGAGATAATCATAAGGGACGGCAGAGGACATCGACTGACCCACTATGTTTTGGC
>TARA_Y100000385_G_scaffold289930_1_pt1 | contig 15356 bp, 9 predicted proteins | sample TARA_Y100000385 | Tara Oceans TARA_Y100000385 (sample SAMEA2620980) | marine metagenome | biome: marine biome (ENVO:00000447); feature: surface water layer (ENVO:00002042); material: "saline water (ENVO:00002010), including plankton (ENVO:xxxxxxxx)" | depth 5 m
TTTTTTTTTTTTTTTTTTTTTTTTAAGTTTAATGATAATATAATACTTTGGGAAAATTATTCATTTTAATTCAATTAATCTATAAATTAATATATTAAGTACTTATATAGAAGAATTATATAATTTTTTTAAAGTTTAATGATGATATAAGATCTTAGAAAAAATTACTCATATAAATTAATTGTATCAATTAATGAATAAATAGTTTCAGATTTTTTATAATAGGAAGTTTCAGGTAATGGATGAAGTCTATTAATATTTTTAATAATTTTAAATGCTATATACAAATCTCCATATGTATTTTTAGAATAAATTGGAAATCCATAACCAGGTAATTTAATAATATTTGTATTATTTGAAATATTAATTGAAAAATTAATATCTTTTTTAGAATGAAGTAGTATTAATTGAAATCCCGAAAAATAATCGTCAATACCAATATCTACATTACAACATAAATCGTAGGAATTAGTTCTTTTATATATTTTATCTTTATCATCAATTAATTGAAAATTATATTTTATATTATCAATATTTAAATCATGTGATAAGTATTCAGTATCAAGTGTTACAATAGATGATAAATTTCTTTCTTTATCTAAAAATTGTAGTTTGTAATATCTATTTTTAAAATAAGAATCAATAGGTATAACTATTTTATTAAGTTTAGTAATTTTAGTAATATCAAGTACAAGATATTCATTAGTAATATTAGAATTAGTTTTATTTTCTTTTAATTTATCAATAAAAATATCTTTGATTAATTCAGCTCCATTGTTAATTAATTGAGATTTATCTATATTTTCATATATATTTGCTAAATTTTTGTATTCAGAATTATTAATAGCATTATTAATGTTATTATATGTTGTTTTTATAAATTGTTTAAGCTTAGGATCAACATTTTGAAATATATTATCAAATAGTTCTTCAGGGGTTAATTCAAAGTTTGGATTATTAATAGAACCAGTAAGATCGTAAAACTCTTTTTTTTTTTCATCATTTAAAATCTGGTATGCCTCAGATATTTCTTTAAATTTTTTTTCACATTCTTCCTTATTATTTTTATTCTTATCAGGATGATATCTTAATGCGAGTTTTTTATATGCATTTTTAATTTCATTGGTTGAAGAATTTTTATGAATTTCTAAAATATGATATGGATTCATATTTAATAATTGTAATATAATACTTTATATAGTAATACTTTTAATATATATAAAGAAATGTTCTAATGAAAAAAAATATTTATTAACTTTAGAACAATAATATTCATTATAAGCAGCTTGTTTAATAATATTATGTTTTTGTAAATAAGTATATTTATCACTATTAAGTGCGAATGTAACATATTTTTTGATAATTTCATCAGGAGAAAAATCTAATAAATGCATTTTATAAATAATTTTTCTAATTTCATCAATAAATGTAATTTTATTATTATTTTCTATTATATTATTGATTTGTTTTACATATATATTTAATGGATTAATGTATTCAGAATTGAAAATTAATGTATTAAGTTTAAATAAATTACCTTCAGCTTTATCTTTTATTTTAGTTTTATTTAAAGTTTTTTTTAAAATTTTCTCAGAATAGTCTAAATATTCATCAATATTATTTTTAGGATATGGTACCCTAACGGATAAACATCTACTTAATATACTATCATCAATTTTACTTAATTGATTGACAGTAAAAATAAAACGACAACTTTTTATAAATAACTCCATAATTCTTCTTAATGCCAGAATAGCAACCTTATTTAATTTATCAATTGAATGTAAAACAATCAATTTATATCCATTGTTTATAATATTTTTACTAGATGCTAACTCCTTAATAAAATTACATAGAACATGTTTATCATATAATCCATATTCATATAAAAAGAATTCATAATGATATTTACTTTGAATAGATTTTATTTTAACATCATTATTATTAATTTTAATATCATATTCAACCATTTCAGTATATAAATCATCTAAATTATATAAATATTTAATGAATGCATAAATAAGAGTACATTTACCGGAACTTTTTGGACCATAGAATAACATATTTACTAAATTTTCTTTATTATAATTTTTAATTTTAGAAATAATGTCTTTATGAAATATAAAATCATTGAAAGTTTTAGGAATTAATTCATTAAACATAAAGATTATAATTAATTGCTAATTACGTTTTAAATATTTTTGTTTAATAAATTGGATAATTGCGTAATATATAATATTTTATTATATATTAATATATAAGTATGAATGATTTAATACCATTAGAAAGGGATAAATTTGACGAAATTTATGAAAAATTAGAATTTATGTTATTAAATTTAGAAAAAGCAAAGAATGAAATGAGTAATGAATCGTTATATAATTTAGTAGATAAAATAAGACTTTTTAATAAAGATTTAGATAATTTAAATTCTTTTGCTAATGATATTTTGTTAGATATAAGGGATAATGTATCACTAATTGATGATAGTATTAATGATAGATTAGAAGAAGAAAAATATAATAATAGATTGATAAAAAATTTTTATCCATTATTTTTATTATATATGTTAAATGATAAAGAAAAATTATCTAAGAATATAAACGATATTGATTAAAATAATTGTGTTTTAGTAATTTATCAGTAGTAATTCTGTATTTAAAATTTATTTTTAATGTAAAATTAAGTATATCAATAATATTATAATCTAAATTTTGGTTATTTAGTATTAGATCCCAAGATATAAAATTTTTCTTTTTTTTTACAGTAATAAAAGGATCGAGTTCAGGATTAATATCATACAAATCGTGTGAAGTAGGAAATCCTAAATTTCTAAATATAAGAAATAATTGATCAGTATTATCGGAGCCAGGAAATAAAATATCCCCTTTTAATAATTCAGCAAATATACAACCAAATGACCATATATCAATAGAAATAGTATAGTTAATATTTTCTAATATACATTCTGGAGCTCTATAATATCTTGTAGAAATATATGTAGTATTATTATTTGTATTATTATTTATAATTTTAGAACTACCAAAATCACATAATTTAACATTTTGTATATTAGGATTAATTAATATATTTTCAGGTTTTAAATCCCGATGACAAATTGATAATGAATGTAGAAGATGAAGACCAGAAATAATTTGATATGTATAATTAGAAATAATATCTTTTGTAAGAATATTTTTATCATTAAAACTTTTTATAATTAATGACTTTAAATCTATAGGAATAATTTTAGTAATAAGATATAAATTATTTTTAGAATATTTGTATGTAATTAAATTAAGTATATTAGAATTTTTATAAGTAGATAATAATTGCATAATTTCTAATTCTCTATTAATATAGTTATTATCAATTTTAATTTTTTTGATAGCAACAGAATTTGATTTATCTTTTATATATCCAGAATAAACTTTACCAAAAGTACCACTACCAATTAATTTTACATAATGTATGTCATTTAATTTTAGATCAATAATAGGAGTAATATTTTGGGAGAGTTCATCATCTAATATTTTAGGTTTAACAGTATATTCAGTATAATTTTGATTTTCATTTTTATTAAGACTATTAAATGCTTTATATAATATATTCATAAATATTTATATTATATAAATAGAAGAAAATGATACTTTAAATAATGATGTTTTAGTAATTGTATATTTAAAATTTATTTTTAATGTAAAATTAAGTATATCAATAATATTATAATCTAAATTTCGATTATTTATTAATAGATCTCAAAATATATTTTTTGTTATATTTATGCTCGTAAACCTCGAGGTCCTCTTGGTCCTTGGTCACCTTTTGGTCCACGAGGGCCTCTTTTATTTCTTAATTCATAATAAGTCCATATAGAAAATAATAAATTAAAAATAATTATAACAGTTAAAATCATAAAAATATAGTTATTCGTTAATTCCATTATAATATAAAATTAGATAATTATTATGGATAAATTTATAAGTAAAGTAAATATAGAAGATTTAAAGTTATTATGTGATCCAAAAAAAATAAAAAAAAATGATAAAAAATCAATTTTTAATGAAAAAAGTGATAAAGAATTAATTTCAAAACAAAAAAGAGATATTAATATGAATAAATTTAAAGAAATAATGAAAAAAAAAATAGATATTTTTTATATAAAAAAAAACAATGATAAATATGATATGTTGATAGAAGCATTATGGCATAAATATATTTCAGAGAATATAGATTTTATGGAATATAGTAATATATTGGAGTATAGTAAAATTGATTTTATGGAAGCATTTATAATAGATAACAAAATAGATATATTAGGGAATCTTAATATATAATTAGTTAAGTATTATTAGATAAGAACTATTTAAAAAAATAGAATATTATATTATATATGGAATCAATAAACTGGGAAGAAGAGATATGGAATATAATAGATAATTATTTTAATGTAATTGATAAACCTTTATCAGTAACACAATTAGATTCTTATAATATTTTTTTAAGAGAAACAATACCCAAAACAGTTAGACAATTTAATCCTAAAATTTGTTATTACAATAGAAATGAGATTTGGGAAAAAAAGTTAGATAGAGAAGGTCTTTTTAAATTTAAAATAGAATTTTATATAGGGGCAAGTTATAAAGGTAAATTAAATGAAGAAAATTATGAAGTAGAGGATGAAATAGTAGATGGATTAGTAATAAAAAAAGAAATAATAAATGATGGTAAAGCAATTTATATTAATAAACCGATAATTCAGCAAAAAATAATAGATACAGAAACAGAAAAATCATATAAAATTATTCAAAAACAATTATATCCAAATGAAGCAAGATTAAAGAATTTAAGTTATAAGGCAGATATATCATGTGATATATTAGTAAAAATAGTATCATATGAAGTTTTAGGAGATGAATATATTGAAGAAAAAAATATTATAAAAAAATTTATGAATATTGCCTTAGGAAGTGTTCCGATCATGTTACATTCAAAAGCTTGTATATTAGATAATATGAAAGGAAATATACTTGATAGTATGGGTGAATGTAGATATGATCAAGGAGGGTATTTTATAATAGATGGTAAGGAAAAAGTAATAGTAGCACAAGAAAGACAAGTAGAAAATAAACTTTATATTAAAGAAAATAAAGATAAGGAAAATAAATATAATTATGAAGTAGAAATAAGATCAGTACCAGAAGCAATTTTTCAACCAGCAAGAATAGTTAAAGTTTTAATGCGTAATAGTAGATTTAATGATGTAGAAAAAATAGAGGAAAATAGTATAAGAGTATTAGTACCTAATTTTGATGAAGAAATACCATTAATGATTATGTTTCGTGCTTTAGGAATAATATCGGATAAAGAAATAATAAGTTTAATTGTAGAAGATATAGATAGCAAAATAGGAGAAAAAATGATGGATATTCTAAGATCAAGTATAATTGAATCAAGTTTAATTAATACAGAATCATTGGCTATAGAATATCTAAAATTACATATAGTAAATTATGGATCAAAAATATCAGAAAAATCAAACAAAGCAGAAAAATTCAAAAATGCTTTATTAATAAATACATTAAGAGATTATTTTTTACCTCATATGGGAAAAGATTTTCTATATAAAGCACATTTTTTGGGTTATATGGTTAGAGAATTATTATTAACAAAATTAAAATATAAACTAGAAACAGATAGAGATAGTTTTATTAATACAAGAATAGATATATCAGGATATTTAATAGGAAATATATTTAGAGATTTATATTTTAGATTAGGAAATAATTTAGAAACAGAAATAAATCAACATTATAATAAAATAACGAATACTGTAAAAGTTCCAGCAGATATTTATTGGTCAAGTGCGAGTGAAAATGATCAAAGTAATTTTTTTAATATAGTATCTCCAATTTACAGAGAAGAATCGATACAAATTGAAAAATTAGTAAATAGAAAAATTATAGATGATGGATTTATGTTTGCTTTTAAAAATGCTTGGGGATTAAAAAATTCATCAGCTAAATTAAAAGAAGGAGTAGTACAAGATTTAAATAGATTAAATTATTTAGGTTATGTTTCTCATATAAGAAGAGTAAATAAATCATTATCAGCAAGTGCAAAAATCAGAACTCCTCATTCATTACATTCAAGTAGTTATGGTATAATATGTCCCGATGAGACACCGGATGGTGGGAATATAGGATTAAGAAAAAATTTAACCCTATTTGCGAAAGTAACATTTGGAATAAATTCAGAATCAATAAATAAAGCACTAATATTGTATAATATGATACCAATTTATAGTATAAATTGTATGACTAAAAATATACAACATTGTGCAATTTTTTTAAATGAAAGATTATTAGGATATCATAAAAATCCAGAAATTTTAGTAAAAAAACTTAGATTACTAAGAAGAAATGCTCTTATAAATATATATACATCAATAGCATGGTATTATAGTGATAATAAAATAAAAATTTCAACAGATTCCGGTAGATGTTGTAGACCTTTATTAATAGTAGAAGATAAAAAAATAAAATTATCGAAGGAAATAATAAGTAAATTAAAGAGTAAAGAACTAACTTGGAAACATTTAGTAGGTGGTACAAGAAATTTATCAAAAAGAGAAGAAGCATATTATGATTATAATGATAAATATATAAATTTAGATGAATCAGAGGAATATTTAATTGAAAATTCAGGTGTGATAGAGTATATAGATACAGAAGAAGCAAATACATTAATGATAGCAATGAATTCCGATGAGATAAGAGAAAATAGTATAACAAAATTTACACATTGTGAATTACATCCAAGTTTAATGTTCGGAGTATTAGGAAATAATTTACCGATGATAGATCGTAATCAACATCCAAGAAATCAATTTTCAACTGCTCATGGGAAACAAGCATTAGGTATATATGCAACAAATTTCAGAAATAGGATGGATACAAAAGGTCAAATATTATATTATCCTCAAAAGCCAATAATTCAATCCAATTATTCAAAATATTTACATACAAATGATTTACCACAAGGTATAAATGCAATTGTAGCAATAGGATGTTATGGTGGATATAATCAAGAAGATTCAATTTTATTTAATAAAGATTCAGTAGAAAGAGGATTATTTAGAACAGCTAAATTTAAGACATATTCTAATAGAGAAGAAATAATAGATGAAACAAAACAAAGAGAAATATTTACAATTCCAGATATATCTTGCACAAGAAATATTAAAAATGCTAATTATACCAAATTAGATCCATTTACAGGATTAATTAAAGAAGGTTCAAAAGTAGGTGATTCCGATATAATTGTAGGTAAAGTAGTAACGACAAATGAATATGATAATTCAGGAAATAAGATTTTTATTGATAATTCAGAATATATAAAAAGAAATGAAGAAGGATATGTAGATAAAGTTTACTATAATTATGGTAATGATGATCAACGTTATTGTAAGATACGTATAAGAAAAGAAAAGATTCCAGAAGTAGGAGATAAATTTTGTTCAAGATTTGGACAAAAAGGTACGATAGGTATGTTAATAGAAGGACGGGATATGCCTGTAACGAAAGATGGTATAATACCAGATTTAATAGTAAATCCACACGCAATTCCAAGTAGAATGACATTAGGGCAATTATTAGAAGTGGTTCTAGGCAAAACATCATGTAATTTTGATTCTATATTAAAAATAACAGCATTTTCGAAAGAAAAATTAGAATATATTAATACAATATTAGAGGATAAATACAATTTTGAAAATCAAGGAAATGAAGTACTATATAATGGTAGAACAGGAAAACAATTAAAAGTAAATATATTTATAGGACCAACCTATTATCAGAGATTAACACATCAAGTTTCTGATAAATATTATTCCAGAGATGAAGGGTCAAAAGCTGCTTTATCTCATCAACCGGTAGGTGGTAGAGCAGCTGGAGGAGGTTTAAGAATAGGAGAAATGGAAAGAGATGCAATACTAGCTCATGGTTCATCAATGTTTTTAAAAGAAACAATGATGGAACGATCAGATAAATATAAATTTTATATATCAGACAAATCAGGATTATTTGCGATAGTAAATAAAGATAAAAACATTTATGAAGATTTTTCGAATGATGCTGTCGAAATAAAAACGAATAAAGATACAGGAGAAATAGTAAAAAAAATTAGTAAAATATCAGACTCTGATTTTTATTGTATAGAGGCTCCTTATTCATTTAAACTTTTTATTCAAGAAATGCTTGCTATGAATGTAGCTCCACGAATAATTGTAGAAAATTCTATGAAAAAATGGAATTGTAGGGATATTACCGATGAAGAATTTTATAAATTACAAAGTAAATATTCTTTAGATGATACTATTGATGCAATAGATAGCAATAATTTAACAAAATCATTATATGGATTTCATAATTTGGTTAAAGATATTTTATTAGAGGGTAGTAGTACAGTAGGAAATTTGAACAAATTATTAGATTTATCAGTAGGAAATGGAATAGATATGAATAAATGGGCTAAATATAATTATTCGAAAATTTTAGGTATAGATATTAATCATTTGATAATTGAAAATGATAAATATGGAGCAAGGGCCAATTATAAAAAAGCTAAATTATCACCAAATCAAGAATTAAAAAATTGGGCAAATATAGCTGAAGTAGATTATTTAGTAGCAGATACTAGTAAAAATTTACAAAATCCAGTAGATTGTTGTAATATAACAGGGTTAAGTAAAGAAATAATTGATTCTAATAAAAAAAATTTAATAGATATATTTAAAGATGTAAAAAAAAATCATTTTACTACAATAGCATCATTTTATACAGCTCACGAATATTTTGAAAATATAGAATCATTGGAAGGATATTTTAGAAATATAAAAGAAAATTTAAAAATGGGTGGTTATTTATTAGTTACTTGTTTAGATGGTGAAATTGTATTTGATTTACTAAAAAAAAATTATAATACAAAAACAGATAGATATGAATATTTTGGAAATAAAATTAATGAGAAAGATGAAATAGTGGAAAATTTTTATAATATTACAAACGCACCAACTCCTGGATCTAGAGAAAATTTTGATAAATTTGATAAATTACCAGATACTATAGAAAATGGATTTAGTGTACATATAAATATAAAATTAATGGATGCCAAAAAAACAGTATATAAAAGATGTTTAGTTAATAAAAAACTATTTATAAATGTAGCTTCTAAATATGGATTAAAAATTATTTCTTCAAATGAAGCTGATAATGAGTTTGAATATATTAAAACAGGAACAGGATTATTTGAAGATATATTCAAAAATTTTATAAATTATAAAAATAAAGATACTAAATTAACAATTAATAGTGATATTTATGATTTAAATAATGAAGAAAATTTAGAATTAAAAAAATTTTCTTTTATGCATAGATATTTTGTGTTTAAATATGTTGATCAAAGTTTAATTCAAAAAGATACTAATATTGGTTTCTCTGATAATAGTGATTGTAAACAATTTATGAATCAAAAATTACCAAGAATTAATAATAGATACATTCCATATAATTTATTTATATTTTCCTGTGGTGATAAATTTCAATTACAACAATATTTAGTAGAACAACGTGCATTACATGGTTCGGGAAATTATGTAGATATGAATGTATTAAATAATAGTAAAAAAAATATATATAATAAATCAGACAATGTAATCAATAAAAGAATCGACCAAACTATGTCAATTTCATTCTATTCTGGTATAAATCAAGACTCTTTTAAAAATACTTTACATTATATGTTTGAGAATAGACGTTTTGGCATATTTGTAAAAATAAAAAATGGTATTTTAACTATGTTTGTACCATTTTTTTATAATAATTATAAAAATACCTTATTAAAAAAAGATAGTAATGATGATCTTCAATTAATAAATATAAGTGTTGATCCTAGTAAATATCCTACAGGTATAAATGATTATTATACAAACAAACAAAATATAGAAAAACAAAAAAAAATAATAAAATTAGAAGATAGAGAAAATTGGTGGACTGATAACTGTATAGTATATACTCAAGGAATTTTAGATGATTTATATACAACTAAATTTGGAGAATTCAAAAGTTTATTAGAAAGTTTATGTAGAAATAGAGGATCTAATATTTCTGATGTAGAATTTTTTATTAATAAACAGAAATTTCCATATTTGACAATGCCAAAAGAAGATGGTGAACCAAGAGAACCATATTATCACATATATGGTAATTTAGATGAAAAATTAACTAAAAATTCATTTACAAAATATATGCCTATTTTAAGTACTTGTACTTGTGATAATGGTGAACAACCTTTATTCGCAGATTTACTTATACCAAGTTCTACAGATTGGAACTTAGCTTCTAAAAAAGTATATCCACCAGATTGCTCAAATAAATATATTAATAGTGATATATTCACTGAAAAAATGATTAATGATAAATGGGATTTAAAAGAAAATAAATTATTTTTTAAGGGAACTACTGCTGGATGCGGAACTACAATCGAAAATAATCAACGATTAAGATTAGGATTATTAGTAAATTCTTGGCAGGCTTCGTCAGAATCAAGTATAAAGAAAAATATATTAGATATTAATTTATTAGATATTGACAAAGAAGATTTAGTATATATGAAGGAATATTTAAATTTCCAAGAACCAAATTATTTACAAGAAAATTTTATTAATTTATCTAATAGAGAAGATAAATTTAAACAAGGTATCGATTATAAATATCTATTATATATAGATAGCTATTCTTCTTCCGAAAAATTCACAGAATTATTAACACAAGGAGGTGTTATTTTCAAAACTCTATCAAATAATCCTAACTATAATTATAAATTATGGTATTTTGATATGTTAGTTCCTCTTAATTTAGAGAAAGATAATTTAGATAATGCAACTCATATTAATATTAATTCAGATTATTCTAATTTAGAAGAAATGTTAACATGGTGTAACTTAAATCCTGAAAGTTCTAAAAAAATTGCTATTAATGGAAGTAACTTTTATGAGAAATATTTAACAGAAAATGGTATTTATGATTATTTAGAAAATTTATTTAATAAAATTTCTAAAAATATTACAATTAATTCTGTTATAGAAAATATCAATACTAAGGTAGTGAAAGAAAATATAAAAACGTTGGTTATTAAATTTCCAAATAATAAACTAAAATTTTTATTAGGAAGAAACCATATAAATATTACTAGAATTAAAAAGTCCACAGGATGTAGTATTGAGTATTCTAATAAATTTATAGATTCTGAAGATAATATTGAGTATGTAAATATAAATTTAAAAGGACCCGAATCTGGATTTATTATAGCAAAAAAAGAAATATATAAAAAATTAAATCAAATTTCAGAAGATATAGAAGTTGAGTGGGAACAAGTCCCAAAAATTATAGGAAAACGTCATAAAAATATTAAAGCTATACAAAATTCATTTAATGTAAACATATATCATGCTAGCACAGGAACAAGTTTAAAAGGAAATAAAATATTTACTATTGTAGGAGAACAAAATGATGTAGAACTAGCTAAGAATGCGATCAATCTTATTAAGGAAACTAGAATGTCTGTAGAAGAAATTGTTGATATTACTATAGAAAATTTAACAAATTTAGAACATAAAGAAATAGATGAGAAAAGTGATACTAATATTTCTCATAATCTAAAAAAACATAAATTAGGTATTATTATACCATGTTTATCAGTAAATATTAACGATGATAGTGAACAAGAAAAACTCTCTCGTATAAAAGAAGCAAATGATAATTCCCAAAGAATATTTGATCAACTAATTACTATTAAAAAAGAAAAAAATAAATTATATGAAGATATATTTGATTTTACTATAATTTTAGTAGAGGAAAACTATTTAACTCAAATAGAAGATTTAAGTAAAGAAAGTGAATTTAACAAAATACTTAAAATAGGTAAAGATGATGATACAACAGATACATTTACATTGAAATGTAACAGAGGAGCTTACATTAATGCTGGAGTAAAAATTGCGATTGATCAAGGTTGTGATTATTTAGTTATAAATAATTTTGATTTATTCCCTAATTCACATTTAATTAGTGAATTTGCTTTATTTCCAAATAATCCTATAAATTATAGCGCTATAATTGATGAATATAATAAACTAGGTGATTCTAATTATAGAAATAGATTAATTGGATGTATAAAAATTTCTGTAAATCATTATGTTGCAAGTGGAGGATATCCTAATGATATATTTGGAATAGGAGGCGAAGATCATATATTAATAAAAAGATTAGAACAAATAGGTATTAAAATTTACCCATTCAATAGTTACAGTAAACTTCACGATTTTGATGTAGATGGTCAATCATTATACAATACAGAATATGAAAGCGACAATTTATTATTTTATGAACAAATAAATGACGACTATATAGATAATATTTATTTAAATGATCATTTTAAATCTGGTATAAAACAACCTATATGGTATAATATTGAAAATTCAATTAAGATAAAAGATAGCAATAATTATATTAATAATTATTATATAAAGATTTATAAAGAATTATTATATCCTTATTACTATGAAAAATTAGAAGAAGAATTTAATAACTATTTATTAGAATTAGATAGTAGTCCAGATAGTGGTCAAACCGATTATGAAGATGTTATCAAATATTCAGTATCAATGATTTTATTTTATGTATTTAATATTAGTGTAGACGATTTAAGTATAAATGGTGATACTATAACAATTGATGAAAGTATTATAATAGAAAATATTAGCGATAATAAATTAATTATGAAATCTTATCGAATAAATTTTATTAAAAGATTTTCAGAAATAAGTTTTACTATTAAAAGTTTATTAAGAAAATTAAATGATAAAAATAAATTAACAGATAATACTTTTGATATAGAAAATTTTAAATTAATAACAGAATATAATGAAGAATTATATAATTTTTATATAAGTATTACAGATAATAAAGATTTTGTAGGTAAATTAAAAAATATAGAATATTATGAAACAACTGAATTTATTACATACAAAAATACTTCTATTACTGATAATTTTACTGAAAAAATAATTGAAGAAGAAAAAAACACTGAAAAAATAAAAAGAGAGATACAAACAGTTCATTCAGAAGAAGATTTAAATATTATTGATGGAATAAAGATAGATACAGAAGATTTATTTTATGATATATTAGGTAATTATGCTATATTTTATTCAGTTAAAAATGATACATTATATATTAAAGATATTTATGATCCAAAAAATATTGATCCAATTCTCACTGATTATATGCTAAATTATGATATATTCTTGAATACATTAAAATTCAATATAGATAGACAAAATTTAAAATTATCTATTTCATTAACTGAAAAATTTACAAAAACTGTATTAGAAGCACATGAAGAAGAATTTAGAATTGATCATTCATCTTTTGCTAATCTAGCTGAATTTAAAAGATTTGATTTATTAGATAAGGAATTAGAAGAAGAAGAAATAGATGATGGTTATAAATCTCCAAAACATGAAGAAACAGAAGAATCATTCTTTGAAGGATTACAAAAATCTAAATCAGATATAGAAACAGATATTGATATTGATATTGAAATAGAATCTTCATTATTAGAAGGATTAAATTAAATATTATTAATATTTAAAAATTTGATATAATTAATATTATTAATAATAATAATATAAAATGGATGAAATTCAATTAAATTATAATGCATATAAAACAGTTATAGAACTTTGTAAAGATAGAAATTATGTGATATCTGATGAATATTTAAATATTAATTTTGAAACATTTAAATATCTATATTTAAATAAACAAACAGATATTTATTGTAGTGATAACAGCGTTATAAATAAAAAAATTTATATAAAATTTGTTAATACTAATAAAATAAAACCTAATAATATTCGTGAATTTATATCTAATATAACAAAAGATTATTTATCTGGAGATAATAATGAATTATTAATTATTTTAAAAACCAAACCAAATAATAGTATACTGAAAATTCAAAAAGAAAAGGAATATAAACATGCTGAGATATTATGGCTTGGAAGGTTACAATTTAATATTACAAGACACGATCTTGTACCTAAACATATTGAAATGAAAAAAGATGAACTAGATCGTTTTTTACAAAAATATAATATAGTAAATATTTATCAATTACCTCATATATGTAAAGATGATGCTATTGTAAAATATTATAATTTTAAAGTCGGAACAGTATTAAAAATTATACGACCAAGTCAAACAGCAGCAAATCATACATTTTATAGAGTTGTTAAATAAATTTAGCTTAATTAAGAAATTATAAAGATATTTTCACAATTTTTATTTAAAATTTCTTTATAATTAAAATTACTTATAGGAATCTTTAAAAAATTTAAATTATATTTATTTTCATAATAGTTTTTACGTTTTATTACACATAATTTTAAATCATTATTATTTTTTTTTATAAAATTTAAATTTTATAAATTATATATTTTAGTGTATTTTTTTTATACATTTTTCAATTTTATTGTATTTTATATGATTACTAATTTTTTTATTATACATTAATAAATATAATATAAAATTTATCTTTAAAGTTTTACATAAATTATTAAAAAATTTCTCAATATAATATTATATTAATATGGTAAATAATTTTAACTGCGATCCTGAATTAATTAAACAGCTATGTGGTAATGAAGACAATAGTCGTGGTGATGAAAGAAAATCACGTCCTATAACCAATTACGAATGTGCTAGAAAATGTAATATTCATCAATTGAAAGAAATATATGAAAAAACATTACAAACTTATTATGTAGATTATAATAAATATCTTAGTTTAAAATTTAGTTCTCAAGCATCGGACGTAGCTAATTCTAAAGAAATTGAACCAAAAATTATGGCAAATAAAGAAATGATGAATAAAGTACTACAAGCATTAAGACAAAATATAAGTGAAACACAAAATAGTATAGATACACATAGCACAGAAATTAAATCAAAAAATTGGGATATTGCTGATAGAAATAAAAATATTACAAAACAATATCATACATTAGAAAATAGAAAAAATGAATTAGAAGGTAAGTTAAGAATGATTGATACAGGTATAGAAAGAAATCATTATAAGAGAAATATGATATTATTTTTAATTGTTATTAATATACTTATAGTATGTACTTTAGCAGGATTAGTTATTTATAAATAATTTTTTGAATGTAATCTATTTTTTTGTTTAAGTTATTGATTAATAAGATATTATGAAGTTTAACTATGTTATAAAAA
>TARA_Y100000385_G_scaffold291688_1_pt1 | contig 15333 bp, 17 predicted proteins | sample TARA_Y100000385 | Tara Oceans TARA_Y100000385 (sample SAMEA2620980) | marine metagenome | biome: marine biome (ENVO:00000447); feature: surface water layer (ENVO:00002042); material: "saline water (ENVO:00002010), including plankton (ENVO:xxxxxxxx)" | depth 5 m
TACCAATGTTTATAGAATTTGGATATCAGAGATAATGTTACAGCAAACTCAGGTTAAAACAGCAGCCTCATATTTTACATCTTGGATGAAAAAGTTCCCAACAGTAAGGCATTTATCCCAAAGTAATATTGATGATTTATTAAAATCTTGGGAGGGGTTGGGTTATTATCAGCGTGCTCATAATATTTTTTTTACAGCACAAGTTATTCAAAATCAATTTAATGGAGTTTTTCCTAAAACGTATAATGAATTGATTCAGCTAAAAGGAATTGGAGATTATACAGCCTCTGCTATTATGTCAATTGCATATAATAAACCATATCCTGCTATTGATGGGAATTTAAAGCGAGTTATTGCGAGAATATATGGAATTAGTGATTTTAAAAATATTATTAAGGACTCTAAAAAATATATTTCTAGATTAATGAAAAACTATAATCCCTCTGTTATTAATCAATCTTTAATGGATTTGGGGCGGGAAGTTTGTCTGCCTAAAAATCCTAAATGCTCTATTTGTCCAGTCCAACAGTTTTGTAAAGGATTTAACAATCAATCTATTGAAAAATATTCCCTCAAGAAAAAATCAAAACTATATCCAACCTTGGATGTATCTGTTGGTTTAATAGTTGATAATGAAAGAATACTGATTTCTAAAAGAAAAAAAAATGGTCTGCTGGGTGGTTTATGGGAATTACCGGGAGGAAAATTACAGAAAAAAGAAAGTTTTAAGAAATGTCTAAAGCGTGAAATACTAGAAGAATTAGATCTGAAGGTTAAGATTATTGGTCAGATTGGCATTATTAAACACAAGTATTCACATTTTGGAATTAATATGCATGGTTTCAAATGTATAATCGAATCGGGTATGCCAAAACCACTAGCATCTGATGGTATTAAATGGATAAATTTTGAACAGATTAATAATTATGCTTTTCCAAAAGCAACTTTAAAATTATTTGACTTAGTAAATGATGGTTAAAATAAATAGCATATTAATTTATTTAAGGGCCTTATTGGTTTTTTTTATAATAGGACCTGTTTTGTTATTGTTGACGTTTTTGTATACAAAATTAATATATATAATTGTTCTTCCGTGGTGTAGATTTATGATTTTTGTTTTTGGGTGTAAAATTCATATTAATGGTGAATTACCTGAAAATGAAAGTTTTGTTATTATGGCAAATCATCAAAGTTTTTTAGATGTTTTTGCTGTACCAATAGCCCTAAAAGGTAAATTTAGTGCTGTTGCGGCTGCAAAAAACTTTAAAATACCAGTATATAAAACATTTTTGAAAAAATTAAAAGTAGTAGGAATTGATAGATCAAATTTAGAAAATGCAATTCAAGGAATAACGGAAGCAGAAAAAGTTCTTAAATCAGGCTATCATATTGTAATTTTACCAGAAGGCACAAGAACGATGAGTGGTAAATTAAATTCTTTTAAAAAAGGTGGTTTTCATTTAGCCCGCAATACAAAAGCACGTATTGTGCCTATTATAGTCAAAGGATTATACGATATTAAGCCAAAAAATAGATGGTATATTAAGCCTGGAAGAATTAATATCATAGTTGAAAAGCCAATTTCAACAGATAACAAAACAGTAGAGGAATTATTAAATGAAACTTATACTGTTTTTAATAATCATTTAAATTTGAGATCTAAGTAATCTACTATATTTAGAAAAAAACAAATATGTTGACGGAATTGTAAATAACATTCCAAAAATTGTCAAAATCCCGATCAGATTTAAAATGAAAAAAATTCCAAAGTATAACATAATTTCTAGTTCTCGATGTTGTGTTATTTTAAAACTTTGATTTATGGATTCTAATCCTGATATATTTTGATCTATCAATAAATAATTCCAAAAACATAATCTCGTCATTATATATATTAAAGGAATGAGAATAAGGCTTGTTATAATTATAATATCAAGAGGTGTAAAGTAAGAGGATATAAGTTGTTGAAAATAGATATCATCGATACTGCTTTGAATAATATTTAAAATTTCATAATTAGTTTTAATGATTAGGTATGTTAAACCAGGGATTAGTGATATAGCAATAATTAAATAAAAAAAGAGCAATCCTAAAAAATACTTTTTTAATAAATAAAAGTAATTAAATATTTCAAATTGAGATTTAATTTTATTATCAATAAATTTAAAATAAAATTTAATCATCCCTATTTCCAGACCCATCATTAGCAATGAAGTTGAAAAATAAAAAACTATATATTGTATCGAATACCCATCATCAACAAATAGATTGCTTAAGCCCATAACAATAAATCTTATACCTAATATAATCAGAAAGGCGTTGAGCATTTTAAGGGATTCTTGAAATCTTAATTGGTAAGCACTTTTAATTTCATTGAAAATAATATTTAAATTGTTAAATATGTTCATATTAGTTTTTATCTAGGTTCATAACGCTTAAATTATGAATAAATATAATTTTATTTTATAATATTAAATAATATTATCCGGAACTTAAAAGTTTTTATTGCATACAATAAATGAGGAAAAAAAATGAGCTTAAATAATAAAATTTATGTTATCGCTGAGATTGGAATTAATCATAATGGTTCTTTAGAGATAGCAAAACAATTAATTGATATTGCAAAAGTTGCAGGTTGTGATGTAGTTAAATTCCAAAAACGTAATCCAGATGTGTGTGTCCCTGAACATCAGAAAAAAATCATAAGAGATACGCCATGGGGTAAAATGACATATCTGGACTATAAATATAAAGTTGAGTTTAATAAGTCTGATTATGATGAGATTGATGAGTATTGCAAATCTAAAGACATTCATTGGTCAGCTTCTCCATGGGATATCGATAGTTTAAATTTTTTAATTGAATATGATATTCCCTTTATTAAAATTCCATCTGCTTTATTAACGAACTTACAATTAATTAAAGAGTCAGCAAAAAAGTCTAAAGAGTTAATTATTTCAACAGGAATGAGCACCATGGAAGAGGTTGATTTAGCAGTAGAAGCTATTAAAAATGCTAATAGTAATTGTAAATATTCAATTTTGCACTGCAATTCTACCTATCCAGCTCCTATAGAAGACTTAAATTTAAAGTGTATTCAGACACTAGAAAAAAAGTATAATTGTCCAGTTGGATACAGTGGACATGAATTTGGTTTAACAACAACTATCGCTTCAATTTGTATGGGCGCCACAATTATAGAGCGACATATTACATTAGATCGCACAATGTGGGGCACAGATCAGATGTGCTCTGTTGAGCCTCAAGGTTTAATTAAGCTTGTAAGGGGTATTAAAGAATTAAGTTTAGCAATAGGAGATGGTGAAAAAAGAGTTACTGAAAAAGAAAAAGAAATCAGAAAAAAATTAAGGAAATGAAAATAGTATCGATTATTTTAGCAAGAGGTGGAAGCAAAGAAATCCCGAGCAAAAATATTATTGATGTTAATGGAAAGCCCTTGCTATACTATACTATAAGTGCTTCTCAAAAATCAGATGTCGATGAAACATGGGTATCAACAGACTCTTCTAAAATTAAAAAAATTGCAGAGAATTTTAATGCCAATGTAATAGATAGACCCACAAACATTTCTGGTGATTATTCTCAAAGTGAAGAAGCATTATTACATTTTGCAAAAAACATTAATTTTGATATACTGGTTTTTATACAGCCAACATCTCCATTATTAAAAGCCGCGGATATCAACCAGGGAATCAAACTGTTAGAAGATGATAATTATTCTTCAGTTTTTAGTGTTTATAAACAACATTGGATTCCAAAGTGGTCCCTAGATATAAAACCAATTAACTGGAGTACTAACAATAGGCCCATGAGACAAGAAGTAGATGAGGAATATATAGAAAATGGAGCATTCTATATTACAAGAAAAACATCTTTATTGAATTCCAAATTGAGATACAGTGGTAAAAAAAATATTGTTGTAATGCCTTATTATCGTAGTTTCCAAATTGATACACTGGATGATTTGAATTTAATAAAAGGCTTATTATGATTGAAAAAAATATTTTAGATAAAGCAAAAAAGATTAAATTAATTGCTACTGATATTGATGGTGTTTGGACCGATGCTAAAATGTATTACGGGGTTGATGGAGTTCTCATGAAATCTTTTTCTACTTATGATGGTATGGCGACATCATTATTATTAAAAAATAATTTCATTGTAGTGATGATTACAAGTGAATGGGAAAATATTGAAATACTTAAATCCCGAGCTAAAAAATTAAGCATTAAAGAAGTATATTATAATGAAAAAGATAAGCTACTAAGAATTAAATATTTGTTAGAAAAATATAATTTATCAATAGAAAATATTGCATATATAGGTGATGATTTAAATGATTTATCAGTTTTGAAAACCGTTGGATTATCTGCAATGCCGTGTCAATCTCCCATACTTGATATATTTTCTCCAGATATAATCACAAAGAGTAAAGGCGGAGATGGTTCTTTTAGAGAATTAGCTGATATAATTTTAAAAGCACAAAACATGATATAGTGGCGATATATTTTTTATATTTATTATTTTCACCACTAATTTTTTTATTCATTCATTTTTATAAGTTTTTTAATCAGAAGTTATCTGATCATATTAAAAATGAAAAAAAATTATTCATTCAAGTTTTAAAAAACATAGATTATTCTAAAAAATTATTAATTTTTCATGCAGCCTCATCAGGTGAGTTTGAACAATTAAAACCATTATTAAAAAAAATTAACAGGAATAAATATTTTATTTTACAAACATTCACTTCTCCTACAGTTTATAATCAATCAAAAGATAGTAAATTATTTGATTATTGCTGCTACCACCCATTTGATTTTATATGGAAATCTTTTTACTTTTTTAAAACATTAAAACCATATAAATATATTATTACAAGGCACGACTTATGGCCCAATCATATTCTAATTTGTAATTTGTTAAAAATACCTATTTACTTTATTAATGCAAATATTCATAAAAATTCTATATGGAAAAAACCTATACTATTTACATTTTCAAGTTTCATTTTCAAAAAAATTAATTATATTTTAGTTCCCTCAAAACGGATTAAAGATAATCTTGCACAATTAACCTCAAATGTAATTGTAACTGGTGATTCTAGATTTGATCAAATTTTAGAAAGAAAGAAAAAAAATACTTTATCTATTTTACCAAAAAAATATCATAGCACTAATAATATAATTTTCGGTAGCTATGATATGATAGACGAAAAAATGATACTATCCAGCTTGAACAATGCTTTTCCAAATGGATCTTTAGATTTAGATAAACATAATGTATCTATTTTTTTAGTACCACATGAAATCAACAATAAAGAAATTAAAAGTTTATCAAAAAAGTTAAACAATCTTAATTTTAATTCAACTTTATTTACTAAAGTTAAAAGTAGTTGTAATGTTATAATCGTTGATATTGTGGGAATTTTAGCAGATCTATATAAATATAGTGATGTGGCGTATATAGGTGGAGGGTTTATTCGAGGAGTTCATTCAGTAATTGAACCTGCTGTATACGATTGTATAATTGGATTTGGGCCTAATTGCGAAATGTTAGATGAAGCTGTGTATATGAAAAAAAATAACCTATCTATGTTAATAAAGAATACAAGTGATTTGCAAAAATTAATCAGATTTGTATTTGATAAAGAAAAAAAAGAAAGTATCAAATTACCGTTAAATACATTTGTTAAAGCTCATTCTGGTTCAACAAATAAAATTATTCAAGGATTAAATCTATGAGTTATATTTTATTAGTTTTTGTTGGTTTGGCTATTTGTAGTGAATCTTTAGAATATAAAGTTAAATATAATAATATCAAGGCAGGTAGCGCTTTATTTAACGAAAAAATATTGAGTCGTGATTCCATTAATTATAGACAGATTTCATTTTCTGTAAAGTCCAGTAAAATTGTTGATATTTTTTATAAACTTAGAACAGAAGTATCAATGATAGTAGATAGTAACGAGTATTATATTTATGATTTAAGTAAAAACCTAAAAGAAGGTAAAAATATAGAAAACTCTTATTCAATTATAGATTATGATAATAAAATAATTTCATATGATAATAAAAACATTATATTTAATGGAGAAAAAGTTTATTCTATATTAAGTTTAATTTATTTTTTAAGAAATCAATCCTTAGATTTGAATGAAGAGTATTTTATTAATATTTATAATAATGGAGTTATAAAACCTGCTACTGCCAAAGTAATTGAAAAATATAATCATACACAAAATATTATTCATTCAATTATTAGTGTTAAATCAAAAAACAATAATCAGAATCATATGACATTAGTTATTTCAGAATTTGATAATATAAAAATTCCTATTCAATTCGAGCTATATACAAAAAATGGTATTATGGAGCTTTTTATTGATGATTAAAAATGTATTAGTTATTTATAATCCAACGAGCGGTATAAAATCAAACAAGGGTATGTTGCATAAATTATTCAATTATTACAGTTTAAATAAAATTACTTATGAATTAATAGAAACAAAGCACAAAAATCATGCACAAGATTTTTGCAAAAACAATGATTTATCACATTACCATGATATTATCGTTTGTGGAGGAGATGGAACATTTAATGAGGTAGTTAATGGTCTTATGATGAATAAATTTAATCAGATTCCACGGTTAGGGTTTTTACCTGGTGGAACCGGAAATTCATTTATGCATGATTTGGGATCTGTGGATAAAACAAAAGCCCTCGATAAAATTTTTCAAGATAAATCCGATTTTCTAGATATTATCAAATTAACTTATAATAATAAAACTACATATTCTTTTAATGTTGTAGGGTGGGGATTAGTAACCGACATATTAATTTTAGCTGAAAAAATGAGATTTTTAAAAGGTTTAAGATATAACATTGCTAGTTTATTCTATTTATTAATAGGAAAAGGTAAAAAGATTAGATTTTCTATTGACAATCAAGTTTTTAAAGATGATTATTTATTTATTTTGATATGCAACACTATTCATACAGGCAAGGGTATGAAGGCTGCTCCAAAGGCTAAGTTTAATGATGGTTTTTTGGATGTTATAAGTGTAAAATCTTCTATTTCACTCTATCAATTAATCAAATTATTTTCTCAAATTTTTTCAGGTCAACATATTTATTCTAAATATGTTGAATATCATATAGCTAAAAAAATTGAATTAGAACCTGCAAATAATGAAATTTTAAATATTGATGGCGATGCAAAAGGGTTTACACCAGTTAATCTAGAGGTATTAAATAATCAATTACGTATTATTAATTAAATATTTTCCAAATATTTAAGACCTTCTAAATAGCTGTGTTTTCCAAGACCTTTAATCGTCTTGATACATACATCCTTTAATACTGATTTTTTTCTAAACTCCTCGCGATTATCAGTATCTGATAGATGTATTTCAATAGCTGGAACTTTTATTGATGTAATAGTATCAGCGATAGCATAAGAATAATGTGATAGAGCACCAGCATTTATAAGTATGCCCTTTGCCCATTGTCTTTCATCTTGCATTATATTTATCAGATCACCCTCTGAGTTTGATTGATAAAATTTAAAATTATGATTTAATCCTTCAATAGAGTTTTCTAACCAAGTCATGATTTCATCTAAAGATTCATGTCCATATATTTTTGTTTCTCTTGTTCCTAATAGATTTAAATTTGGCCCGTTAATCACTAAAATATTCATAGTATTTTTAAAGCATTAATAATTTTTTTCTTATTATAATTGTGCTCTATTTTTGCTTTTCCAATTTTATTTAAAGTAATATAATATAATTGATTGTTAATATTTTTTTTATCATTTTTAATTAACTTTTCCATTTTCTTTAAATCGCTAATTTTTAATTTTGGTAAGTTCAGCTTGTTTATTAAGAAATCAATTCTAGTATAGTCTGCTTTAGTTAAACTTTTGTCTTCATATGATAAATATGAAGCAACTTTTATTCCATATATTATTGCTTTTCCATGAGGGAGCGTATAATTATAATAACTTTCTAGAGCATGACCGACCGTGTGTCCAAAATTTAAAATGAGCCTAATATTATCATCAAATTGATCATTTCTAACTATATCAATTTTATGTTTTATACATTTTTCAATAATATGCTCTATATGTTTATTAGAGCTCGATATAATTAATGAAGAAATATTTTTTTCAATTAATTCCAATAATTTATCATCCATTATTAATCCATATTTAATAATTTCTGCATATCCATTTACTAATTCACTTTTATTAAGAGTTTCTAAAAAATTAAAATATAAAATAACTTCTTCTGGATTTTTAAATGTACCAATTAAATTTCGAATATTATTAAAATTCAAAGCAGTTTTACCACCAATGCTTGCATCGACCATGCAAAGCAAAGTGGTGGGTATAAAAATATGTTTTATTCCCCTCATATAGGAGGACGCAACAAATCCAGAGAGGTCAGTTATAGTACCCCCTCCCATTCCTATGATTAAAGATTTTTTATTGCAACCCTTAGCTACTAAACATTCAATAATTTTTTTATACTGATTGATAGACTTACACCTTTCTCCTTCTTCACATATAATTATTTTTGTATTTAATGTTTCAATAAAAGGATATAAGTTTATTATCGGTGGGCTTGTAATTAAAAAAATTTTATCAAATTTTTTGTTATAAGAATCAATATAATTGATAAGTTTTTTTTCGCTGTTAAATTTATTAATTTTCATCTATTTAATTTTTCTATTATTTCATTCAAAATAATTTTTGAACTTTTTTCATCTATATTAATTGTTATATCTGCACAGTCATTATAATATCGCTTTCTTTCGTTAAGAATTACTTTCAAAGAATTCTTATTATTGAATAATGGCCTTTTTTTTTGATCATTAACTAAGCGATTATTTAATGTTTCAATTGATGCATTTAAATAAATAGTATTACCTGTACTTTTTAAAATATGACGATTTTTTTTAATCATTACTATCCCTCCGCCAGTAGCATATATTGTACTTGATTTTTTAATATGTTCTAAAAAATAAGCTGATTCAAGTTCTCTGAATTTTTCTTCAGAAAGTTGATCAAATATTTTTTTAATATCTAAGTTTAAAATATTTTCTAAATCTTTATCAGTATCTGTAAAAGGTATTTTTAATTCTTTAGATAAAAGTGGAGCAATGGTTGATTTTCCTGAACCCATCATTCCAATAATGAAAATATGAGATATCATAAGTATTAAAATTTAGCAGATTTGAAATGTGTTTTTAGATCCTTCATGCTATCGCCACCAAATTTTTCTAAAATTGCATCAAGGAGAGTAATACATGCCATGTTTTCTGCAATGATAGAAGCTGCTGGAACAGCACATGAATCTGTCCGCTCTTTATGTGCTAGTTTAGTTTGTTTTGTTTTTATATCAATTGATTTTAACGGTTTTGTTAGAGTAGAGAGAGGTTTCATTTCTGCATTAATTAGAATATCCTGACCATTGCTCATTCCTCCTTCAATACCACCAGAATTATTATTTGTTCTCTTGTATTGATTATTGCTATATTCAATTTCATCATGTAGTTCGCTTCCAAATGAGCTGCTTGTGCTATCTTTCCCAAATGAAACACTTTTAATTGCATTAATTGATGATATTGATTCTGCTAATTTTGCATTAATTTTTCTATTCCAAGAGGTATAGCTTCCAAGCCCATATGGAGCGCCCGATATGATAACTTGGAATTTGCCTCCAACTGTATCCCCATTTTTTTGAGCATCTTTAATTATATTAATCATTTTTAGCTCAATATCAGAGTTTAATACCCTAAGATGTGAACCATCTGCTTTTTGATTTAAACTTTTAACGTCTATATTATAAGATTCATGATCTTGTATATTATGAATTCCTGTTACATAGCTTGCTACGTGAATATTTAATTCTTCTAATAATTTTCTACATATTGAACCTAAGGCAACTCTCATTGTAGTTTCCCTTGCGGATGATCTTTCAATAACATTTCTAATATCACTAAACTGATATTTCATAACACCAGCAAGATCTGCATGTCCAGGCCTTGGTAATGTAATTTCATCAATTTTAATACTAGGTTTTTCAACTGACATAATATCAGTCCAATTCTTATAATCAATATTTTTTATAATTAACCCTATTGGTGAGCCAAGAGTCAAATTATATCTAATACCACTAAAAATTTCTACTTGATCTTTTTCAATTTTCATCCTAGCTCCTCTACCAAAACCTTTCTGCCTACGAGATAAATGAAAATTAATGTATTGAGATGTAATATCTAGGCCTGCAGGAACACCCTCTATTATACCTAGCAAACCTTTTCCGTGAGATTCTCCAGCCGTCAAAAAATTTATTTTACTTAACATATTAATTCTTTAATTATTTTATAATCTAATTTATTTGAAATATTTGATTCAAACCAAATATCTAATGATTTAAATGCTTGAAAGATGAACATCTCTTCACCAGTAATGATTTTTTTATAAGTCAGGCTTAAGAAATCATTACCATATACGTAATTAATATCAACAATAACATTAAAATTAATTGATTTAATTTTAGATAAAATAACTTTTTCGGTGCTTTGTATTATCCCTATTGGGGTACAATTTATAAGATTATAATTTTCATAGGTTTTTTTATCACAAAATAAATCAATATTAATTTTTTTATTTAAGGATTTAAAGTCATTAATTATTTTATGCGAAGTTCTCTTATTTCTGGATAATATAGTAATACTTTTTGCATTGTTGTTTATAAGAAACAAAATGATTGTTCTAGCAGATCCACCTGAACCTATAACAATATTTCTTGATTTACCAATATTCACCTTGTTAAAAGATATTAATTTCTCAAAACCGTAATAATCATTATTATATCCAAAAACTTTATTTTTATATATTTTTATGCAATTAATTGAATTTGTTAGTTTGGCAATATTATCTTTGTAGTCTATTATAGATAAAAGATTTTCCTTATAGGGCATTGTTATGTTGCATCCAACTGTGGATTTTTTTTTGCACTCATAGATAAATTGATGGACATCGTTTATGTTGTAAATTTCTTTAGCACTATATTTGGCATCAATTTTAAGCTTTTGAAAAATAAAATTAAAAATTAGTGGACTTTTACTATGAGAGATGGGATTACCGATTACATAAAAATCATTCATATAGACTACCTAGGTGTTTATAAAAATCTGGGAATGAAGTATCAATAATCTTATGTTTGTTATGGTTGATGCCACCTTGGATCACTAAATATAAAATTTCACACATCATGGCAATTCTATGATCTTGGAAACTCTTAATACTTGTATTATACAACAGTTTTGATTTGTTGATTATAAATCCTTCTTTCATTTCGGTAATTTTTGCACCACACTTTTGTAAATTAAAAACAATGGATTTTATTCTATCACTTTCCTTGTATCTGAGTTCTGCGGCGTGGTTGACACGTGTCTCTCCTTTAGCAAAACAAGCAATAAGTGCAAAAATAGGTATTTCATCAATCATATTAAGAATATCAGATTTTTTTAGAGCAACACTCTTTAAGTTTGTTGAATATTGAACATTAATGTCTGCCACTTTTTCAAAACATTCAATTCTTATGTTTGATAATTGAATGTTGGCACCCATTCTTTGTAGTACTTTTATAAACCCAGTTCTTGTTTCATTAAATAATACATTTTTAATCTTTATATTAGACCCTTTTACAAGCAATGCAGCTGCAATAATAAATGATGCGCTTGATATATCCCCTGGAATAGTATAATTAAATCCTTTAAAAGAAAACTTTTTATACCCTTCAGTAGTTCCACCTAAAAATTTAATTATATTTTCTGTGTGATTTCTGGTTTTAAAAGGATCTTTAATGATTGAAGTTTCTTTAGATGATAGTGCAGCGAAAATTAATGCTGACTTAATTTGGGCGCTAGGGTGATTTAAGGTAAAATTAATTGGGTTGATATTTGATTTTTCAAATTGGATTGGAAGAGTTTCTTTATTTGTTTTAATTTTAACATTCATTTTTAATAATGAATCAAGCAGTCTTTTCATTGGTCTTTTTGATAATGATTTATCTCCATAAAGAGTACCGCTAATTCCAATACTAGGTAGAAATCCAATCATAAATCTTGCAGTTGTTCCAGAATTACCACAGTAAAATTTTTTAATTTTTTGATTTATTTTTGATTTATAAACTGTTGTGAATTTTTCATTAGTTTTAATTTTAAAATTACAATTTTTTAGAATGTTTATAGTTCTTTTCACATCATCGCTTTTAGATAGATTATAGATTGTAGATTTTGAATTTGACAAAGCTCCAAAAATTAATATTCTGTGTGAAAGCGATTTATCTCCATCTAGTTTAATTGTTCCCTTTAACATGCTTGTATTATACAATTATATTTAAAAAGTTTTCTATTAATTTTTCCCCATATTCTGTCAATATGGCCTCAGGGTGGTACTGCACTCCATATAGTGGTAAATATTTATGTTCTATACTCATAATCTCACCATCATCACTATATGAGGTTATATTTATATTATTGTTTTCATATAGCCTATCAATTACCAAAGAGTGATATCTTGTTGCTATAAATTTTGATGGAATATCGTTAAATAAAATTGACTTTTTATTATGTGTTATTTGCGATGTTTTTCCGTGCATTATTTTATTACTTTTAATGATTTTTGCTCCAAAGTAATGACCGATTGTCTGATGGCCTAAGCATATTCCTAATATTGGAATTTTTCCTTTTATCTCATTTAATAAATCTATTGTAATACCAGTATTATATTGATTTCCTGGTCCTGGCGAAATAACAAGGTGTGATATACCTAGTTTTCTTATTTCACTAACAGTTAATTGATCATTCTTGACTACCCTGATGTTCGCATTAATTTTTCCAATATACTGTTCTAAATTAAAAGTAAATGAATCATAATTATCTAACAGTAGTATCATATAAAGCTAATTTTTTTAGGAATCATAAAACCTGGCAAATGATTTTTAAGTTTTCTTTTAAATTTAATCACATCAAGCTTTTTATCTACAGCTAGCTTTGCATGTAATGTCTGGCCCCAGCGTTTATCAACAATGACTTCAATTGAACACGAATTAATTTCTTCAAATTGCATTAAGATTTTATTTACATACATGATTGATATATTTTCACCTCCAGATATAACAATATCATCTGCTCTATATTTAAATTTAAATTTATTTTTACTAACAATTTCAACAATATCAGAAGTAGTAAATCTATTATTGAATACTTTTTGAGAATTAAAATATTTTTTTATTATTGTTGGAGATGAAATTTCTAACATTTTGTTTGATAAATTGATTTTTACTCTTTTATGTGCAGAATATATTAAATTCTTTTGATATTCATCAACCCATGAACCAGCTATCCCAGAACAAGACTCAGTTAAACCATATGAAATATATGCTGGAATTTTCTTCATTTTTATTTTATCTATTAAGTCAATATTAATATTATCTCCACCAATAATAACTGATTTCATAGTTTCAAATCTTATATCTTTAGAAGAATTTAATATTTTATCTAACATTGTAGATACCATTGATACTAAATTTATTTTTTTTGAATATTTAAAATAATTTTCAACACTAAAATCATCTAATATCATTTCAAAGTTACAGTAAAGAGCCCTGAAAAAAATACACAATCCACTAACATGAGTTAATGGCATATGATTCAAATATATATCTGTATTTTTAAATTTGATAATTCTATCCCATATTTTTGCGCTTTCGTATAAATTATTATATGTTATTTCGCATGGTTTTTGTTTGCCGGTGCTTCCTGAAGTAAATATTACCATTTGAGTATTATGAACATTATGCTCATCGCTTGCAGGTAAATTATTTTTTATGTCTGAAATATCAAAATTTTTAATTGATATTGGGATATTGGTTGTTAAAATAAAATCTTCTAAACTAGGATGATCTGGATAAACAACAGGAATTGATTGTTTTTTATTTAATGCTATAATTGCGACTAATAATTTTAATTTATCATTTATTTGCAATCCTACATATTCATTTTTTTTTGTTTTAAGTTGCTCATAATAATTATTTACCATTGAATTAAAAACAGAAAAACAAATTCTTCTATTTTTATAAGTAATAAATATTTTATCCGGAGTTTCTTTAACACGCTTATTCAGAATACTATTTAACATTTATAGCCCTAAGCCAATTAGATTGTTTAATTTTATTTTATTATTTTTATAAATAGGAGGAAAGAGAAAATTTTTATAAAAACCATGTATATTCAACCCATGCTTGGCTTGTTTTTGCAAAGTTGATGCTAAATGAACAATCGCCATATTACCTATACTATTTTCAAGAGATGAAGATATTATAATATCTAAATTTTTACTATATAGCTTGGCTATTTTAAAAAACTCTTTATAGCTCCCTAAAATACTTGGTCTAACGATAATGGTGGAAATTAAATTTTTACTAATCCATTGTCTGTATTTGACATTCTGGTATATGCTTTCATCAAGTGCATAATTTAGTTTAGGATACAGGCTTTTTATACGCTCTATTTTTTTTAGATTAGGGTTTTTAATTGGTTCTTCAAAAAAATCAATATTTAAATTAATAATTTGCTTATAAAAGCTATCAAATTCTACAATTGAATACAATTGGTTTGCATCCAATCTTATTTTAACCAGAGGATTCTCTTTTGAGAAGTATTTTAAAAAAGCTATATCATCGTTAATACTATTAATACCCACTTTTATCTTCACAGTATCATTTAAAATTTTCATATTAGGATTAACTAATGTTTGGCTACAATAGATATAATCAGAAGATTTTTTATTAAAAAATTTAGCTAAAGAGATATTCTTGTTTTGTGATGTTATATCATATATAGCGGTATCAATTGCAAATTGTACAGTAGGTGTTTCAATACAATGGATTTTTGCTAATATTAATAGCTCTTCTAAAGAATATTCTTCATTTATTTCTATGATACTTATAAATGATTCCATTGACCATATTATTTCTTGTAAGGTATTATTGGTAAAACCCTTTAATAATACTGCTTCTCCTTTGCCAGTAAAGTTTTCTGTTTTAATAGTTAGAAACAACCCTTCTTGAGCTGTGTATTTATTTTTCGAATTTTTAAATTCTTGAAAAAGAGGAATTTTATATTGATCATAATATATTGCGATAATTTTCATAATATACGGCTTGTAAATAAAAGAATTAAATCCAAGGTTAATAGAGCAGAAACCTTAGCAAGGGTTGGGTTAAGTTCAGC
>TARA_Y100000385_G_scaffold291955_1_pt1 | contig 15296 bp, 11 predicted proteins | sample TARA_Y100000385 | Tara Oceans TARA_Y100000385 (sample SAMEA2620980) | marine metagenome | biome: marine biome (ENVO:00000447); feature: surface water layer (ENVO:00002042); material: "saline water (ENVO:00002010), including plankton (ENVO:xxxxxxxx)" | depth 5 m
TATGTTTACAATGGGATATGGACTTTAGAGGAATCTATGCCATTTCACATGTGCAGGTTGATGTGGATAGGATCGTTTATTTTATTAATAACCAGATCTCAGATTGCTTTTGAATTTTTATTATTTGTAGGGATGATTGGTGGGATACACTCTCTTCTAACTCCTCAATTAACTCATGGCTCTAATCCTATATTGTTATTTGATTATTTCTTTGTTCATGGGGGTTTAATTGTTGCACCCCTTTTGTGTATTTTTTCTCTTGGTATGCGTCCAAGAAAAAACGCTTGGTATATGACCTTTTTTTATTTACAAATACCCATATTGTGTGTAGCCGTGATTGATCTTTTCTCTGGAGGTAATTATATGTATTTGGCAGTAAAACCTATTGTAGATAATCCTTTTTTAGTTGGAGATTGGCCTTATTATATTATTGGTTTAGAGTTGGCAACTCTTATGCATGCTGCACTTGTGAATATTCCATTTTATTTTAAAAATCATTTTTTAAGACCATAAATGAAACTCGTAGTTGACAGTGGTTCTAGTAAGGCAGATTGGGCTATCATTAGTCAAGGCAAAGTATTATCTTGTTTTCAGACGAAAGGATTCAATCCTCTTTTTTTTTCTGAAAGAGAAATGAAGCAATTGTTACTTGAGCAAAAGCAGATTCAAATTATTATTGGGCATGTCCGTCAAGTGTATTTTTATTCACCTGGATTCTCTCATGTAGATTCAAGAAATCGTTTGCACGATACTTTAGAGAGTGTTTTTAAGGAATCAAGTATTTTTTTAGAAAGTGATCTATTAGGCGCATGCCGGTCGGTATATCATTCTCAACCTTTGTTTGTTTCTATTCTTGGGACAGGATCCAATACCACCTTTTATGATGGCCAGTCAATGCAGAAAATTTCACCATCTCTAGGCTTTATTTTAGGAGATGAAGGAAGTGGCGCATCACTTGGAAGAAAATTGATTAAAGATTATCTCCGAAAGCAACTTCCCGAGGATATTTATATACATTTTTCAAAAGCACATTCTATTTCATTAGAACGGGTACTGAGTTCGGTTTATCAAGAGGAATACCCCAATAGATTCTTGGCCTCATATGTTCCTTTTTTAAGTAAGTATATTGCCCATGATTATACTCAATGTATGTTGAGAAAGGAATTTCAAAAATATTTTGAATTGAATCTTTTATTGCATCCTATGCACGCAGATTTTCCAATTTCTTTTATAGGATCAGTCGCTTTTTTCTTTCAAGATGTACTTAGACAAATTGCTTTAGAAAATGGTTTGAAAGTTTCTGAAATAATTCAATCACCAATAAATACTTTGCTGGAATTCCACATGAGAGATTAATTTATACTCCTTATTAAATTTAGGCACAATAATTGACGGTTATAAATATATTAAGTATTTGTATCTTGCACAAATAAACAACATGTAGGCATGAAAAAGTTAATATTTTCTGCACTTATAATTCCTTTAATTACTCTGGCACAGTCTAGTCATGTAGTTAATGTGGGTGCTTATTATTATACCCCTGAAACTCTTGATATCCTTGTTGGTGATACCGTTTTCTGGTTCAATGACGGTGGTATCCATGATGTTAATTTTCAAGTTAACAGTGTGACTAATGAAGATTTTGGGAACCCAGAAGAGATTGCTTCTGCATCTCTAACTACTGAATCTAGCATTGGTGAAATTGGTTTTATTGTTTTTAATCAGTCAGGAATATTTAGTTATGATTGTTCTGTCGGACAACATGCTGCTAATGGTATGGTAGGTCAAATCGTTGTTAATGCTGTTAATCCAAATACAGTTATTGATGTTATAATTAATTCACCAGTGCACAATACATTAGAAGATGCTGTATTTACTGCCAACTTGGTTGGTACACTAAGTGGTAATGGACCATTTACTGTATTTGCTCCTACTGACGATGCTTTTGCAATAATTCCTGAAGATATTCTGGCATCTTTATTGGGAGATCCTTCCGGACAATTAACAGAAATTCTTCTTTCTCATGTTGCTTCAGGAAATATTCTATCTACAGATCTTTCTAATGAAATGGTAATTTCTACTTTATCTACTTCTGAGGTATCAGTAAGTATTGATGATGGAGTTGTAATGATCAATAATGCTATAGTAACTGTTGCAGATATTATAACTGACAATGGAGTCGTTCATGTTGTTGATGCTGTTATAAATTTTGAGTACGATAGTTCAGATATTTTAGGATGTACAAATTCTGAGGCGAGTAATTATTCTACAGAGGCTAATATTGATGATAGTAGTTGTATCTATAATATTGCCGTAAACAACGAAATTATAGCTTGTGGGGGAGTTTTATACGATTCAGGTGGTCAAGATGAACCATATACCAATTATGAGAATCATTCGATTACTATTTATCCCGAAAATGATGATGAGTATGTATCTCTTTATTTTAGTTTATTTGATCTTGAATCTTGTTGTGATTATGTTACAATTTATGATGGTGAGAGTAATACATCTCCGGTTTTACAAGAACCTTCAAATGGAAGTTCTCTTCAAGATTTAACTTTTTATGCTAGTCCATTAAACGTGTCTGGAGCTTTAACGTTAACCTTTACTTCTGATGTATCTGTAACGCCAAGTGGATGGACTGCAGAAATTGGATGCACTACTTATGGTCCATGTTTTGGATTTGCAGCCAATGTAATTGCAAGTTTTGAGTCAGAAGAAGGAACCAGCGATGCTTCTGCTTCTTTAGATATTGTATTAGGGAATTCTCCATTTGATATTCTTTGGTCTACAGAAGAATCATCTGAATCCATTGATAATTTGACTGCAGGAAGTTATTCAGTTTTACTTACTGATTCTTTAGGTTGTACTGCAGAAACTTTTTTTGATGTTGTAGTTGACCCAGAGGAATATCTTATGGGAAGTATTATTGATATATCTACATGTAATGGTGTTTTTTATGATTCTGGAGGTCCTGATAATAATTTTGGTATTGGTGAAAATTCAATTATTAGAATTTGTCCAGAAGAGGATGGAACTGTTTCTCAATTAGTTTTCAATCAGTTTGATATTTATGCGGGTACTATGACAATTTATGATGGAATGGGTACTGCAAACCCTATTTTAGCTATTGGTTCATACACCGATTTTATTGGGGATACTATTACAGCTAGCGTTACTAATTCAACAGGCTGTTTAACTATTTCTTTTACTTCTAGTACATGGTTATCTACTTCCGGATGGGACGCTTCGATAACTTGCTACGATTATGTAGTTTATGGATGTATGATAGATAGTGCATTTAACTTTAATCCTGATGCGGAAGAGGATGATGCTTCTTGTTATTATGCTCCGGGTTGTACTGATATTAACTATGCTGAATATTACAATCAGGGATTTGACGCAGATTTTGATAATGGAGATTGTACTACTTTTATAATAGACGACTGTTTTTCTGAATCAGCCTTAAATTATAATCCACTTGCAACTTATAATTTGGAAGATGATCCATGTGTATACCAGTTAGATGAGTGGCTTTGTGGGATGAATTTCAGAGATGATCGAGATGGATATTCTTATTCAACTATTTTAATTGCTGATCAATGTTGGATGGCGGAGAATGCCAGATTCCAAATACCAGATGCATCTGAACTCTTCATCGATGCCGGCGGAACAGTGAGTCAATTAAATGGGGGGTTTACCTATGCTGGAATAAATGATTACAATATTACTGAGAACGGTCGATACTACGATTGGAATGCTGCTCAGTCTGCAGTTCCCTTTGGATGGCATTTACCCAATCTTCAGGAGCTGAATATCTTATCAAGTGAATTTAATGGTATAGAATTACAAGCAGACGGAGTATCTGGCTTTGCTGCACAAATGTCTGGAGGTGTTTTTAATACTTCTGGTGAAGTAGAATATATTAGCGCTACAAATACAAATTCTCTATGGTCCTCTAACGAAGAAGATGAATCAAATGCTTACTCATTAACAATTATTTTAGATAATCCAGATGTAAATTCTGATATAATTCCCAAAGAGTATGCTATAAGTGTTCGGGGAATTTTCGGTTTTCCAGAATGGGCTATTTTAGGATGCACAGATGAAGATTATATCGAATATAACGCTGAAGCAAATTACGATAACGGAACTTGTTCAATTATTACTATTGAGGGTTGTACAGATTCTACTGCAATAAATTTTCTATCTACAGCTACTTTTGATGACGGCACTTGCATACCAAAAATTGAGGGGTGTATGGATAATGGATTCGCTGAGTTTGATCTTACCGCTACACTAGATGATGGCTCATGTGAGACTATTGCAGTAACCGGTTGTACTGACATTAATGCACAGAATTTTACTAATCTCGCTAATGTAGATGATGGTAGCTGTATTCCGAATATTTTGGGTTGTACAGATTCATTTTTTGTAGAATACAATGAAGACGCCACTTTAGACGATGGTTCTTGTTCTATTCAAGCTACATATGGATGTACAGATTCTCAGGCAGCCAATTACAATAGTGCAGCAAATGTTGACGATCAATCTTGTATTGACTTTGTTTCCGGTTGTACTGATCCTAATTACATTGAATTTAATGCTCTTGCTAATTCAGATGATGGCACATGTTCGGCATTAGTGATAATGGGTTGTACGATAGATAACGCTCTTAACTATGATTCAAATGCAAATACTGATGATGGGTCCTGTCAAGTAGAGGGTTGTACAAATAGTGACTTTGTAGAATTTGATTTTAACGCAAATATTGACAATGGGACTTGCGCAATTATTGCTATTTTTGGTTGCTCTGATGCTGATTATTTAGAGTATTTCCCTCCTGCTAATTTAGATGACGGCTCTTGCCTAAATTTGATTGTTATGGGTTGTATGAATCCCATTTATTTGGAATTTTTATTTGAAGCCAATCAAGATGACGGTTCCTGTCTAAATATTGCTCAAATTGGTTGTATGGACCCCAATTTTATTGAGTTTGACCCTCAAGCTACAGTTGATATTAATACCTGTTTAACTCCCGTAATTACGGGTTGTATGGATGAGTTGTTTATAGAGTTTGATGAATTAGCTAATGTAGAAAACGAATCTTGTGAAACATTGATTGTTCAGGGGTGTACAGATATGGAATTCCTAGAGTACAATTCTTTGGCAAATATTGATGATGGTTCTTGTATCTCGATTATTTTAGAAGGTTGTACCGATCAGAATTACATAGAATATAATATTATGTCAAATCTTGATAACGGTTCATGTCACATTCTTGTTGAATTGGGCTGCACTAATCCCTTAGCATTTAACTATAATATCTTAGCTAATACAGATGATAATTCCTGTGAAGAGATAGTTGTTGGTTGTTCAGATTCAGAGTTCCTGGAATATAATCCCGAAGTCAATACAGAGGACTTATCAATGTGTTTGACTCCTATTATTTTGGGTTGTAATGATACAGAAGCATATAATTATTCATCCGTGGCTAATACAGACGACGGATCTTGTATTTTTTATTTTGCTGAGATAACTTTTGTTGTTTACAGTAATGGACTCTACCAATTTTATTCCAATGTGGAAGGTTTAGGAAATGATTTCCAAGAATTTTGGTCTTTTGGTGATGAAATGTATTCTAGTGAATTTAATCCATTACACACCTATTCAGAAAATGGTATTATGGAAGTAGTTTTATCTGTAAATAATGGTTTGGTAGAGATTATTGCATCAACTTCTATTGAGGTAGTGAACGCTACTTTGGCTTTAGATAGTAATGATAGGAACAAATTGATTTCTGAATCTCGTTATTTTGATTTATTAGGGCAAAGAATTTACCGTCAAAAGATTGGTCCCAATCAATTATATATTGAGCAGGAGATCTATATTGATGGGAGTCACAATTTTTTTAAACGTTTATCATATTAAAAAATATCATCAATAAAGATGACTATTATTAGTGTTTTTTAATATTTATAATTTATAAAACTCCGACTTCTTTCATGCATTTCTTCATCATTTGGAAGGTTCTATCTATATCATTGTCTATTCCAATTGATAGACGAATCATTCCCTCCGAAATTCCCATTTGGTCTTGTTCTTCTTCGGAGATTTCAGATGAAGTACTAGATCCTGGTGCCGAGAAAAGTGTTTTGTAAAAACCAAGACTTACGGCCAAATATCCAATATTATCTTTTTGCATAGCTTCCATAAGAGCATATGCATTTTCTTTCGTTTTTACATCGATAACCAACATGCCACCAAAACCGAATTCTGCATTATATGTAAGTTTAGTCAGAGAATGTTGTGGATGTTGATTTGCTCCAGGATAAAAAACATCAATACCTTCCTTAGAGAAATATTCAGCAAGATAGCCTGCATTTTTACTATGTTGCTTCATTCTAATGTGGAGAGTTTTCAAGTTTTTCAGAATACTAGAAGCTCTAAAACTATCCATTACTGGTCCTAAAAGCATACCCGCCCCATCATTTACATCTAGCATTGAACCGATGAATTCGGCATCTCCACAAACCGCTCCACCTACAGCATCAGATGCACCATTGATAAATTTTGTTAATGAGTGAATAACAACGTCTGCTCCTAATTGTACTGGAGAAAAAATAAGGGGTGTAAAGGTATTATCAACGACCAGTTGAATATCTGTATCTTTTGTTAGACAGGCAATACTAGGAATGTCAGCCACTTCTAAAAGTGGATTACTGATTGTTTCACAGTATACCATTTTGGTTTTTTTATTAATATGAGCCTTGATTTCTTTAATTTTAGTTATGTCAACAAAGTGAACTTTGATTCCTAATTTAGGAAGGAAGTTTTTAAAAAAGGCATAGGTTCCGCCATACACTGTTCGGCTAGAGATTATCTCGTCTCCACTTTGACATATTTGAAGAGAACAGGCTGTAATTGCACCCATTCCAGAAGAGGCTACAAAAGCGGCCTCTGTATTCTCCATGGCAGCAAGTGCATTTCCAAGGTAATTTGTGCTTGGGTTAGTATGACGAGAATATAAATGACAACCTTTTTGTTCTCCCTCAAAAACCGCCTGCATAGTTGAGGCTTCAAGGTATGTAAAAGTAGATGAATCAGCAATCGAGGGATTTACTCCTCCGAATTCACCAAAGTTTTTTATATCTTGAATACTATTTGCTGGATTGTGAGACATATTTATTATTTTAGGGTACAAATAATTTAAGTATTTTAATAGAATGTTTTAAATAGAAACTAATTAAGGTACGGACCAATTAGAAAATTGTAAAACCAAAGTTTAAAAAGAATTCTCATTTTTCACCTTCCAAATGAATGTTAAGTGTAAAATCATTATATATCATTCTATCTCCTAATTCTTCGAAGAATGATCCTGATCCATACTTTATGTCGTGTTTAGTACGGTCGATTTTTAGAGTAGCATCTGCATGAAACACATCACCATGGTTATGAAAACTCGCAGGAAAGGAGATTTCTTGAGGAATATCTCTAATAATTATAACTCCGGATATCATGTAGGTATTGCTATCAAAAATTACATTGGTTATTTTAAAATTTGCAACAGGATATTTATCCACTGCAAAAAAATCATCATCCTTTAAATGATTTTCAAGTTTTAAGGCGTATGTTGGGTTTTCAATATCTGTACACTTGATGCTTTGCATGTCAATGTCAAATTCTCCTCCAACTAATTTGTTGTTATCAATTACTAGAAATGCACTTTGAACGTTGATATTGCCAGAATGCTGTCCAGTCACTTTTTCACCAATCCAACCTACAGTACTAGAATCCATAGATATGGATAAGGTATCTTGGGCACAAATATGATTTAAATAAAATAAACTGAAAAATAAAATGCTTGTGATTCTTTTCATCTGATAAGTTTTTTAAATTTCAACAAAATTAACTAAAATAAAGTCACTTACAATTTAAATATTATGAAAAAGCAAATTGCACATGTAGCTCATTTTCATGAGATATTCAATATTGGAAATGAAAATTCACCCATCGGACAGATAGGTCAAGATACTTTCAAGCTAAGATACAACCTAATGAAAGAGGAGAATGAGGAGTATTTAGATGCATGCAAAGATGGAGATTTAATTGAAATTGCCGATGCTCTTGGAGACCAACTTTATATTTTGTGTGGAACAATCTTAAAGCATGGCTTGCAAAATAAAATAGAAGAGGTTTTTGAGGAGATTCAAAGATCAAATCTATCTAAGCTGGACTCAAATGGGAATCCAATTTTTAGAGATGATGGTAAAGTTTTGAAAGGAGAAAATTACTTTAAGCCCAATATCAGAAAAATCATAGAGGACTAAAACTTGTTAAGAATAATTTTATTTCGCCATTGAAATGGATCGGGACATCTACCATATTGTATGTCTTGTAGTTTAGTTTTTAATTTTTCAAGAAAACTATTTTTTGTTGTTTGGAATTCAATTTTTTTATTTAAATAACTTATGGAGTTAATTTTGGATAAAGAGACTGCAGTTCCTACCCCAAAGACTTCCAAAATTTTTCCTTGAATTCCATCTTGCATCATTTCTTCTATATCAACTCGCTTTTCAATACAATCAATACCTTCATGATTTGCTAGTTTTATTATACTATCACGCGTAATCCCGGGTAAAATAGAATCGCTTAGTTGGGGTGTAATCAATTTGTTCCCTTTACGGAAAAAAATATTCATTGTTCCTGCTTCTTCTATAAATTTGTGTTGGTAACTATCTGTCCATATTAATTGATCAAACCCTTTTTCTTTTGCTAATCTTGCTGGGTAAAATGAAGCACCATAATTTCCTGCAGCCTTTGCCGCACCAGTTCCTCCTCTTGAAGCACGAGTATAATCGAGTTCTATTTTTAAATTAAGTTCTCCTTTGTAATAAGATTTAACAGGAGAAGTAATAATTGCAAAGGTATATTCTTCTGATGGGGCCGCTTTTATTAGTTCTGAAGACCCAAACATAAAAGGTCGAATATATAAAGCAGAATCTAACTCACTAGGAATCCATTTATGGTCTAGCTTCAAAAGTTTTTGAATGGCCTCTAAAAATAATTCTTCTTTTACCTCAGGCATACACATGCGAATGGCAGATTGATTAAATCGTTGGGCATTTTTCTCAGGCCTAAAAAGAAACACTTCATTTTGTTCGCTTTTGAAGGCTTTCATTCCTTCGAAAATAGATTGTCCATAATGAAGTGAATGAAGTGAGGGTGAAAGACTTAAATTTCCATAGGGTAATATTTCTGGGGTCTCCCATTTACCATTACTGAATTTCTGAAGGAACATATGGTCAGAAAAGGTTCTCCCAAAATCACTATCATTTGTAAATTCTTTCGACCAACGACTATCTTTTATTTTAGTAACCTTCATAGTTATTACATATATCTAAAATCTTGATTATTTTCAATTTTTAATAGTGTTTGATAAATCAATTCTATGACATGTTTAACATCATTCATATGAACGCTTTCAACGGTTGTATGCATGTATCTTAAGGGAAGAGAAATAAGGGCAGAAGCTACCCCTCCGGTTGAAAAGGCAAATGCATCTGTATCTGTTCCGGTAGCTCTGGATGCAGCTAATCTTTGAAATGGAATTTTGGATTTATCAGCTGTGTTAATGATTAAGTTTAAGAGATTGTTTTGAACTGCTGGCCCATATGAAAGTACAGGACCAAGACCACATTTGAGATCACCTTGTTTAATTTTGTTGATCATAGGGGTGTTAGTGTCATGGCAAACATCAGTAACGATGGCCACATCAGGACGAATGGATTCAGCAATCATTTTTGCACCATGAAGTCCCACTTCTTCTTGGACAGAATTTATGATATATAGTCCAAATGGAAGTTTCTTTTTATTTTTTTTGAGCAAGCGTGCAACTTCGGCAATAATAAAGCCCCCCATTCTATTATCTAGAGCTCTTCCTATAAAGTACCGATTATTTAAAGTTGTGAATTCGTCTTCATAGGTTACCACACAACCTACGTGAATCCCCATTTTTTCAACCTCTTTTTTGGAGTCTGCACCACAGTCTAAAAATATATTATCAAGCTGTGGGTTTTTTTCGTTTTTGGCAGTTCGAGTATGGATAGCAGGCCAACCAAATACAGCCTTTATCATTCCTTTTTTAGTATGAATATTAACTCTTTTCGAGGGAGCAATTTGATGATCTGAACCACCATTTCTTCTAAGGTAAATAAATCCATTAGTTGAAATATAATGTACGAACCAGGATATTTCATCTGCATGTGCCTCAATTACTACTTTGTATTTTGCATCAGGGTTAATAATTCCAACAACTGTCCCATAGGTGTCAATTGAATAAATATCAATGAAAGGTTTTAGATAGCTTAGCCATAGTTTTTGCCCTTCCGTCTCAAATCCTGTTGGTGACGGATTATTGATATATTTTTCAAGAAATTCTAGAGATTTTTTTGGAAATTTTTTTTTTTTCAAGGCCATTAGTTCATATAGTTTTTAACTTTTCAAATATACGATATTGGTTTGTTATATTTGTATAAAATCATATCGCTTGAAGAAAGAAATTATAATTACATCAGACGGCTCTAACACCTTATTTGTTCCTGAATTAAATGAGACTTACCATTCTAGGCATGGCGCTATTCGTGAATCTGCTCATGTATTTGTCAAGGAAGGCTTTGAGTTTATTTCTTCTAAGAATGAGCTTTCAATACTAGAGGTTGGCTTTGGTACAGGCTTAAATGCATGGATGACACTTTTGGCTGCTAGTAATGTTAAAAGAAAAGTAAAATTCACATCATTGGAAATTCATCCTCTAGATTGGGAACTTGTTTCACAACTTAATTATTTATCACATAAATCAGATTATTTGGAGGCTGAAATGTATGCTAAAATGCATACATGTTCTTGGGGAAATTATTGCCAGATTAGTTCTTTTTTTAGGCTCAAGAAATTGAAGTTAAAACTTCAAGAAACTCATTTTGAAAATGCATTTGATCTCATTTATTTTGATGCTTTTGCACCACAAATTCAACCGGAATTATGGACACAAGAGATTTTTGAATCCATGTTTGAATCTTTAATTTTAGGGGGCATTTTGGTTACATATTGTGCAAAAGGTTCTGTGAAGCGTACTTTGAAATCTGTAGGTTTTGATCTTCAAAGTATTCCAGGCCCTCCAGGGAAGAGAGAGATGACCCGAGCTATAAAGTGGTAGTTGAAAAAGTAAATTATTTCATCTTATCAACTATTCTAGAAACCGCTGGACATATTTCGATATTCTTTATAGTTAATGAAAGTATTTGATTCATTTTTTTTCGATTTGTATGGGGGTATTCCTTACATGCTCGAGGTCTAACATCGTAAATTGAACAGGTATTATTGATAGTCAAAAATTCGCAAGGCGTCTTTTGAAGTACAATATCGAATTCTTCGTCTCGCATTAGATACTTATCATAGAATGAGTGGGTTTTCATGTTAAGATGTTTGGCAATCCGATCTAAATCTTTTTGAATAAATATTGGACTACTTGTCTTGCAACAGTTTGCACATTCCATACAGTTAATATCGCGAAAGGTTTCTTCATGTAATGAATGGAATTTTTGGTCAAGAATAGTACCTTTCATTTTTTTTAGCTTGATAAAAAGTCTTTTGTTTGCCTTTTTGTCTGTTTGAGCTTTAACTTTTAATCTATCAATTTCTTCTTGCAACTGGCTTTTATTTTTAAAAATACAAATTATAATAGAGAATAATTGGTTTAAGCTCCATGCTAATTTTATTACTTTTGCCTCAAATATACGCAGTATTATGCTAAGGATAGAAAATGACCCGATGGGGCAAGCCATATCAAACTTTTTTTTTCACAAAGATGAAAGCCCTATTTTTGTGAATACTAACATTACAGAGGGTGAGGAACTTCCTGTTTCTCATCTTTTCAGAAAATTTAACTCTATGCCTTATCTTGAGAAGACTGCCCTTGAAATGGTGAAAGGTAGTGTTTTAGACGTTGGGGCTGGGGCAGGAGCACACAGCTTATTTTTACAGAATAATGGTTTTGACGTCACAGCTATTGATTTGTCTATGGCTTCCTGTGAAGTTATGCGACATCGAGGTATTAATAAAGTTATATGTAAAGATATATGGACCTTTGAGTCCAGTAGATTTGACACAATATTATTTATGATGAACGGCATAGGTTTGGCTAAAACTCTCGATGGTTTAGAGCCACTATTAAATCTGCTTAAAAAAATGATTAAAACTAATGGTCAAGTACTTCTAGATTCTTCAGATATTAAATATATGTTCGAAGATCATGATGGTGGCTTATGGGTGGATCTCCAAAAAAACTATTATGGTGATTTAGACTATTCTTTGGTTTATAAGAATGTAATTGCAGATAAATTTCCATGGTTGTTTGTGGGTTTCGATGTTTTGGAGGAGATCGCAATTAGGTCGGGATGGAATATAGATCATATTTATCAAGACGATCATCACCAGTATTTGGCAAGATTGACATTAAATTTATGAAATTTTCATTCGTACAGTAACAAATTGTAAATTTGATCAAATATTTTAACTAGCTAATCAAATGAATTATATTAAGAATCTTATTCTCGTTTCTTTACTGTTGATCTTTAATTCATGTTTGGATGAAGACTTAACAAATCTAAGTACTGATTTGAATCTCGAGACCCAAATGGCGATTCCTGTCATACACTCCACCACTGCTTTAATTGATCTCCTTCCAGAGAATGAAAATATGACTTTTGATCCAGATGGAGCTATCAAAATCATGTACATGGAGGAAGATATTGCTAAAGTTTATAGTGATGAGTTCTTAAGCCTAAATGACCAAGCTCCCTCCATAAAATCATTTGAAATAGGTACTATTGATCTTCCAGAAGTTAGCGACAGTCAGATTATTACTCTTGAAGAGCTTTCTCAAAAGCTAACTGATCCTGTTCTATCATCAAATATTTCAAATGCCTTTAGTTTTTCCGAACTAAACGGAGGTTTAGCTTGGTTTCCGCCAATTAATTCTCAGTATGGAGGAGTATACGATCAAAATATTTCGGATCAGTTTATTAGTATCGATATAGTTTCTGGATCTTTGTCTTTGAATGTAATAAACAATTTAGGAGTGCCGATTGATTTTCTCAGACTTCAATTAAAAAATCAATTTGCAAACGATTTTATAGGAGATGTCAGTTATTCAAATATCATGCCCGGAGAATCCTATATCCAGTCTATTGTTTTGGACAACCAAACTTTGTATAGTGACATTTCCTTTGAAGTAGTAGAGATTTTTGTCGCGGGTAGCGGTGTAGATTCAAGTCCTTTTGATTCTAACGTTTATCAACCTATTTCAATTGGAGATAATATTACCATAGATATTCAGGGAGATGCATTTGAGATAAATCATGGAATCGTTATTATGCCAGAGATTGATGATGGTCCTTCTGACTCTTTTTCTTTTGATTTTGAATTGGATGATGATATTGAGTTAATTGAAGTACAACTTTCTTCTGGAATTATTCAATACGAATACGAATCTTCAATTAATGCAAATTTAGATTTAATTTTAAGTATCCCTCAATTAATTGATCCCCAGGGACATTCTTATAGCAAAGATATTTCTATTGAAAACACAGGCTTTTCTTCTACGATTATCCTAGATGATTTATCAGAATACAAGTTTGATTTTCCTTCCAGTTCTAACGTTATATCTGTAAGCTATGAAACTCAAATCAATTCCGCTTCCAATTTTACCACTTACGACTTTACAGATTCTGTTCGACTTTCAATTGGGATAGTAGATCTAGATTTTAATTCCGTTACAGGCCACTTTGGTCAGCAAACTGAGTATATCGAACAAGATGTCTTAAATATTGATGTGAGTGTTTTAGAAGATATTACTTCTGGAATCCAACTAGAAAGTCCAAGTTTAAGATTTTTTGTGGACAATTCCATAGGGATTCCCTTTGAAATTGATTTGGATCTACTTGGGACCAATGCAGGGGAACAGGTTAGTCTGAATGGACCCCTAATAAATATTCCAGCTAATGAATTTACTTCAGAAGAGTTTAATAATTCAAATTCTCAGCTTTCCCAATTAATCGCTTTATCCCCATCCGTTATATCCTACAGCGGCTCAGTAACAACCAATCCTGATAATGATGAATCTGTTTTGAATACTCTTTCGCCCGGAACAGAAATCTCCATCGGATTTGAAATGGATTTACCTCTTCATTTAAGAATTGAGGACGCAGTGTCTAGGGATACTTTAGATCTTACTTTTTCTGAAAATAACCCTAAAGATCAGGGGCTTGACATAGAGCGTGTGAAATTTAAACTTCGCACAGAAAATGATTTTCCCTTAGATGTGAATTTAACTATTTTGTTTTCTGATTCTTTAACAGGATTCGTTTTGGATAGTATAAAATTAGATTTACTAGAAGCGGCAGCTGTCGACGAAATAGGACGAACTATAACTCCCAATATTTATGAGAGTTTGATAGAAATGGATGACGGGCAGATCGATGCAATTTTTAATGCCAATCAGGTATTACTCAATATTCAAATGAATTCTTTTGAAAATCAAAATTTGGCCATTCGCTTTTATACTGATTATGAATTTGTGATTGATGCTGGTGTAATAATCGAACTTAAAATAGAGCAATAATGAAGAAGTATATTCTTATAATGGTTGTAGTTTTATCTTTTGAAAATTTGATGGCTCAAAACATTCATACCGGTTATCATTCTCAAGCTTTTATTTTAAATTCTAGTTCGAATGCCTCCGCTTTTCCTGAGTCTAATGTGGTTATAGGCTTTCCAGCTTTGTCTAATTTGAATCTTGGATTTCAATCTCCTTTTTCATTAAACGAAGTCTTGAAAAAAGGATCCGATGACAGTCTAAGAATTGACCTACCATCTCTTGTTAACCGTCTAGAGGACGGCAGAGGAATATATATGCAAGCTCGAGAGCAGATCTTTTTTATGGGCTTAAAGTTGGGCTCCAAGAAAAATATTTTCGCCTATATGGGTGATGAAATAGTTGCTAATTTTGGTGTTGTTGTTTCTGGAGAATTTTTAGATTATTTTTCTCGTGGGAATGCATATTTCTTAAACGAAGAAATGAATTTTAATTCCGAAAAATTTCAATCCTCGCTTTACAATAGCTTTTATTTTGGAGCTTCTATTAAGCCAATTGATAAACTGAGTCTTGGCACCAGATTTAAGATTTTACATGGTCTAGCGAATGTTAATAGCGAAAGAATGAATTTATCTTTGTA
>TARA_Y100000385_G_scaffold256160_1_pt1 | contig 15295 bp, 16 predicted proteins | sample TARA_Y100000385 | Tara Oceans TARA_Y100000385 (sample SAMEA2620980) | marine metagenome | biome: marine biome (ENVO:00000447); feature: surface water layer (ENVO:00002042); material: "saline water (ENVO:00002010), including plankton (ENVO:xxxxxxxx)" | depth 5 m
ATTCATAGGATTATTTTCAACATAAAATTGATTACTGCTTAAGTTGATATTATTTAAATTTTCATAATCTTGAAGATAGGGCGTGTCTCGAAATACAATCCTACCTTGATTATTCCCAAGTTGTGGATTATCAATAATAAAACCTACGTGTAAATATTGTCCTGAAATATAAGTGTCGCAAGTAATATCCTCAATTTTGCAAGTAATATCCAAAGTTCCATTGAAATAAGATGCTTGTGCAAGATTAAAAAAGCAAGAACTCCCAACTTGTTCTATTATACTAATTGAATTTCCTTCAACTCTATGTGTCTCACCTCCAAAGATAATTTCGAAAAAATAATTATTACCTCCATTCAAATTACTATCATTATTTGAGCTGTCATCACTACTACAAGCGAAGATGAGTAAAGCGGAGAGTAAGAATAGTTTTTTCATTTAGTTGGTGTATGTTATGTTAATTAGACAAATACAAGTCTATGCTGAGGTTTGTTTGTGATGGTTTTGTATTTCACTTAACTGACGAAAACATCACCTCTAACAACGTTAAATCTTATCTCAATCACTATGCTTTAGGCGTGTCGTATAACACCATTAAACGCCACTTAAATGTGCTTATAAATGAAGAGGAGTGCTTCTAGAAAGACAAAAAGACACGTTCAGTTGGGTTTAAATCTAAAGAAAATTGCAGTTCTAAATTTTTAGAGGTATCCATTTTAAAACGTATTGGGCTAGCGGAGTCTGTGGCTGTCAACTCTATATTAATTGTCTCTTTTGGATCACGCCTTTCAACTAATATTGAATTCGATAGTTTAGTTATCCTAGACTGTGTGACTATATTCAAGTAGGTCTCCAAGGTTTCTATAGGCATGTCAAAAGTTAGGCGCACCGACGTTTTCTCAGACAAACATAAAAAGTTAATAGAGTCCTCGAGTTTTAAGGGAATAGCTTCGATGAAATTATAAGGAGAGAACTTTTGCAAATCTATTATTTTAGTAATTGAGACCTCTCTTTTAGATTTATTAATAAGCGATTTTATAATCTTATTTTTGGAAATCTTATCTTTAAATTTTTCTAACTTTTTGGTGAGACTTGTTGTTTCTTCAACATTAATGATTCCAGTTGCACACTTAAGTCCAGTGTTAAGTCTGGCTTCAAAATTAAACTCCATTGATTTAGAACTCAGTTCTTGGGTTTTTAAATCAAAGAATACTTTGCAAAAATCATCGTATTCTCCACTTTTTGTTCGGGTGTAAATAACAAAAGATTCCTCAACATTTAGAAGGCCATTTCCATCGTCTTTTATTGAAATAAGGCTTAAGGTTTCAGTAGGGCCATGCATATCTGAAACCGAATACGCTGGCAACAGTTTTGTAGGGAGTTTTAAATAATAGGGAAACATAATTGAATCCGACACCTGAATAACTCCAGAGTAACTTTGTGACTCAGAGAAATTAATAAGGCATAAAAAAACCAGAAATATAAATATTTCTGGTTTGTAGTGTTTAGAATTACTTACCATCCTGGTCCGAGATCTCCCGTACACAACATAATAAAGTCAATAAGAGTCCAAAGACCAAATACTCCAAGCGTTAATAGCTGAACAATTCCTTGCCAGGTATCTCCCATCATAAATCTATGGATTCCTAATGCTCCAATAAAGAAACAAACTAGCAATAAGGCCGTTTGAGATGGTCCCGCAAATGCATCTGAACTAGAAATTGTTGCTTCAACTACTTCATTCCCATCAACTACTGTTTTTGTAACCGGAAAGTGAGCAAACGAAATAGTAGAAAATAGCATAAAAGCCATTAATAAGATTGTGTTTTTCATTTTATTTTGTTTAAATTATATTCTTCTAAATTAAACAAATAATTTTAGAATTATATCACATTTAAATATAATTATTTTCAAAAGACACTTGGGGCCTCGAGTTTTAACTCTTTTATGTACTTTTGGCTTACAAAATAAATTAATTATGAGTAGTAAATTTTTTGGCAATAAAACCCTTAAGCAAGAAAGCGCAAAAAAAGGAGGGAAATCAACCCATAAAAGCAATAGCAACCGCAAAAGAACCGCTGTGCGAAAAACGGGACGCGGAAAATAAAAACTTTGGAAACAACTATTAGCCTCAAACAAATTAATCGCTTGGCGATTCCTGCGATCATCGCAGGAATTTCAGAGCCTATTCTTTCACTTACGGACGCAGCCATTGTGGGCCATATGCCCAAATATGCTACAGAATCATTGGCTGCTGTTGGCGTTGTCACCGCCTTTTTATCCATGCTTATTTGGGTGCTTGGACAATCCCGAAGTGCAATTTCTTCAATAATTTCACAATATCTAGGCGCAAATAAAATTGAAGATGTTAAAAATTTACCCGTGCAAGCCATTGCAATTATTTTGGCTATCAGTTTAATTATTTGTTTGGGCAGCTATCCGTTTAGTAAAGAGATATTTGAACTCTATAACGCCACTGGGCTTCTTCTAGACTTCAGTGTTTCCTATTATCAGATTCGAATTATTGGACTGCCATTTACGCTGTATACCTTTGCTGTTTTTGGCGTGTTTAGGGGGCTTCAAAACACCTATTACCCAATGATTATTGCCATTATAGGTTCCCTAGTAAACATTGGTTTGGACCTGCTACTGGTCTATGGTATAGAGGGTTTTATTAAAGCACTCAACCTTAAGGGCGCCGCGATAGCAAGTGTGCTTTCACAATTATTGATGGCGGGGCTGGCCACTTACTTCCTTTTAAAGAAAACAGAAATCAGCTTGCGATTTTCAAGACCTTTCAACAAAGAAATCCCAAAGTTTATGAATATGATTGGCCACCTAATCGTAAGAACGCTGGCGCTTAATACCGCTTTATACTTTGCAACGCGCTTTGCAACAGGCTATGGGAATGCCTATATCGCTACCTATACCATTGCTATTAATTTATGGTTTTTCGCAGCCTTTGCCGTAGATGGTTATGCGAGTGCAGGCAATATACTTTCTGGAAAATTATATGGAGCTAAAGAATATTCGCTACTTGTTCAGCTAAGCAACCGCCTCATTAAATACGCACTCATTGTTGGTGTTGTTATGGGGGGTATTGGCGCCTTACTTTACAAGCCTATAGGTACAAGCTTTACAAACGACCCTGATGTACTAGTCGCGTTTTATGAGGTGTTTTGGATTGTATTGCTAATGCAGCCGTTTTGTGCGTTGGCTTTTGTATTTGATGGAATATTTAAAGGCCTTGGGAAAATGAAAGACTTGAGAAATGTTTTGTTGTTAGCCACTCTTTTTGTGTTTTTACCTGTGCTCTTTATTACAGACTATTATGGCTGGAAACTGTATGGTGTTTTTACTGCATTTAGCTTATGGATGACCGCTAGAGGAATTCCGTTAGTAATAAAATTTAGGAAACAATTTTTACCGCATGTTCAAAACCACTAACTTTGTCTAGCAATACTAATACAGAAATATGCTAAATCACTAATGGCTACAATTCGAATTACTAAACAATTTTCTTTTGAAACTGGACATGCGCTCTACGGTTATGATGGTAAATGTAAAAATGTCCATGGACACAGCTATCGCTTATATGTAACGGTTATTGGAAAGCCTATTTCAGATACTAGCCATGTAAAACATGGAATGGTCATTGATTTTTCAGACTTAAAAAAAATAGTCAAAGAAGAAATTGTTAATGTGTTTGACCACGCTACAGTGTTCAATAAAAACACACCACACGTAGAGCTTGCAAAAGAGCTGTCCGATAGAGGACACGACGTAATATTGGTAGACTACCAGCCTACGAGTGAAATGATGGTCATTGATTTTGCTGACAAAATAAAAAAACGCTTGCCAAAGTCGATTCAGTTACATGCCCTTAAACTACATGAAACCGCCACCAGCTATGCAGAATGGTTTGCAAGTGAAAACTAACAGTTTTATATGACGGCTTTAAAAATCCCGAAAGGAAAAAAAATATACTTCGCTTCCGATAACCACTTGGGAGCCCCAACGGCCAAAGCGTCGATCCCGCGCGAAAAAAAATTCGTGCAATGGCTGGATAGCATCAAACAGGATGCTGAAGCTATTTTCTTATTGGGGGACTTATTTGACTTTTGGTTTGAATATAAATATGTCATTCCGAAAGGTTTTACACGTGTGTTGGGAAAGCTTGCAGAACTCAGTGACCAAGGGATTAAAATTCACTTTTTTGTTGGAAATCACGATTTGTGGATGCGAGGCTATTTTGAAGAAGAGCTAGGCGTTCATGTACACCATCACCCTAAAGAATTTACCTTTAACTCCAGTACATTTTTCATTGGTCATGGGGATGGACTCGGACCAAAAGACAAAGGGTTTAAACGCCTAAAGAAAGTGTTTACAAATTCATTTTTTCAATGGCTTTACCGCTGGATACACCCCGATATTGGCGTGCGTTTTGCGCAATACCTTTCCGTTAAAAACAAAATGATTTCTGGCGATGAGGATGTTAATTTTTTAGGCAATGACAAGGAGTGGCTTGTTAAATACTCTCGTAAAAAACTAGAAGATAAACACCGGGACTACTTTGTGTTTGGACACCGACACCTGCCGCTTGACATTGAGCTTAATGACCGCTCAAAATACATAAACCTTGGCGACTGGATTAGCCATTACTCCTACGCTGTTTTTGAAAATAATAAGTTGGTCTTAAAAAAGTTTAAAAAAACCACTGGTTAAACTTTAGCTATTTATTTCAGTCCAAACTGAAATAGAACTTAGATGAGGTTTAATAAATTACTTTGGCTGTTAACGGTCTTAATTATTAGTGGCTGCAGCAAAAATGACACCTCCAGTAATTTGGGAGGCTCCAATACAAATAATTCTTCAAGCCCTGTACTCAATACAAGCCACCCTAATATTTTACTAATCATCTCTGATGATATGGGCTTAGATGCAACTCCAGGGTATTCAATTGGTAGCAGCAAGCCCAATATGCCGCACTTACAGGCGCTTATGAACTCTGGGGTTCGCTTTAATAATGTTTGGTCCAATCCCGTCTGTACACCCACAAGGGCCACCCTACTCACGGGGAGGTATGGCTTCAGAACAAACGTCCTAAGTGTAGGCGATGTACTCTCCCCCGCTGAAACATCAATCTTTGATGAATTTAACGACAAGGCCCCCGACTACAGCCATGCGGTGATTGGAAAATGGCATCTGTCCTCCAATCCAACCCATCCCAATTCAATGGGAGTTGATTATTTTGCAGGACTCTTAGGTGGCGGCGTTCAATCCTACAACAGTTGGAACCTCACTGAAAATGGACAAACAACCAACACAACAGAATACAGCACTACAAAATTTACAGACTTAGCCATTGAATGGGTTGCTACACAGTCAGAGCCCTGGTTTTTATGGCTTGCCTATAATGCGCCACACACCCCCTTTCATTTACCCCCTGCCAATTTACACAGTCAGGGGAACCTGCCTTCAGACGAAGCTAGTATTGAAGCAACGCCACTTCCCTATTATCTAGCGATGATAGAGGCAATGGACAGCGAAATAGGACGTTTATTAGACAGTATGACTAACGAGGAGCGCGATAATACTCTAATTATTTTTATAGGCGATAATGGCACGCCTAATCAAGTGGTTCAGGACTACAATAGCAACCGGGCTAAAGGTTCAATATACCAAGGAGGTGTCGCGGTTCCGATGGTTGTTTCTGGAAAAAACGTAACGCGTATGAATGCCACAGAAGAGACCTTGATTAATACCACCGATTTATATGCGACCCTGGCTGACATTGCTGGAATTAGCCTTTCTGAAACTGGCGATAGTAAGAGCTTTGTGGAAGTATTAACAAACAGCAATTCAAACGGTCGCGAATTCATATATACAGAGAAGTACAATTCCCAAACAGGAGGAGCAGACTACACCATAAGAAATGCAACCCATAAATACCTCTATTTTAATAACGGAAATGAAGCCTTGTATAACTTAAGCGCAAACCCACTTGAATTTCCCAATTTATTAAATGCAAATCAATTGCCATTAAGTGAGGCCAATGCGCAAGCCAAAGCAACCCTAATCTCAGGGCTTGCTGAAATCAGAGATTAACAAAAAAAAGCTTAAAGGGGTTTGTAACTTAATTGTTATGTTAGTATCTCTTAAAGCTAAAGTATGTCAAAAAATATCGTAAATTGTGGCAAAATTAATCAATGTTAGCGACTAGCTTATCTAATTTTGAACCCATAGGATTGGAGGAAATGGACGCTGTCTCATTGCTAAAGCGCATGGACACCAAGTTTCTGACAACAGAGGCTAAATTATTAGAAATCTTGCCATTCTTACAGGAAGAATACCGAATTCTAGAAATAGCTGAAAAACGCTTAATGAGCTACGCTACGCTTTACTTTGACACAGAAAACTTGAGGTCTTATATGGAGCACCATAACGGCAAAGCAAAACGTCAAAAAATTAGAATGCGAAAATACATAGACTCCGATATTTGTTTCTTGGAAATTAAAGAAAAACGAAACTCAGGAATGACTAATAAAACGCGCTGTTCAATTAATGATTTTGAAACAGAATTGTCAAGCAACTCAAAAAAATTTATTGAAAAAGTTAGCGGGAAAAACCTCACTTTAGAGCCTGTCTTATACAATTACTTCCAACGTTTTACATTGGTTAATACCCAGAGGTCAGAACGTATAACCATAGATACTGGCTTAGAATACAAAACAAAAGCAACCACAAAAAAGCTACAAAATATAGCGGTTATTGAAGTAAAGCAAGAAAAACAAAATATTCATACCTCAATATACAAAGCCTTAAAATCCAATAATATTCGCACGACCAGCTTTAGTAAATATTGTATTGGGGTTGCCAATATTTTTAAGGATATAAAAGCAAATAGTTTTAAAGAACTGAATTTAAAAATTAACAAACTAAACAACTAAGATGGAACTACTAGGAATTCCTTTATTCGATGACGATTTTTATAAAATGGTGATTCGATTTTTAATAAACTTATTTTTTCTGACAGGAATTGTAAAGTTTATCTACTACAAACGAAGTCAAAAAAAGGAATACCTTTTCACCTTTTATCTTATCGGAATCGTAGTGTTTTTCTTGTGTTTTACTTTAAAAAAATATGAACTCGATCTGGGAATGGCTTTGGGGCTATTTGCGATATTTGGAATTTTAAGATACCGTACAATGCCCATAGAAGTCAAAGAAATGACCTATTTATTTGTAGTGATCGGAATCGCTGTAATGAATGCGCTGTCCAACAAAAAAATGAGTTATGCGGAAATTATTACCGCCAATTCAATTATACTTATAGCCTTATATGTTCTAGAGCTTTATTGGGAGAAAACAGCATTACTGTCTAAAGAGGTCCTTTATGAAACCATCGAAAATATTCGACCAGAAAATCATGCGAGGCTCAAGAAGGACCTGGAGGAAAGGCTTGGGATTGAAATAATCCGTTTTGAAATTGGAAATATCAACTTCTTAAGAGATGTCGCTAAAATAATTGTATACTATAAAAAATAATTTAATTATGAGTTTACTCACTCCCAAAACAACGACTTTATTTGCAACGCTCTTTATTTTACTTTTAGCAGCTCCACTAAAGGCTCAAGAATCTAATGATCTCGAGGGATGGACTGCTGTTGAAATAGACATAAAAGCAAGTAAAAAATTATCTTTTTCAGTGGCAGAGCACCTAAGGTACAAAGAAGATATTTCAACACTAAGCTCCTATTTCACACAACTTGAAACCAGTTATGAGATTTTTAAAGATTTTGATTTAGGCGGGGGGGTTCGGTTTATTAAAAAAAATGATAATATCGGGAAAAAACAAGGGGTGGAATCGCACTTCAGATATCAATTGGATGCTGCCTACCAACACGAGCTAAAACAACTAAAATTAGACTACCGATTAAGGTACCAAAATAAAAATGAGTTAGGATTTTCTAAAGACGATGGTGACATCGCGAAAGAACAACTGCGTTTAATGGCAGGCGTTAGTTATAAGCTAAACCCTATTGGGGTTGTTTTTAAACTAAAAGCAGAGCTGTTTAGTACGCTTTCAAAATCAGAAATGGAAGATGCTAACGGAGATGATTTTATTGCCGAAGCTGATTTTAAAAAAATCAGTCGGAATCGATTTACTTTAATGGCTTCTCGAAAATTTGAAAAGATTGGGCGTTTTGCTGTTTTTTACAGAACTCAAGAAGATATTAATGCTATTAGAGGTAATCGTTCTAAATCAATTCTCGGCTTTAAATATACCTATAGCTTGGATTTAAGACAGCCTAAAAAAGGCTTCTAAAAAAGTTGTTTTGCCTTATGATTCATGTGCGTCTAAGTCTTTTTGAAGGTCCAGCTTCCTAAAGCTAGGAGATACAATTCCAGTAGTTATGACCGTAATTAATGTCATTGTTCCGCCAAACACGACAGCCGTTACAGTGCCCATAAGCTTGGCCGTCAAGCCACTTTCAAAGGCCCCTAATTCGTTGGAAGAACCCACAAACATAGAATTTACTGAAGATACGCGACCTCGCATATGATCGGGAGTTTTTAGTTGTAAAATTGTTTGTCTAATCACCATAGAAACACCATCCGTAACTCCGCTGAAAAATAAGGCCATTACCGAAATCCAGAATATAGAGGAGAGCCCAAATACAATAATGCTCAGTCCAAAGCCAAAGACGGCAACCAATAACTTGAGGCCAGCATTTTTACTGATTGGAATGTAGGCTGTTATGAGCATGGTGAGAAAAGCCCCTACTGCAGGGGCCGCGCGTAACAGTCCAAAGCCTTCAGAGCCCACTTTTAAAATATCTTGTGCGAATATGGGGAGCAAGGCAACCGCACCGCCAAAAAGGACCGCAATCATATCCAAGCTCAGGGCCCCTAATATCGCCTTTGATTTATATACAAAGCGTACACCTTCTCTAAGACTTTTTATGACAGGCTCACCTATTTTAGGGTTTAAAATTGGTTTCTTAGAAATCCCAAATAAAAGAAGAAAGGATAAAATTACCAAGCCAAAAACAATACAAAGCGACCAATGAACACCCATCCAATTTATAGTAAAGCCGGCAAAGGCGGGTCCTAAAACAGAAGCCATTTGCCAAGTCGAGCTGTTCCAGGTTGCGGCATTCGGGTAGGTCTTTTTAGGAACAATCAAGGCGACTAGAGAAAAAATAGTAGGGCCAAAAAAAGCACGCAACAGCCCTCCCATAAATACGAAGCCATAGATGGTATACAAAATTTGGTTTGAGCTCCAAGCCGCTTCAACTGAAGGGCTGGTTAAAAAAAAAAGACCAAAGCTTATAAAGGAAAAAAGACCTATGCATTTTAAAAGTAGGTTGCGTTTTTCATTTTGGTCTACAATATGACCCGCAAACAAGGCCATACTAAAGGCGGGTATGATTTCCATAAGCCCAATAATTCCTAGCGACAAGGGGTCTTTGGTCAATGTGTAAACCTGCCACTCTATGATAATAAATTGCATGGACCAGCCAAAGACTAATATAAAACGAAGCAATAAAAAAATATTGAATTCTTTGAACCGAAGGGCAGCATAGGGATCTCTTTTTTCCATACTAAATTTTAAGATCTTTAAGTTTTAACTGTAAACTAACACGACCATTCCATTGGTTTTCATCAATTGAATACGCTACCTTGAAAGGTCTTTTTGATTTTATAAGGGGCAACTGAGCTCCTAAACTGAATCCAATAGCTCCTATTTTTGCGGCTCTTTTTTGAGTGAGTATAAGCCTTAGGTGGGTTTGTTCTTCGCCAACACATTTTCCATAGCCTGTATCATAAACCCCAGAACTCATAAATACAGGGGCCAGATTTTGAGGTCCAAAAGGGGCAAATTGTTTTAAAATTCTATAAAACTTAGGGGTGATGGATTCAAAGTTAATTTCTGAGTCTATCTTAATTTCGGGTGTTTTGAGCTGATTTGGAAGAGTCTTTGAAACCTCCGCTTCAAAAGCTGCCTTAAATGCTTGGTAGTTTTCTTCCTTTAAAGTGAGTCCGGCGGCGTACATATGGCCTCCAAATTGCTCAAGGAAATGGCTGCAATTTGCTAGTGCGTTGTACACGTCAAAGCCGCGTACTGAACGTGCTGAAGCCGCTAGGCGGTTGCCACTTTTAGTAAAGACCAAGGTGGGGCGATAATACGTTTCTATAAGCCTAGAGGCTACAATCCCTATCACTCCTTTATGCCAGTCTGCTTGATAAACAACAGTGGTGGCAGTCTGGGTTTCGTTTAAATTTTCTATTTGCAATAAGGCTTCTTGTGTGATGCGCTTATCCGCTTCTCGGCGGTTGGTGTTAAATACTTCTATTGCATTAGCCGCTAATTCTGCGTTTTCTAAATCTGTTTCTTTCATTAACGAAACCGCATAATTTCCGTGTTTCATCCGGCCAGCCGCATTGATCCTTGGGGCGATATTAAAAACAACGTCTGTAATGCTAAGAACTTCTTTCTTCATTTGATTGATCAGTGCCTTGAATCCTGGTCGAGGATTGGAATTGATCACCTTAAGCCCAAAATACGCCAAGACCCTGTTTTCTCCGACGATAGGAACAATGTCTGCCCCAATAGCTGTAGCTACCAAATCTAAATAAGGGCTTAGTGATTCCACTGATTTTCCTGTATTAGAGGCCAGGGCTTGGATGAGTTTAAATCCAACACCACATCCACAAAGTTCTTTAAAAGGGTAGGCGCAGTCGGGGCGTTTGGGATCCAGTATTGCTACTGCAGCAGGCAATTCCTTTCCTGGCCGGTGGTGATCACATATAATAAAATCAATATCCTTAGAAGTTGCATAGGCCACTTTATCAATTGCTTTAACGCCACAATCTAAGGCAATAATTAAAGAGAAATTATTGTCTGAGGCATAGTCGATTCCCTTAAAAGACACCCCATAGCCCTCTTCATATCGGTCAGGGATATAGGTTGAAATTTGACTGCTTTTTGTTTCAAGATAGGACGCCATTAATGCGACTGATGCGGTGCCGTCAACATCATAGTCCCCATAGACCAAAATCTGTTCATTGCCTTTTAAAGCGGCCTCAATACGGGCTACGGCCTTCTCCATGTCTTGCATCAAAAAGGGGTCGTGTAAGTCTGCCCAACTAGGGCGGAAAAATGTTTTGGCAGCTTCAAAAGTTTCAACGCCTCTTTGTAAAAGCAATTCTGAAATCGATATATCGACTCCAAGCTGCGCTGCAAGAATAGCTGCTTTTTTGGGGTCAGGTTTTGATTTGAGAGTCCAGCGCATTTCTATAAATTATGAATGTGTACCGCGGTTGAAACCGTCGAAAATTTTCTAAACATCTCCATAACACCACAGTATTTATCGACTGAAAGGGTCACGGCTTTATTTATTTTTTTTGCATTGAGCTCAGCTCCATAAAACTGATAATCCACGTGAACTTTATCATAGTACTTGGGATGCTTATCTGTGAGCTCAGCAGTAACCTCGATGCATAGCTTAAAGTCAACAACTTTCATTTTATATAAAATATCAACAATATCAACCCCTGAACAGCCGGCAAGGGAAGAGAGCATCATTGCTTTGGGAGATAATCCTAAACGCTCGCTTTGACCGTTCACAACCGTATCCATTAATACTGAGTTTCCACTTGGGTTATCAGATTGGAATAGCATACCGCCCTTCCAATAGGTTTTTGTTTTGTGAGACATCATAACTTTTTTATATGAATTCAAAAGTACTTATAAATCCTAAATAATACGATTCGTTGGTTTATAATACAGTCCGTCCTTGATTGAAAACTAGAATCTGAACTAGGAGGCCTTTGGTTTGCCGGCAACTACGATAACAATTTCGCCTTTTGGAGGATGGTTTGTATAGTGTTCTAGAAGCGCTTTGACAGTGCCTCTTTTGGTTTCCTCAAACAGCTTGGTCAACTCGCGTGCAACAGTTATTTGACGTGCTTCTCCAAAGTAATCACAAAAATGTAAAAGTGTTTTTAAAAGTTTATGAGGGCTTTCGTAAAAAATAAGTGTTCGCGGCTCTTCTGCCAATAAGAGCAAACGCGTATGTCGCCCCTTTTTAATTGGCAAAAAGCCTTCAAAAACAAATTTATCATTTGGCAATCCAGAGTTCACTAAGGCCGGCACAAAAGCCGTTGCCCCAGGTAAACACTCCACTGGAATATCGTTTTCAATACAAGCCCTTGTCAACAAAAAACCTGGATCAGAAATAGCAGGGGTACCCGCATCACTAATGAGGGCAATGCTGACTTCTGACTTTAGCTTTTGAATAATGCCATCTATGGTTTTATGCTCATTGTGCATGTGATGAGAACGCATTTGAGTTTCAATTTCATAATGCTTAAGTAGTTTTCCAGAAGTTCTAGTGTCTTCTGCTAAGATCAAATCGACTGATTTCAGGACCTTAATTGCTCTAAAGGTAATGTCTTCTAAGTTTCCTATAGGCGTGGGCACGATATAAAGCTTCATGGGTCAAAGTTACAACGATTTTAAATAAAATGATGGGTGCAAAAAAATTCTTTATGTGTTTAATAGTACTTATTTTGAAACACTCGTAAAAAACGTATCTTTGCAAAATAAAAATTTTAATATGAAATCATTTTTTCTTCTTGTTTGTATACTTATTGGTTCACATCTATCTTATTCTCAATCTAATTTTAGAGGGTGGGCTATAAACGAAGCCTTTGAAAACAGGGCAGATAGAGATAGATTTGTAAATATCAGTACTAAAAATGATCCTAATATCAAAGGGTCAAAATACTTGTCCAAAGACTTTGTAAGTGCTAGATTATCTACAATGCCTGAGAAAATTTATGGAGTTAGATATAATATTTTCAACGACGAAATGGAATTTGAGGGGCTGGATAACAAAGTTTATGCTTTGAGTAAAATTGATGACTCCACAATGGTTACATTTACAAAGACAGGAGACTCTTATCATCTTTTCAGATATATAAGCGATAAAAACCAACAAAAAAAAGGATATTTTCTTAAGCTTAATCCTGAGGGAAATTACCTGTTACTAAAGAAAAAAAGGGTTATATTTTTTGATGTACAAACTCCTGACAATGGTTATGACAATCCTAAACCGGCCATGTATAAAAAAACAAAAGATCGAATCTATATTAAAAATAGAGATAATGATGCCGTATTATTTTCTACCAAAAAAAGTAAATTAAAAGAGTTGTTTCCAGATAATGGGAAGCAAGTAATTCGTTTTATCAAAAAAAATAATATTAAATTAAAAAAAGAAAGCGATTTAATTGCATTCGTTAACTTTTTAAACACCCTTTAATCTTTTAGTTGTTTTAGTGCTTTTGAAGCTTATAGGTGTTTTTTGGAGGGGATGGCGATAAAGTCTTTGAGGTAATAAGGCTCAAAATAGGCTACATCTTCAAAATCAGTTTCTTTGAATTTAATATACGACAGATCGCACATTTGTTCAGCTGAGGGCAGCTTGCCTTCAATGAAAATTGCATTGGGATGCTTGATCAACTGTTGCGTTTTTTCAACGCCATTTCCAATAAAATAAAGGTAGGATAAATTGAGGTGTTCTTTATAGGACTCCGCAGTAATCACTTCTGCTTCTGTGGGTCTTATTTCCTTAAAATTTGTGTTGTAAACGGCGGAATAAACTTCTAAACGTCTGGCATCGAGCATGGAAACAATAGCCCCCTTAGGATATGAAACTTGATGTGCCAATGCTTCTAAAGTAGGTATCGAAATTAAAGGAATTTTTAAAGCATAGCACAAGCCTTTGGCCGCAGAAACACCTATTCTCAAACCCGTGTAGGACCCGGGGCCTTTACTGATTGCAATGGCTTCTAATTGGTCGATCGTAAGCTTTGTTTCCTTTAGAACCTCATCAATATAAGTATGCAAGCGTTCGGCATGGGAATACTGAAGACTGTTGTCTTCTTTTAAACCAAGTAAACGGCCATTGCCTGAAATGGACACAGAGCAGTTGGTTGTCGCTGTTTCAATATTTAAAATATAAGTCACCTTAGTCAACAATTTTATTACCCATGTAAAAGTCTAAAACTTTAGTCTTAAAAACAAAATCAAATTTAGCATTTATTAAACTAGCCTCCGCATTTATTAATTGAACCCTGTTTTGCTCTAAATCGAAGGCATTCAGAGCCCCAATATCATAACGCTCTCTAGCATTATTAAATGAAAGTTGGCGAGCTTCCAACGATTTTTTTGTAGCAATAAATGTTTTTAATGCAGCCTGTGCATCTGTAAACGCACGTTGTATATTACTTTCTAGTTCTAGCTTGGTTTGATCTAAGTTAAGTTTTGCATTATCTTCTTGAATTTTGGACTTGGCTACTGCTGTTTTATTTTGAAATCTCGAGAATAAAGGTATGGATATGTTTAGGTTAAATGCATGGCCTTTATTGTCATTTATTTGTTGAAAAAATGAATTGTCATTTGATAAATTAGAAAAGACAGCGCCTGAGTTAAAGCCATACCCTAAACTAACTGAAGGGTAGTATCCGCTGTTGGCGATTTGCGTCGAGAGTTCCGCAGCTTCTCTGTTTTTTTTAGCAATTTTAATTTCTGTTCTGTTGGACAAAGCAAACGCTAATACCGGAGCAATATCTGGATACATCAAGGCTTCAGAAGGCGATGGAATAGAGATTGTTGAAATCTGAAACCCCTGGTACGGTAGCTGTAAAAGCTGAGATAAGCTTAGAAGCGCTAAATCATAATTATTTTGGGCGACGGTCAGTCGCTGCTCATCACTGCTTAAAGTGGCCTCTGCATCGTAGGTGCTTGCTTGAGGCTGTACCCCTGCTTCGACCAATGCCGTTACTTGTTCAATCTGATTTTTTGAAAAATTCACTTGTGTCTTGGCAGTTTGTAAATTTTCTTTATTAAATAACACATTCAAATACGCATTCACTACGTTTAAGGAGACATCATCTTTTATTCGACTGAGCTCGAGTTCGCTCGCTTCTCTATTGATTAATGACTGCTTGTAAACATTAAGGTTTCTAAAGCCATTAAAAACCGTTTGAGAAATGTTAAAACCAAGGTTAGAAGAATGAAGCGTCCGGTCAATGAAGCTTCCTGGAAAGACCTCTAAAGGCCCTAAGCTTAAGCGTTGGGAAAGACCTAAGCTTGCGCCTGGTAAAAACTGGCCTTTGGCGGCTTTGGTATCTTGATCATTGATAAGCAGGTTGTTTTTAACCTGCTTCACAGAAATGTTGTTTTCTATAACGTGGTCAACACATTCTTTTAGGCTCCATTTTTTTT
>TARA_Y100000385_G_scaffold291963_1_pt1 | contig 15285 bp, 10 predicted proteins | sample TARA_Y100000385 | Tara Oceans TARA_Y100000385 (sample SAMEA2620980) | marine metagenome | biome: marine biome (ENVO:00000447); feature: surface water layer (ENVO:00002042); material: "saline water (ENVO:00002010), including plankton (ENVO:xxxxxxxx)" | depth 5 m
CTTTAATTAATGAAGAAAATTTAATTTGTTGAGGATATGATTCTATATAGTTATAATCAAATATTGCAGAACCTTTAAAGTTTATAGAGCTTAAAATATCAACTTCTGCATCATAAAATGAATATTTAGTCTTGGTATCTGTATCGATGGAAAGTTTAGAATTGTGTAACCGGTCAATATCTCCATTGGCTAAAATTCGAATGTGAAATGAATCTGGTTCGATATGAACTGGAGGGATATAAATCTCATCAACTCCATCAACATCTAGAATAAAGGTCTTTAAATCAAAATTGGCGACATCTGCATTAAAACTTGGAGAATCTTTACTTTTAGAAATCGATCTAAGTTGGGCTTTATTTTCTGAAACCTGAACAAAATTTTGAATTTGATTATCATTATTCCAAACCATTCGGTCAAAATACAGTAGGTATTCGTTTTTGTAAAGCTCAAAAACAGCACTATCATCCAAGGATTCAAAAGAGCCAATATTAGAATCAAAATCAAATGTGGAAAAAAGCCGATTTCCCTTTATTATTTTTGGTCCTAGTTCTGATTCAAAAAAAGAAAATTTAGACTGGTCAGCAGTAAATTCTCGACGCTGAAAAATAAAGCTTGGAGATGTAGATATCGCATCGTAATAAAATAAATCGCCAGAACCAATCAAAATATTGGGACTGAGAACCATAGACCCATCAAAATTAAATCCCTCCTCATAAGTTGAATACAGAAAATCTCTATTTCGAGACTCAATCTGATCTTCAAAAGCACGCCAATCAATACTGGCATCTTCAACAAATACATTTGGGCAATCCGGAGTAGATTTTTGAGAATAAATATAATGGGATTCGGCATGAGCTAATGCTCGAAAGGGATAAAAATAGATTGAGTCGGTAAACGTTTCTGAATTTAAATAATAAATAGCTCCTTTACCATATAAGCCGTTGTTATCTAAATATAATTTATTTGTAAACTCACCCCGCCCCTCATAAGCTAAATATCTCCCTGGGATGATGTGTGAAAAGCTTAGTTCAAATGCAGAATTTAACCGCAGAGTATCTCTAAAAGGAGGGAAAATAGTTGGCGCATTTAAAAAGCCTGGAAATTCTAAATTTCTCGTATTAATTTCAAGAAGGGAGTCAAGGACAAATGGATCAACCTTAAAAGAAAATAGATCTTTCTTATATACACCATTCTTAATTTTATTGTAATACACATGCGCCTCTTCCTCACTAAATAAAATAGGGAACTTAGGCCGAGATTCTAAACCTGATTTATTAGTATTCTGGTCTATACAAAACTTACCTTTGAGGTCTGAAATAACTGTTTTAACAGCTATATCATCATTAGAAAGTAGAGAATCTCCATTTAAAGAAACTAAGTATTGTAAGGAGTCAATTTTGTCAAAAGCAACAACAAATGGATCATAATAAAACTTCATCTCCTTTCCAAATAATCCAAATCGACCAGACTGAAGAAGACCATCAAAAGTGAAATCTCGATTCTTATGAATCACAAGATTGTCATTCGCTGGAAAAATAGCAACTTGGTTGGAGTCAGAAAGCTCTACCATATTAACTCCATATAACGAAAGATCTCCAGTAGATAGTGACATCTTGGCTGAGGGCATTGAATTTGAGCGAGAAACAAAGCGAATCCCATCATAATCTATTTTCCCAAGGCGAGCATCTAAAAGAAAATCTAGCTTTTCACCAATAGAAATGAGTTCTTTAGCAAAGTCATAATCTACCAAACCTAAAATAGCAAAACTAGTCATCAAAAGGTGGGTGTCCTCCAAAGAATATTTATAATACTTTGAAACTTCATTTAGTGAAAATAATTTCCTGTTATCATTATCTTTCTGCAAGGATCGCAATACAAAAGCGGGATGACGTAGGGCAAAAGTTTCGGTGTCGATATACCTAGATTCATCATAAAAGTTGAAAGATTCCAATAATGCGGGATTACTGTCTGGATCTAAGTCATTAGAAAAGTATAATGCGCTTGAGTCTTTCTCCCATTTTAGTCGATCAAAATAGCAATCTAATTGATGAAAAGAGGAACGAATTGGGCTCATCCCCATGCCTTTGGTATCACGTTCGAAAACAAGAGAATGATTAATGTCATTATAAAATAAATTGAGTTCTGGATGGAATATTGAATCGCTCTTCCAAGAAATTTTAAGACGAACATCCTTGGCATATATTCTAGAATCTTCAAATCTAAATCGGTTGGTATGAACAGAAATAAAAGGTTTGTCATCATGAATGAATTCTAGCTCAACATCTTGACCAGTAGGACTAAATAAAAAAATTCTTTTTCCACTAATTTCAATTGCCCCTTTAGCATTAACATCATTAAATATATTTCTAAAAAAAATAGAATTCTGATCTGAAATAAAGGAAGGAAAGGCCGAACCAATTCGTTTAGGATTAGAATTTAAACCATCTCTAAGACTGCCGATAATAAATTCTTTATTATGCCCGAGTTTCCCTTTTAATACAGCAATAGACTCATAATTAGATCTTCTCAAATCAATTATATAGGCTTTTAGAGAAACCCTAAGAGAATCGTTTGAAATATTGTGCTTGGTCCAATCGACATTACCACTCTCACCATACCACTTTGTTGATAATATATCCATATAACCACTTGACTGGTATATTACAATAGTATCAGATTTAGAAAGACAATATATATCTATTGATTTACTAGAAATTTTTGGAAAAGAGTCAAAAGTAAAACTAATGTCTCCTCTACCAAATTTCCACTGATAAGAGGGAGAAGAAAAAAGAATACTGTCAACAAGTACAAGAGCACATTTGTGGATGTAAAAAATAGATGACTTATGCTTTAAGGAGGGAACAAAAGAGACTGAGCCCTTTAGAAAAGAATCTAAAATGCTATCGGTAATATTACCTTCTGCATAATTGTTGAAAATTTGAAAAAGATCGTAGAAATCTTCAGCATCATTAAATCGTTTTCTTCTCAGTTGGTCAAAAAGTTGAAGGATTAATTCTTTTTTAGAATCGTCAAAAACACCTCTTCTAAAATGGCCCAAAAATCGATTTCCTGCCCGCCTGGAATCGGAACTCATATTGTCTTTTATATCTTCCTTCATTTCTTTAACAAAAGCATCTAATTGAAGCTCTTCCTGAGTATAGCAGACCATCGAGTAAAATAAAGTAAAAATAAAAGAAATTCGATAAATCATCAAGATATAGATCTAAGTATCGTTTACATATTAACATTATTCAATCAAAACCAATAACTTCATTATCAATAAAAAGATTGGCTAAAATTATAGCATATATACGATTATTAATTTTTCTGATAAACCAAAGAGGCCCATAAATTTTTTTCTGATTGACCCAATAAACGCAAACCCAATTCACGAGCTTTTTCATCAATGAAACGAATATCGGAAGTGTAAAAACCACTGAAAACAATCTTTGAAGGCGAGGACATACTTCCGACATAAACCTCCATGTCGTGAATTAAGATATTTCTATTAATATTAGCTAAGATTAAGTCGTATTGGATAGATCCAATTTGCTCAGTTCCACCATGCTTAACAATAATTTGGGAACAATTATTTTTACGAATATTTTCAAGAGTATTTTTAAAAGCCCATTGATCAATGTCAATCGCCGTAATTGCCTTTGCCCCTTTCATACAGGCAAGTATCGCAAGCACTCCAGTTCCACAACCCATATCTAAAACACGCATTTCATATACATTAATGTTCAAAAGATGGGAAATCATCTGAAACGTAGTTTCGTGATGTCCTGTTCCAAAAGACATTTTAGGTTCAATCAGAATATCATAATCAACATCTTCTTTATCGTGAAATGGAGCACGAATAATACATTTTCCCATAACATTTATAGGTGAAAAGCTTTTTTCCCACTCTGCATTCCAATTCTGTTGGGCAATCACTTTCACGTCTATAGATATCTCAAAATCAATATTATCAAAAATATATAAGTCTTGAACAGTAGATAGACTGAAATCATACTCTTGAATGTAGGCTTGAAGACCTTTATCTGTATGAACAAAGCTTTCAAAAAAAATAGCTCCAAGCTCAGCTACTAATATATCTCGAACCATGTCCGTCGAAATCTCAGCAGAGTCAAGGGCTTCAATTTGAAAACTAACCTCAATATAATTCATCACTTAGGATTTAATAATAGATATAAAATCATCAGCTATAAGTGAAGCACCACCAATTAATCCTCCGTCAATATCGGGTTGGGAGAATAATTCAGTAGCATTAGATGGATTACATGATCCTCCATATAAAATGGACATATTTTCTGCTAGATTACTTCCAAACTTTCTAGCCAAGAAATTTCTTAAATGATGATGCATTTCTTGCGCTTGTAAACTACTTGCAGTTTTACCAGATCCAATAGCCCAAATTGGCTCATAAGCGAGTACAATGTTTTTAAAATCTAAGGGATTTAAATGAAATAAGGCTTCGCTAATTTGTTGGGAAACAATATCTAAATACTTCCCTGACTTTCTTTGTTCTAGTGTCTCTCCACAGCAAAAAATAACTTTTAAACCTTGGAGTAATACGGAATTAACTTTGGAAGAAAGAAGGACATTAGTTTCATTGAAATAAACTCTCCTTTCGGAATGACCTAGAAGGACATAATCCAAACCCATATCAGACAACATTAAAGCAGATATTTCACCAGTAAAAGCACCAGATAATTGTTCGTGACAATTTTGAGCAGCAACTTTAATTTGACTACCTTTAGTTTGATTTATTAAAGATTCTAAATGAATAAAAGGGGCAACAATAACGACTTCTCGACTTGTGTATTGTCCGTCTTTCAGTATTGATGAACAGAGAGATTTCCCTCTCTTCATTGTCATATTCATCTTCCAATTTCCAGCTATTATTTGTTTTCTCATTATCTTGCAAATTTATACAAATATAAGAGATGTATTTTCTTAGAGCTAGAATAATATTTCTTCTTCATAATTAAGAGAGAATTTCGAGCTTGGAAAAAGAAACTTCGAGTTTGGCATATCCAATCTGTAAAAGTGCAGTATTTGATTTTAACTCTAAAATTTCACCTTGCTGATTGGTGCCTTCGATTTGTACTTCTTGACCTACATAAAATGATTTCTGTATAATCGTATCACTCTTTTTATATTGTTTCTTTAAAGCTTGATTTTCAAATTTTCTATTGGACTCTTTCTCAATGATTTTTTTCAAGCGAGTAAGAATACTTTTTATAGATGCCCCATTTTTGTATTGGTCTATTAGCTTATTCACTCGTTTTCCAAGTTGCAAGTTTTTAGATTCAATCTCCATGACAATTCTTTGTGACTGAAGTTTGTCTTCAACTTTCCCTAACTTTAAAACATAATTTTTTTTCTGGTTATCCAATTCAAACTTCTGAAGAGCCACATCATCTCGAATAACTTGTAATTCACTAGTCAATTTTTGATAATGATGAATCGTATCCTCAAAACGAACTGCTCCTTGTTTTAGCTTAGTCCTTGCTTGATCAATAAGCTTTATGGGTAAACCTACATTTTTTGCCACCTCAAAAGTATATGAACTTCCTGGTTGACCAACTTTAAGCTTGTACAAGGGGTTAAGTTTTTTCTCGTCAAAGAGCATACATGCATTTTCAGCAAACTCAGTTTGGTCAGCTAAAACTTTTATATTTCCGTAATGAGTGGTTAATACACCACAGGCACCACTTTTAACAATTTCTTGAAAAAAAACACCTGCTAATGAACCTCCTAAGGAAGGGTCTGATCCCGATCCAAATTCGTCAATGAGTACTAGGGATGAATTGTCGGCGTTCTTTAGTATCTGTTTCATTCGCATTAATTTATGCGAATAGGTACTTAATTCATTTTCAATAGACTGATTATCTCCAATATCGGTAAAGATTTGATGGAAGATTCCCATAGATGAATTGGGGTGTAAAGGAACAAATAATCCCGCTTGAAGCATCAATTGATTGAGACCGATAGTTTTTAGAGCAATGGACTTCCCCCCTGCATTAGGGCCAGAAATTACGATAACGCGATTAGCATTATCAAAATGAATGTCTTGAGAAATAGTCTTCAATCCTTTTTTATTGTTTTCAATTAACAATAGTGGATGAAATGCATTAATGATATTGATGGATAATGATTTTGACACCCTGGGACGATTGGCCTCCATCAACAACGCAAGTTGAAGTTTTGCATGAAGAAAATCAAGTTCTTCTATGAGTGTACTATAAGATTGAATTCTGTCAATGTGAAGTGCTAAATCTGAAGTCAATACTTCGTAAATTCGAAGTAATTCTTGCTTTTCTTCTTCATAGAGATGTGATAATTCTCTATTCAGAGATATGCAATTCTCTGGTTCTATAAAAGTGATGCTTTTTGTTTTGGATTGGGATCTAATTCGCCCTTTCACTTTTCTTTTAAATTCTGAGGAAACCGCTAAAAGAGATACTCCCTCTGCAAAGGACTCTCGAATGTCATCCAAAAAACCTAGCTGAAAAAAATGACTGATTGATTCATGAAATTTCTTTTCAACAATAGATCTTTTTCGAGAGATATCTTCACGAATCCGTACCAGTTCATCAGATGCATTAGAGCGAATAAACTTTCTTGGAGTGAAGACTTTTTCTATAGGTTTCCTAATAGATGAACTCTTCTTTAAGTCTCCCAATAATTCTACTATTTTAGGGGTTTCATATTCATTGCTTTGAATAAAATGAAGGAATTGATTGACCCAAACAGAAGCATCGTAAATCTGGAAAAATTGATCTTCTGTCAATACAACATTTTGAATATGAAGGTACCTTAAAGTTTGATTCAAATCCATATACCTAAAACTAGGGAATTGAGAATCTGACTCGATGATTTGGTATTCTTGGAGACAATCAAGATTATAATTTAAAACTTTGGGATTGTGAATTATAGAGAGGTTTTGAATGCGCTCCTTATTAAGAGAACTTTTAGAGAATCCCCCTAATAATTCTAGAATTCGATCAAACTCTAATTCTTTTCGAACTGATTCACCAATATTTGATCTTTTTACCTTCATTAATTGCAAAGATACCAAACACAAAAAAAAAACTCTGCTTAATAAAGGTTTAATAGATTAATTTAATGTCATTTCATCTATTAAATAAGTAGCATTAGCAAATTTATCTATAATAAATAGGATGTAGCGAGCATCAACCATGATATTTCTACAACGAGAGGGATCGTAATTTATATCACTCATAGTGCCTTCCCAAGCACGATCAAAATTTAAACCGACCAGATCTCCTTTTGAGTTTAATGCAGGACTGCCCGAATTTCCTCCAGTAGTATGATTACTAGCAATAAAACAAATTGGAAGTTTTCCGTTATCATCGACATAAGAACCAAAATCCTTGGCTTCATAAAGATCAATTAATTTAGTAGGAAGATCAAATTCATAATCTCCAGGAATATACTTTTCTATCATTCCTTCTAAATAAGTGACATGACCGTAAGAAATTGCATCCAATGGAGAAACTCCATTAACTTGCCCATAAGTAAGACGAAGACTACTGTTTGCATCGGGGTAATATTTTCTGTAATCTGGCAAAATTTCTATCAAGGCTTTGAGATAATTTCTATCTAATACATCTAACGAATCCTCCAACGCCCAATAATCTTTATAAATAACATTTCGGTAATGTCCATATAAAGAACTAGAGAGTCGATATCCAGGATCTTTTGCTAATTTTCTCTGAATTTTTTTTGGATTTGCTTTTAAAAGTGTCTCTAATTTTTCTTTGTCTGCAAAAAATGATTTCTCAAATAATTTCTCTGCTGAGTATACTTTTTCACTAAAATAGGGCGGAGCATATTTACTACCCCCTTGATCATTTTGATATTTTTCAAGAAGTGCTTCAAATAGCAACTTGTCTGTAGTGACATCATAGTTTTTAAAATGTCTGGTAATTGACTTTTTAAACACCTCTAAATCTTTTTTTTGTCCTGTCAATATAAATTTAGAACTCGCATTTGAGAATTTAATAATCTCAACTGCCCTGTAAGCGATCTCAATAAAATAATCTCTTGCGAGTGCCAAGCCTTCCAATTGATTGTATAAATCTTCATAGGTAGATAACAAACTTCCATATTCGGCAGTTTTTCCCTGCAAAATAATTGCTTTTTGGAAAGTATTTTCCATATCTACTTTTCTTTTTATGCCACGAGACTTCTGTATACCAGTATTTTCGCCTATCCATTTTTTATAATAATTGGCCATGCTAGCATATTTTGAGGCATACTTGATGCGAACTTCATTCGAGGCTCTCATCTGTGAGTCCATTATTTTGAGAGCAGTTTCTCTGATCGCTATTTTTGCAGGATTTAACACTTGAGTAATCTGCTTTATTGCTACTGATGGCAAATATTCATCTGTACTTCCTGGGAAACCATAAATCATGCTAAAATCTCCGGGTTTAATTCCATCAGTTGATATTGTAAGATGTCGATACGGCTTATATGGAATATTGTCTTCAGAATATTCTGCAGGATTATTGTCCTTGTCAGCATAAATTCTAAATAAGGAGAAGTCACCGGTATGCCTAGGCCACATCCAGTTGTCTGTATCCGAACCAAACTTACCTATAGATGATGGAGGTGCACCAACTAAGCGCACATCCATAAAGGTTTCTGTCACAAACATAAAATATCGATTTCCTTTAAAAAAAGGTTTAATAGTAGCTTTGTAATGACCGTCAGCAATCTCTAAAGAAATTAGAGAATCTCCTTTGATAATGACCATTTCTTTTCTTTCCGACTCAGTCATATCTGTGCGAAGATGAATTAATATCTCGGATGTTACTTCTTTCATGTACTTTATAAAAGTGGCCGTCAGGCCATTATTTGTTAATTCTTGAGATTTATTTTCGGCCCAAAACCCGTTACTCAAATAATCTTTATCTATGGATGAATGGGACTGAATCTGACCGTAGCCACAATGATGATTAGTAAGAAGTAACCCTTCAGAAGAAATTACTTCGGCAGTACAACCTCCACCAAAACGAACAATAGCATCTTTTAAACTTCCATTATTTATGGAATAAATATCTTCAGCGCTAATATCCATACCCATAGATTGCATTTCTGCCTCATTAAGCTGCTGGAGAAGCATTGGGATCCACATCCCCTCTTCTGCTTTAATATTTATCTGAAACAGACTTAAACATGCTAAAAGCGAGATAATAGACTGTGTAATTTTTTTCATGTGGATAAAATTCTAACTATTAAAATATTGAGTGAGGGTCAATTTGAAGTAGTCCGGTATAGAGCATGGTTTGCCTGACCTAACATCTACAAAAACTAAAGTAGTTTGTGCTTTTGTTGACAATTTCCCAAGTGGATTATGAAGTTCATACTCAAAATAAATTCTTGAAACAGGTTCATCAATGACACGGGTTATCAACGTAATTTTATCATCATAATATAATGGCTTTATATACTTAATATTTAAATTAAGTACAGGCATCATTACTCCTAAATCCTCCATAGACTTGTATGAAAAACCAAGGCTTCTCAATGCCTCCACACGTCCCATCTCTAAGTATTTTGCATATTGACCGTAATACATATAACCCATTTGATCAGTATCGGAATATAAAACTCTAAATGTAATTTGATGTTCAAACATAATCGTAAATTGTGAACGCTAAATTATTTAAACTTAAGCAAAATTATGCCACTTATTACAAATTATTTAATCTATAAAAATTTAAAATCTAGTCTAAATAATAAAATATTATTGTTTTTCGCAACTATTTCGATTTATTCATGTATACCTAATTCAACCTCTGAAAAACTTTCTATTTACGGGAAAAATATTCCCTTAAATGCATCCTTAGATTTAGATATTTCAATGCAACAAATTTATTTACCATACAAGAAAAGTTTGGACAGTATAATGGATCTGGTACTTTGTTATTCTCCTCAATTTCTAGAAAAAACAAAGCCCGAAAGTGCTTTATCTAATTGGATGGCCGATGTATGCATGATTTCTGTTACAGAAAAGGAAGTAGACTTTTGTTTGTTAAATTACGGTGGAATTAGATCGACTCTACCACAAGGAAACATAAGTACAAAAAACATCTATGAACTCATGCCATTCGAAAATGAATTAGTCATAGTGGAGATCTCTGTTTTAAAATTTGAAGAAGTCCTAACTTACCTAGGTCAAAGCAGCGGTCATCCAATCTCCGGAATTCGCTTGAATTTTAATGGCGAAAAAGTTAGGCATTCGCTTAGTTTAAATGGACCTGTTCGAATTCTTACTTCAGACTATTTAGCCAACGGTGGTGACCAAATGTATTTTTTTACGGATTCTATTTCTTGTGAAAGAACAAACCTAAAAATTAGAGACGTTTTATTAAGCCATTGCGAAGAGATAGATACTATTAATGCAATTATGGACCAAAGATTTTCTTATGACCAATAGAAGACATTTTATAAAACAAATTGCTAGTATTAGTGCTCTTGGTCTGGTTTACCCCTCAGAACTTTTGGCCAATAAAAATCCTGAGCATCTATGTATTATGCACACAAATGACGTACACAGTCACATAGATCCTTTTCCGGAAAACCACAAAAAATATCCCGGGATGGGGGGGGTCGCTAGACGAGCTAAATTAATTCAAGAAATTAGATCTAGATGTGAACACACCCTTTTACTAGATGCAGGAGATATGTTTCAGGGAACTCCCTACTTTAATTATTTTGGAGGAGAATTAGAATTTAAACTCATGAATGCAATGAATTATGATGCTGCTACCCTTGGAAATCATGACTTTGATAACGGAATTGATAGCTTAGCCCGTCAAGCGAAAAGAGCAAATTTTAAAATTTTAAATGCAAACTATAATTTTGACAAAACGCCAATGAATGGTCTAATTCAATCTTATCAAATATTTAACAAAGGTAAATTCAAAATAGGTGTTTTTGGAATTGGTATAGAATTAAGGGGATTAGTAGATCCGAAAATGTTCGGAAACACAATTTATAATGACCCAATTAAAGAAGCTAAACATCAAGCAGAATTTTTAAAAAATCAGGGTTGTAATCTAATTATTTGCCTATCACATTTGGGATTAAAATATGATTCTAAAAAAGTCTCAGATACAACCCTTGCTGAGAGTTGTTCATATATAGATATTGTGATAGGTGGACATACTCATTCTTTCCTTGAAAAACCGATAGAAATTGATTCTAAAACAAGAGGGAAAACATACATAAATCAGGTTGGGTGGGCGGGTATAAATCTCGGTATAATAGACGTTTACAGAGATAAAAGTAGTTCTAAATCTAGAATTATCATAAGCTAACCTTATGAATAATACTTCAAAAAATCGTTAGATCTCTTAGTTATGAAAAACAAACTTTAATAACAATAGCATTTTGATTTTTTTTTTAACTTTATTGTTCACAAATTTGTAATAATAATGTCATCAGAATATTTTGAGATTAAAATTTTTAAAATACAAAATTCGAATACCAAATTAAATGAAAAATTCGCCCGAAAAGGTTTGGAAAAACTGTCTAGATTTTATTAAAGATAATATTTCTGAACAGAGTTATAAAACCTGGTTTATTCCCATACAACCTATCAAACTAAAAGGGAAAACATTAAACATACAAGTTCCTAGTAAGTTTTTCTACGAATGGATAGAAGAACATTATATAAAACTTTTAAAAATAGCTATTAGTAGAGAGCTCGGAGAAGATGCTAAATTACTTTACTCTATTGTTATGGAAAACACTTTTGGGAATTCAAACCCATATACAGTAAAAATACCTAGCAATAACCGGCCTCCTATAGTTAACCCTAAAGTTTCTGTACCATTTGAAATAGCTGCTACTGGTGTTAAAAATCCATTTATTATACCAGGTTTAAAAAAAGTTAATGTAGAGTCTCAGTTAAATCCAAATTACAATTTTGAAAATTTTATAGAAGGAGATTGTAATCGACTCGCCAGATCTGCCAGTTATGCAGTCGGAAATAATCCTGGAGGGACTTCTTTCAACCCTCTTCTATTGTATGGAGGGGTCGGTTTAGGTAAAACACATCTTGCTCACGCAATTGGAATACAAATCAAAGATACTTATCCTGAGAAAACAGTGTTGTATGTTTCTGCAGAGAAATTTACACAACAATTTATAGATTCTATCAGAAATAACTCTAGAAATGATTTTGTTCATTTCTATCAAATGATTGATGTACTTATTATTGACGATGTACAATTCTTTGCTGGAAAAGAGAAAACTCAAGATGTCTTCTTCCACATATTCAATCACCTTCACCAGCATGGGAAACAACTTATCCTTACTTCAGATAGAGCACCAGTTGATCTACAAGGAATGGAGCAAAGACTTTTATCTAGATTTAAGTGGGGACTTTCCGCAGACCTTCAGACACCAAGTCTACAAACTAGAATTGCTATCCTAAAGAAAAAATTATATACAGACGGCATTGAAATGCCAGAAGATGTAATCGAATACCTCGCTTATAGTATTACTTCTAACATTAGGGAGCTAGAAGGTGCACTAATCTCGTTGTTGGCTCAATCTTCTTTGAACAAAAAAGAAATCAATCTTAGCCTAGCTAAAGAAATGATCGATCGATTTGTCAAAAATACCACAAGAGAGGTTTCAATCGACTATATCCAAAAAGTGATTTGTGATTATTTTGACTTAAGTTTAGAAGTTTTAAATTCAAAGACTAGAAAAAGAAGAATAGTTCAAGCAAGACAACTCTCTATGTTCTTTTCAAAAAAATTAACTAAATCTTCATTAGCAAGTATTGGAGCCCAATGTGGTCGAAAAGATCATGCTACTGTTCTACATGCATGCAAAACAGTAAATAATCTTGCAGATACTGATAAGCAATTTAGAGCATATGTAGATGAGTTAAGCAAAAAACTTGAACTGCAACAAATATAATTTTCTCTATCGAATAGTAAATTTATGATGAAAAATCCCAAGATTTTAACTTATTGTTGGTAGAGAAATTGTCAAACTATTGCAAGTAAAGAAAAGGTTAAAAAAAAATAGAGACTTTAATGTTTTAGTTGACTCGGTTTAAACCTAAATTCACCACATAAGATATGTTCTCTTGTCCTTAGGTAAAAATATAATGCTACAACTCATAGAAGAACAAATTAGAAGTCAGAAATTAGAAATAATCTAGACAATCTTGATTTGATTTTAATAATATGATCGTGAAAATATAAAAGCTATTTCCACATTTAGATGTATATTCTAGTATTTAAAGTATTAAAGTTAGCCTAATCAAAAAGTATCTCACTAAGAAAATAAGGTCGATCATCAATTATATTTTATTGAGATAGGGAAAATTAAAATGATGTTTAATATTAGATGAAATTTGCGAAAAAATCAAAATTTAAATTTAAAAAAACCATATGTCGTCAGGAAAATTGTATATGATTCCAACAACTTTAGGGGAAAGTGATGTAGATACTCATCTTCCTATTTCAGTAAAGGAAACCATCCACAGACTTGATGAATTTATAGTTGAAAATGCAAAAACTGCTCGTTCCTATCTAAAAAAAATGGGTATTCCCACACCGCAAAGTGAATTAAAATTACACGTATTAAATAAACATACAAAAGTTGATAAACTGCAAACCTTTTTAGATGGCTGCAGAAAAGGTAGGGATATTGGATTATTATCTGAAGCTGGTTGCCCAGGTGTTGCAGATCCTGGAGCGGAAATCGCTAGAATTGCACATCATGAAAATATCCAAGTCAGACCTTTAATAGGTCCATCCTCAATTTTACTTGCCTTGATGGGAAGTGGCATGAATGGCCAATCATTCACATTTCACGGCTATCTTCCAAAAGATAAATCTGAGTTGAAAAATAAGATAAAAGAAATTGAAAAAAAGGCAAAAAGTGATCATCAAACACAATTATTTATTGAGACACCTTTCAGAAATATAAAACTTCTAGAGTCACTTCTTCTAATATTACATCCAGATACAAATCTGTGTATCGCTTGTGATTTGAGTTTAGCAGAAGAATTTATCAAAACAAAAACAATAGCAGAATGGAGATCGTCAGGAAAACAAAATATTCATAAAAGACCTTGCATATTTCTAGTATATGTTCACGTATAAAAAACTAAAATAAAACCCAATTATTGATAACTACTTCGGGATTGTTGATAAGCTATTCATGGAATTAATCAGCCAATTTTATATAATTACATAATTTAGCAATTGTTGTATTTAAATTAAAAAAAGTATATGACAAAAGTTATTTCACCAAAACTTATTTTAATTTTATTAATTATTATTTCGAGTAGCTTTATTTTTTCTGCTATTGATAAAAATGACAGAGCAAAGCACCAGAAAGAGATTAATGAAAATTATGCAATTTACGCTCCAATTACTCCTACGAAAATAAGCTTCTGTGGGGAAATAATGCCAATAAAGGAAAAGAAACTTAGAGAACGATTAGATAGAGAGATAATTGTAAATACATATTGGCAATCGCAAACAATAATTTTTATCAAAAAAGCAAATAAATATTTTAGTGTCATTGAGCCAATACTTAAAAAAAATGGAGTTCCAGATGATTTTAAATATTTGGCTATAGCTGAAAGTGGTCTTTCCAATGTAGTATCTCCTTCAGGAGCAACTGGATTTTGGCAAATAATGAAATTAACAGGTAAAGAAAGAGGTTTAGAAATAAATACAGAAGTTGATGAAAGATATCATCTAGAAAAATCTACTTATGCAGCTTGCAGTTATATATTAGAAGCTTATGAGAAATTTAATTCATGGACACTTGCAGCTGCTGCATATAATATGGGGATATCAGGATTAGAAAAACAAATGCTTAGGCAAAATGAAAATAACTATTATGATCTTCTACTTAATAGCGAAACAGCTCGATATATTTTTAGAATAACTGCTATTAAGGAAATTTTAGAGAATCAAAAAAAATACGGATTTCATTTGAGAGAACAAGATCTTTATCAACCTGAAAAATACGATATAGTTTTACTTGATAGTAGCGTTTATGATTTTGCAGAATACTCCTCTAAACTAGAGATGAATTATAAAATATTAAAGGAACTAAACCCATGGCTTCGTCAATCTTATATAAACAACACTCAAGAAAATCAATACTTTATTAAGGTTGAAAAAAATATGACATCTGATACATCGATAAACATGTTCAAAAAAGATAGCACAATGTTTAATAATTAAATCGAATAAAAAAAAA
>TARA_Y100000385_G_scaffold291385_1_pt1 | contig 15273 bp, 11 predicted proteins | sample TARA_Y100000385 | Tara Oceans TARA_Y100000385 (sample SAMEA2620980) | marine metagenome | biome: marine biome (ENVO:00000447); feature: surface water layer (ENVO:00002042); material: "saline water (ENVO:00002010), including plankton (ENVO:xxxxxxxx)" | depth 5 m
TTTGATCGATGCATTACCATTTCTTCCTTTGGAAAAACATTTCATATCACAGGATGGAAAATGGGCTATTTATCTGCTCCAGAATCCTTGATGAAGGAAATTAAAAAAGTTCACCAATTCAATGTCTTTTCCGTGAACAGTGTTGCGCAAGCAACTCTAACTCGCTACTTGGAAAACTTTGATGTTAATACCCTGGGGGCTTTTTACGAGGAGAAGCGTGATACCTTTAGAAATGCGATCTCTTCTAGCAAATTTGAATTGTTGCCATGTGAAGGGACATATTTTCAAACTGCAAGCTATGCGGCAATTTCCGACATGTCAGATGTTGATTTCTGTACAGAATTGACAATAAAATATGGCGTAGCGACTATTCCTATCTCGGTCTTCAACTCAGATGCACGGGATCAAAAAATAATTCGATTTTGTTTCGCTAAAGATGAAGCAACTTTACTCCAAGCAGCAACGAAACTATGCAAGATTTAACGATTACACTTGTTCAACCTGAACAGCTTTGGGAAGATGTGTCTGGAAACATAGAGAACTACGAACAACTCTTGTCAACCAGCAACAATTCAGATCTCATTATACTTCCTGAACTATTTCAAACAGGCTTCACAATGAATTTGGAACTAGCAGAAAAAATGTCTGGTCGTTCAATTCAATGGCTGCTCGACACTTCAAAAAAGAAAAATGCGGCAATTTATACTTCATTGATCATTGAGGAGGGCGGGGATTTTTTTAATCGCGGTGTATTTATACAACCCGATGGAAAAATTAATTGGTACGATAAGCGCAAAACGTTCGGACTAGCGAGGGAGGGTGATTTTTTTAGTTCTGGAACTAAAGAACAAATAATAGCATACAAAGGTTGGAAGCTGCAACTTCAAATATGTTACGATCTTCGGTTTCCTGAGCTCGTTCGAAATAGAATCGATGAACATGGGGAAACTGCGTATGATGTAATTCTATATGTTGCGAATTGGCCAGCAAAAAGAGCGCCTCATTGGAGGTCCCTTTTAAACGCTCGTGCTATTGAAAACCAATGTTATATCGCTGCGGTGAATCGAGTTGGTATCGATGGAAATGGCTTTAATTACTCAGGTGATTCTAGCTTGACAGATGCACTCGGAAATACCTACCCTCTTACACCTTGCAAACAGGAGATAAAGTCCTTTGTTATAAAATATAAAGATTTAGCCGAAATTCGTGAAATGTTGCCCTTCTTGAAGGATCGGTAACATTCAATGACTCTTATGTTAGGAACTTACCTCAAGAATGGTGTATCTTTGGAACGAATTAAACTTTAATTATGAAAAAAATATACTTAAGCCTAGCAACGGTAGCTCTATCAGTTTCTGGTGCAATGGCTCAACAGGTTAGTCCTGAATTGAACGAACTTGGGTTTGTAAATAACTCTACAACAGCAAGCGATCGGCCTGCGCAAACTTTACAAGAATTTTTGGGAACTCGTAGCCTACTATGGACGGAGTCATTTGATGTGGCTGGAACATCTCCTATTTCTACGAACGGACCTACGTTTACAACATCTAACGGTGATTGGACAACTGGTGGTGCTGACGGGCTTGTTTGGAAACATAGTTACGCAACTACAAATGGCGAGTGGTCAACAGGAACACCTGCATTTACGTCAACAACAGCTGCGAATGGGTTTATGTTGTTCGATGCTGATTCTGTAAATCAGCCGGTTTCTCCGAACTACATTAACCTTACTGGAGAATTAATCTCTCCTCCGATTTATTCTCTTTCAACAGAAACAAGTGCATTATTGGTATTCGAACAGGATGCGAGATTTTGTTGTAGTCCGTCGGGGAATGAGGCTATAACCGTATCTGTATCATCAGATGGAGGTGCTACTTGGAGTCCTTCATTTTTAGCTGCACCTGGTCTTGCTGCAAACACAGGTTTCTCAGGAGACAATGGTGGTTTTGTAACTTCTCTTAATATTACTCCTTATGCTGCACTTCAAGACAGTATTTTGCTCAAGTTTAATTGGGACGGAAACGCAGCTGGAAACTCTCACTACTACTGGAATATCGATGATATTTGCATCGTGCCTCTTCCTTCTAATGATGTTCAATTATTGTCTGCTTGGGCAATTGGTGATAACAACGATGGTATGGAATATGGTATCACTCCTCAAGATATGCAAGATGCTAACTTACTAGTTGGTGCACAAGTTGTAAACTTTGGAGCTAATACTCAAACTAACGTAACATTAAATGTAACTGGAACAATTCTTTCTTCAGCTACAAACCCTAGTGTTGTTTCTGGTGATACTATTATTCTTGAGTCTACTGAAACTTACGGTTTAACTACTGGAGTATATACAGGAAACTATGACGTAGTATCAGATCTAGAAGTACTCGGAGATTCATTATATGGTAATAACACAGGACTGAGAGAATTTGAAATTTCAGAGCCATCGACTACTACGACAGTAGGGTCTTCAATTTATGCGCTTGATGGTGTAGGTGTTTATACAAACCCATCTGTTTCTTCAATTGGAACTGCCTCTTTTAATGGTGGTGAAGACGGACTTGTTCTTGCGACAGAGTATAGAATAAAATCAGCTGCTGATGTTTCTGGTATTAGAATCATACTAGCTAGTGGAACTGTTGCAGGTGGAGACATTGCAATCTCATTAAAAGATACCGCTGCTTTTAGAGCTGGTGACATGTCTTCTTTATATGCGCCGTCAAATCTTTATACTGTAACAAGTGCTGACGTCTCTGCGGGATTCGTTGATATCACGTTCGATGGTGTAGAGAATGTACCAGCAGGAGGATACTATGCATGTGCTGAACTTTATTCAAATTCAAATTCAAGTGACATTGTAGTTGTTGATGATGAAACAGTTCTTCAGCCAGGGTTAGCTTCTATGATCTACATTCCTGGAGATCAATCTTACGGAAACGGTGAAGCTATCGCGATTCGCTTGTTAATGGGTGACCAATGGTCTGTAGGTCTGAACGAAGAATTTCTTTCTGGAGTTTCTGTATACCCAAATCCTTCTGAAGGAGAGGTTACAATTACAAATGAGAGCGGATCAACTAGTTCTGTAGTTGTTTACGATCTTGTTGGAAATGTAATTCTTTCAACCGAAGTTTCATCTATTACAACGATCGATTTATCGTCTGTTGCTGGTGGAATGTATGTTGTTAAGGTTTCTAATGGATCTGCAACATTCAGTGAGAATGTAGTAATCAAGTAACAATCTCCGCTGGAGATTCAACAGTTACTTAGAACTATATTATATGCTATTAAAAGGCATCCATCGAAAGATGAATGCCTTTTTTCGTTTCTAACAGTTACCAACTAATTCATTTTAGCGATATTTGTGTAAAACCGATTTATCATGTCAAAAGTAACAACCCTTCACGAATTCATTATGGACCGTCAAGCGGATTTTCCCTATGCGTCAGGAGAACTTTCACGCCTACTTACTGATATAGCGGTTGCGTCCAAAGTAGTTAGTAAAGATGTGCGTCGTGCGGGACTTTTGGACAACTTTTTAGGTGCCCATGGAAGTACCAACATTCAGGGCGAAGAGCAACAAAAACTGGATGTGATTGCCGATAATCAATTCATCAACATGTTTAAAACAGGTGGTGAAGTTTGTGGAATCGCTTCAGAAGAAAATGATGACTTTATGCCTTTTGAGAGTGAGTTCTCAAAGAATGGTAAGTATGTTGTTCTCTTTGATCCACTAGATGGTTCTTCAAATATCGATGTGAATGTATCAATCGGAACGATTTTTTCAATTTTCAGAAGACAGAGTGAAGTTGGGACATCCGCAACACTAGAAGATATGATGCAAAGCGGGGCAAAACAAATCGCTGCTGGATATGTTCTTTACGGCTCTTCAACAATGCTCGTTTATACAACTGGAAAAGGAGTTAATGGTTTTACGCTTGATCCGTACATCGGAGAGTTTTGTCTTTCACATCCTGACATGAGAATGCCTGAAATGGGTAGAATCTATGCCATGAACGAAGGTAATGTGAACATTTGCGATCCAGGAATAAAGGAGTACATCGAGGAAAAATGTCAAACAATTTTAGAGGGTGCACCGCGCCCATATTCTGGTAGATATATAGGTTCTCTCGTTGCTGATTTTCATCGAAACATGATCAAGGGCGGCATCTACATATACCCATCTACAACCGTTGATCCAGAAGGAAAATTACGCTTGTTATACGAATGTAATCCTTTGGCCTTCATTGCTGAGCAAGCAGGAGGTATAGCGACTACTGGACATGAAAGAATAATGGATATAGAACCATCTCGATTACATCAACGAGTTCCATATTTTGTTGGTTCTAAAAAGATGGTAGAGCAAGCAATGGAATACTTGAAGGGTTAATGGATCTTTCTTCCTTACTTGCTACTTTTTCTACATTGCCGCAAATCGATTCTACCGCAAATGATTTGCAAGTTGTGGGTACTAAAATTTCATGGAACGGGCATGTCGGCTCTTCCAGATCAATTGCATCAGCAATAGTAGCCAAACAGTCTCCAGGAAATCATTTATTTATACTTGAAGATAAGGAACAAGCCGCATACTTTCTAAATGATTTACAAGGAATCTTTCCTAAGAATAAGTCCATTCTTTTTTATCCCGCATCTTACAGAGTTCCCTATGAACTCGAGAAGACAGACAACGCAAATGTCGTTGCGCGTGCAGAAGTTTTAGAAAAGATCTCAAATAGCAGAAATACATGGGTGATTACATACCCCAAAGCATTAATAGAACGCATTCCATCAAAGAAAAAACTCGTTAAGAACACGCTCAAACTAGAGGTTGGAAAAGAATACTCTATCGACTTCATTAATGAGATGCTATATGACTTGAACTTCGAGCGCGTTGATTTTGTCTATGAACCTGGACAGTTCTCCATTCGCGGTGGTATCGTCGATGTCTTTTCATATTCAAATGACCACCCTTTCAGAATCGAGTTTTTCGGCGATGATGTAGAAAGTATTCGAACTTTCGATGCGAGCACACAACTCTCGATAAACACACATAAATTTTTCAATATTGTCCCTAATGTTCAGGGGGCTATGATGAACGAAGAAAACGTGACGCTTCTCGAGTTTATAGGAGGAAATACATCTGTTTGGCTCGCCTCACACGAACAAACCTTCGCTAATTTAGATAAGGAATATAAGAAGGCTGTTAGCATTTATGACAAAAAAGACTCTGAGATAAGTCATGCACTACCTTCTCACCTATTCATGCATCCTACGGATTTTGAATCTCAAATTTCTCAGTTTAGCGTAGTTGAATTTGGTACAGATAAACACTTTAAACACGACTCGGTTGAAGAGTTCAACTTTAGACCTCAACCTAGCTTCAACAAACAATTCGATCTGCTTACTGAAGATCTTATTGCTCGAAAAAAATATGGTTTTACAAACCTCATCTTCTCTAATCAACCAAAACAAATTGATCGATTAGTTCAAATCTTCAAGGATATGGAGAGTGGTGTAGAGTTCGACCCTATGCACTTCTCCCTGAATCAAGGATTTATCTCGCCGAACACAAAATTAGTCTGCTATACGGATCATCAAATATTCGAACGCTTCCATCGCTTTAGATTAAAGGAAGGTTTCAGACAGGCAAAACAGGCTTTAACATTAAAGGAGCTGTACAACTTACAAAGTGGTGATTTTGTTACTCATATTGATCACGGAGTTGGAAAGTTCTCTGGATTAGAAACGATAGATGTCAACGGTAAACAACAAGAAGCAATCCGGCTTTTATATAAAGATAATGATGTTCTATATGTTGGTATCCACTCGCTACATCGTATATCGAAGTTCACAGGAAAAGATGGTTCTGCTCCACGAATGAACAAACTAGGTACGGCAACTTGGTCGAACCTAAAAAAGAAGACGAAAAAGAAAATAAAAGAACTCGCGTTTGACTTGATTAAGCTCTATGCGAAACGAAAGAGTCAGCCAGGTTTTTCATTTACCCCAGATACATATTTACAAAATGAGCTAGAGGCATCCTTCATGTATGAGGATACTCCTGATCAGTTGAAAGCAACAATTGCCGTTAAAGAAGATATGGAATCCTCAACTCCAATGGATCGTTTAGTCTGTGGAGATGTTGGATTCGGAAAAACAGAAATTGCCATACGTGCTGCATTTAAGGCAGTAGCTGACAGTAAACAGGTCGCCATCTTGGTTCCTACTACAATTTTGTCGATGCAACATACCCGTAGCTTTAAGGAGCGATTACAAGGTATGCCTTGTACCGTTGATTACATTAATCGATTCAAATCCGCAAAGGAGGTTACTGAAACACTCAAGAAACTAGAAGAAGGTAAAATTGACATCCTGATTGGTACACATGCAATAGTTGGGAGCAGGGTTAAATTCAAAGATCTAGGTCTAATTATCATTGATGAAGAGCAAAAGTTCGGCGTGTCTGTGAAGGACAAACTAAAAACCCTTCGTGAGACAGTAGATACGCTTACCCTAACCGCAACACCAATACCAAGAACCTTACAATTCTCTTTAATGGGGGCTAGGGATTTGAGCATCATCAATACTCCACCTCCAAACCGTCAACCAGTACTGACAGAGATTGTTCAATTCGATGAAGAATTAATTCGTGATGCTATTGCATATGAGGTTAGTCGTGGAGGCCAGGTATTTTTTGTGCATAATCGTCTAGAAAACATAAAAGAGGTTGCAGGAATGATTACTCGTCTCTGCCCAGGTGTTCGTGTCGGAATCGGTCATGGTCAAATGGACGGTAAAAAGCTTGAAAAAATCATGCTAGGTTTCATCTCAGGAGAATACGATGTGCTTTTAGCAACTACGATAATTGAATCAGGAATAGACATTTCTAATTCAAATACCATTATCATTAATAATGCTCAGAATTTCGGAATTAGTGATCTCCATCAATTGCGAGGACGAGTAGGAAGATCGAATAAAAAAGCTTTCTGTTACCTTATAGCTCCTAGTTCTCACATGATGACTTCGGAGGCTAGAAAAAGACTTGAAGCACTTGTGCAATTCTCTGATCTTGGTTCCGGATTCAATATTGCCATGAAGGATCTTGATATTCGCGGGGCTGGAAATTTATTAGGTGGCGAACAGAGTGGTTTCATTTCGGATATTGGCTTTGAGATGTATCAAAAAATATTGAATGAAGCGATCGATGAGCTTCGTGAATCAGATTTCAAAACGTTATTTGCAGACCGAAATAGTGACCAATTAACATCCTATGTGCGAGATTGTGTGTTAGAAACAGATCTTGAAATTCGAATTCCTACAGACTATGTGAACAATGTTTCTGAACGATTAAGTCTCTATCAAGACATGGACAACTTGAAAGATGAAAAGGGTCTAGAAACATTCTTGAAAGAACTTGAAGATCGATTTGGTCCTGTTCCTGATCAGGTAAAGGTATTAGCTCTTTCCTTCAAACTTCGTTGGCTCGCTCAAGATTTAGGTATTGAGAAATTAGTCCTAAAATCGGAAAAAATGCTTGGGTACTTTATTGCTAATCCTAAGTCTGATTTTTATCAATCATCTGTTTTTACTAAAGTACTTGACTACGTTCAAAAGAATCCGAATGGTGTAAAGCTTAGTGAGAAAAATGAGCGATTGCGTATTATTTATTCTGGAGTTAACGACTTGTATACCGCAATGGATCGCCTGGGAAGTGTACTTAAATAGTTTTGAGCAATATTCTATGACTTTGAGTATTGAGACGTCACGATCATCTTCAAAAAAGACACGTTTATCAAACTAAACTCGTAAATTCATCGTTAACGAAACAAATTCTACTCATGCGCCTGCTCTTACTTGGGATTACTCTTATTCTAATTAGCTCCTGTGGACATCACAAAATTCGATTTATCCGAATGCCTGAAGTTGTCAGAGTTAGTAATGATAGCGATCAAGCTCAAACGGATCCGAGCAGCGACTTTCGAGCTTTATCTCAAATTGAAGAAGGAACCATTGTGATATCGAGTAATGATTCTCAGTTTTTTGAAACTGATCCTACTGAAGCGGAGGTTGTATCATCTATGACTATTCAAGATTCAACAGAGTTAACCGATACGGAGCAACAGATTATAGAATGGCAGGCAATAAAAGCAGAACACACCGCTAAACGCGCTACGCTAAATTCAGCGCTATTCCTGCCCGCTATTGCGCTTGGAATTGGAGCCGTTTTCTTAACTGGTTCGATGATTCCATTTTTCGTGGGAGCTTTGATTGGCCTGGTATTTCTAATCCTGGGAATCATTTATTATAAAAGAGCTTCAGGTTCACGTTATATAACACAAAAAGGAGAACGCTTTCTTAATTATGCACTAATCATACTCATCGCCAACGCAGTGATTATTGCGGCTCTTACGGTCTTAGCATTTATCTAGTGAGAATATTACCATTCATAGCGCTAGTTCTTATCCTCACGTCTAGCTGTGGATATAATCGAATAAGGTATACGAAAGCTATCGTGTCAAATGTTCCTGAACGTTCAGTTTCATTCGAGGCTAACTTGATAGAAGAGCAGCCGATATTTTTAGATGATATCGGCGCAAGCGAACAGACGAAGATCAACACGGAAGCAGAATCACATGCAGAGACGCAATCAATAGAAGCACTTGAAGTAGTTCGTCCAGAATCAATACCAACCGATTCCGTTACAGGTCAAGAAGACCTGCCTATTGATGTCGTCTATCAAGCGCGGCAGGCTGCAAAGAGGGCTTCAACAGCCAAAGTCCTCTTCATCTCCGGGACACTTTCTATTTTTGTAATCGCCTTCTTTGCACTGATTCTAACTGGTGTTGGCTTGTGGTTCTATATTAAAAGTTTCAGAGCTAGATTTATTACACAAGAAGGTGAGGCTCAACTTCAAAAAGCAAAAATTGCACTCATTATCAACGTCGTCGTACTGGTTTTGATCGCCGCTCTCTTTGCTGTATTGATTTTACTCAATTTTTGATTGTGAATTTTACCCGCATTTATCCTACTTTTGAGTGATGTCTAAAAAGCAAAAAGCAATAGTTTCTGTTACGAATGATCTATATACAGACCAGCGTGTACACAAAGTTTGCACATTTTTGCTCGCTCAAGGTTATGATGTTCTTCTAGTTGGGCGTAAACGTAAAACTAGTATTCCTCTTCCAGCTAGAGCATACAAAACTAAGCGCATACGACTTCTATTTGAAACGGGAGCAAAGTTCTATGCCTTTTTCAATTTGCGGCTATTCTTTTACCTTCTTTTCAAAAGAGCAGACGTTTTAGTATCGAACGATCTTGATACTCTTTTAGCGAACCACCTTGCTAAGAAATTCAAATCAAAAACACGACTAGTTTACGACTCGCACGAATACTTTACAGAAGTCCCTGAATTAATTAATAGACCTAAGGTTCAACGAATTTGGTTAAGGATCGAACGTCTCATTTTTCCTAAACTCAAGGATGTATATACGGTAAACCAATCGATTGCTGATATTTATTCAGCTAAATACAACAAGGAGGTTAAAGTGGTTCGAAACATTAGTCCACTCTGGAGCGGGAAGGAAATCAAGTCAAAGAAAGAATTAGGAATTCCTGAAAACAAATCGATTATCATTCTTCAAGGTGCGGGTATAAATATTGATCGGGGTGCTGAAGAAGCAGTTGAAGCAATGAATAATGTCGATGCTATTTTACTGATTGTTGGAGACGGCGACGTCGTGCCTCAATTAAAAGAATTCGTAAGTGAACAAAATGACTTGCTCAAATCAAGGATACGATTTATCGGAAAGCAGCCTTACGATGTAATGATGAATTATACTTTTCATGCAGACATTGGGTTAACGCTTGATAAACCGCTAAGTCTAAATTATAAACTCTCACTTCCGAACAAGGTTTTCGATTACATGCATACAACGACCGCAGTCGTAGCAACGAACATTAAAGAAGTTGCATATGTTGTTATGACGCATCAAATTGGAAAGGTCCTGGATGAACTGTCTGTTGAGACGCTTTCAAAAACTCTCACTTCGCTCATTAATGATCCAAACCGACTAGAAAAATATCATGCCAATTGCAAGGTTGCAGCTCAAACTGAAAATTGGGAAATAGAGACACAAGTCTTGGCAAAAATCTATCCGAAAGTTGTCTAGTATATCGATACATATCGTTTCTTTTGATGTGCCCTTTCCAGCAGATTACGGAGGGGCAATTGACGTCTATTTTCGCGTTAAGGCACTTCATGATTTAGGTGTTAAAGTAACTTTACATTGTTATGAATATGGTCGGGGCCAGGTAAAAAAATTAGAAGAAATTACGGAGGCTATTCATTACTACCCTCGTAAGAAACACCTTTTCGATTGGTTTTCTAAACGACCATTTATTGTTCAAACTCGGCGTTCAAAAGAACTAGTAACTCGTCTACTTGAAGATAATTCACCGATCCTTTTCGAGGGGTTACACACCACCTTTTGGTTGGATGACCAGAGATTAAAGGACCGCTTAAAAATTGTTCGAACTCACAATGTTGAACATAATTACTATAGGCATCTAGCAGCAAATGCAAGTGGTTTCAAGGCCATGTTTTTTCGATCTGAAGCCAAAAAACTAGAACTGTTCGAAGCTATATTGAATCATGCGGATCATGTTTTGGCGATCAATGAGAATGATGTTCGTCACTTCAAACACTACAAGCCTGAGGTCACTCTTTTACCTCCTAGTATTGATAAAATCAGTCTTAGTTCGCAAATTTCAACTAAATTATACTGTTTATTCCATGGAAACTTGTCTGTTTCCGAAAACAGTTTGAGCGCGAAATGGTTAATTAATAGTGTTTTTAATTCGGGTGAGATGCGACTAATTGTTGCCGGGAAAAATCCCTCATCAGATTTACTCGAACTACAAAATGAGACAATAGAAATAATCTCGAACCCATCGGATGAAGAGATGAATAATCTAATTTCGATGGCGCGGGTTCATGTACTTCATACCGATCAATCTACTGGGGTGAAATTAAAACTGATTCAAAGTTTGCAAACCAGTGGACATGTAATTGTTAATCCTAAAATGGTTGAAGGAACGCAATTGAACGATTACTGTTCCGTGGTAAATTCGATAGACGACTGGAAGAACAAAATCTCCACTAGTTTAAATTCTGAATTGAGTAGTGACGATTTTGAAAGAAGACTAGACCTCTTCAAAAATGAACTGAATACACTAAAGAATTGTGAAAAAGTACTATTAAAAATACTTTAGTACTTCTTTCGACTAATGTCTAATTTAGTCAACGCGAAAAACAACAAAATTCCTGAAATATTAAAGAGTGCAAAGGGGGCATAATCCAATGTAGAAATTCCCAAAGTATAGGTCATATAAACACCTGTAACATGCCAAGGCAACAATGACTCCAAAAGGGTCATCGAATTCTCCATTGATCGTGATAGAACGGTTCTTGGTATTTTACGTTCTGTAAATGACTTACTAAATAATTGGCCTATCGTCAAGATCGAAAAGGAACCACTTCCCGAGACTCCATTTAAAATTGCGCCAGCGAAGAAAGTAGTAACAATAAAACCGTAAGTCGACTTCACCTTTTTTAGTAGTGACTTCATAATTCTATCAAACGCACCTATTGTCTGCATGAACGAACCAAAACCTATAGCAAGAACTGTGTATTGCACCGCGCCAGCCATCATGCCGTCAAAACCACCCCGATTAAGCAAGGTTACGAGTGTCTTCGAATAGGAAACAGTACCATCAAGCATATCAGTTGAAAATCCAGAAATCATTGATGTCGCTCCATCAACAATCGGAAATCCATGACTGATCATCCCAACCATCAACGCTGTTAAAGAAGAGGCGATCATCACAAGAACAGGGTTGTATCCTTTAAAACCGCCCACTAGAACAACAAGTGCGGGCAAGAGAAGAAAAAGGTTGAAAGAGTAGATCGATTCTAGCTGACTTAGAATTTTATTCACCTCAGGATTAATTCCTTCCAGCGGAGTAATCGTCATACCTAAAATTAAGAACCCTGAAATCGCAACAATGGCGGACAATAAAACATTCGGGAGCATTCCTCTTATATGTTCATAAACTGTAATCTCCGAGGCCAGTGCACTGATATTAGTTGTATCCGAAACTGGAGAAACTTTATCCCCTAAAACTGCACCTGAAATAACTGCCCCAGCTACCATTTCTAATGGAATTCCAAAGCTATAACCAATGCCCATAAATGCAACTCCCGATGTTGCTGCTGATCCATAACTTGTTCCGGTAAAAACCGATACGAGCGCTGTAACTATAAAAGCAGTTACCAAAACAAAGCTTGAATCTATTGCCTGTAACCCAAGATAGATCAAATAAGGAACGGTGCCACTATACATCCATGATCCAACAATTCCTCCTATCGATATCAGAATTAAAATTACTGGAAAAGCCTTACGGATATTATCCGCGAAATCATCGAAGAGACTTTTGAGTTTGTAATTCAAGAAATAGGCCGTGACTCCTACTCCAATAGTGGATAATAGAAGTACGAATTTCAAATCAACCTCCAGCCATAGATGCATCACTGAAACAAGCGTGGTCATTATAAGCATAGGAACGATTGCTAACCCTAGTGATATTTCTTTCGCCTTTGGATCGTTCTTTATCAATTCATCTTGTTTCATTCAAGGAAAGTACAAATAAATCCACTGCTAGCGATTATTCAATTACATTCGGAATACCCTGTGGTTTAGTGATTCTTTATTTAGAATCATTAAAAATGCCACTTTTGTGGTATTGTGAAAACTGAACCATCTTTCGTTCTTTGTGGTAACAAATAAGTGTAAAAAAGAAATAACGATGAAAGCAATTTTTCTTACAGGCATACTAGCTCTCTTTTCGACTGCCGCTGTTTACGGACAAACCTTTTTAGATAGTACTGTAAATAGTTCAACTAAGAAAGTGCTCTTTGCAGATCCAAATTCTTTTGCGATCGGATCATATGGTGAGGCACATTACAATCACGGTATTGTTGACGGAACTTACCAAAATGGAACCATGGATTTACATCGCGTAATCGTTTTTATGGGGTACAAATTCAATAAAAATCTTCAGTTCTTCACAGAAATCGAATTTGAGCATGTGAAGGAAGTTTATGTAGAGCAGGCATTCTTGAATTATAGTGTCAATAGTGCCTTTAATATTAAAGGGGGTATCATTTTAATTCCAATGGGATACGTCAACGAATTTCATGAACCAACACTTTTTAATGGAGTCGAGCGACCTGCTTTTGCCAAATATGTGATTCCCAGTACATGGCGAGAAATGGGAGTTGGTTTCCATGGCCTGCTTAAAATAGCAAACTTGAAATACCAGTTGTACGCGGTAAATGGCTTCAACGGATATAACGGATCAGCAACTCTATCAGGAAGTGGAGGTCTACGAGGTGGTCGTCAAAAAGGTGCAAAGACAACCTTCAGAACGCCTTCAGTGACAGGTAAAATCTCGTTCTATGGATTGAATGGATTGCGATTAGGGCTTGCTGGATACTATGGGAACTCAGAGTCATCTCAATTTGATGGACTTGATCGAAATGATGCAGCAGCAGTTCAAACTGCGGACAGCACAAGTGTGGGTATCGCGATGACCGCTATAAATGCAGAATACAATATTGGAGATCTTACGCTACGGGCAGTTGGTAGTTTGACGTCTATTTCTAACACAGACGAATACAACGATTACACAGGTGCTAATTTAGGAAGTCAAATAATGGGATATTATACAGAGGCATCCTATAAATTCAGACTTAGTAAAGACAAAAACTTCCCTCGTCTAATTCCTTTTGTACGTTATGAAAATTACAATACACATCATGCTGTACGAAATGGGATTACAAAAAATGATGCATACAATCGTGAGACGCTAACAGGAGGTCTGGGATTTCAAATTACACCAGGGACAATCATCAAAACTGATTTCCAATGGGTGAAAACAGAGGCAAACCCAAAGCCTACAAACGTATTTAATCTTGGATTCGGTTATTGGTTCTAGAATGAAGTTGGTTATCAAAATATCAGGTGTTTTTCTCTTCATGCTCATTATGATGGCATTCGTGTCACCACAGAAAAAGCTTGACAAGTTAATATCGAAGGTTTGGAAGGATCAAGATGTTGAAGTTGTACGTGTTGTCATTCCAGACTCACTGAAAACAGACATTATGGTATTGAGCGAAGTAATTTCTGAAGGGGAAACTGTTGGATATGCATGCTACGCTACTGCATTTGGTTGTCAAATTGGTGGTTGCGCTGCTCCCTCCAACCCTAATGCACAGACCTACGAGACATTCGATTATATCGTCCTCTATGATACAGACCTAAACATACTAAGAGTTGACATTGCTGATTATGGCGGGCAATATGGCTATGAAATTTGTCGTAAAAAATGGTTAGCTCAATTCAAGGGAGAAAATAATGGATTTATCTTAGATAAGAACATTGACGGTATTTCTGGTGCAACTGTCTCAGCTCAGTACCTTATTGATGACGTGAATAAAATCGGTGACAAAATGAAAACTATCGATCTTAATTCCCTAGTAGCTCATAAGTAGTTTCACTTCGCATCATTTACGTATTTTTAATGTGTGCAAAGCTTCTTATCACATGCCACAAGCTGGACATTAATTCTCTCCTTGATTCTTGGATCATGTAATTCGAAGGAGGAGCAGGTTATCGATTGGTACTCGCATGGAAATACTCAAGTTTGGGAAGATCACCAATACAGTCGAGTATTTTGGTGATCAGGTTAGCATCCAATATTAACTTCGTCATATTCTGAAAAGAACATATTGACTCTGGTACCTTCCTGAGCTGATTATAACTCAAATTCAGTGTTAACACATTTCTGAATCCTGAAGGGCTCTTTCAAATGAGCGATACTCCCCGTTGTGCTGTGCATAAATAGGCACAAAGCCAAGAATCAAAAAATCTTAATTATTGCGCCGTGTAATCGTGCAGAAGTTGCTTTCAAGCATGTATAATGAACATGTGCGATTCTTGTTACGACTCGATGTCAAGTTTTAATGTGCGATAATGATTTTCGTTTGGAATAATAGTCCGCTGTCATCAAGAACGGAAACAAAATAGTGACCGTTCGGCACTCCAATTGTCGAAATTTCAACTCCATTATTTTGAGGAGAACAAACATGCTCTTCAATCAACCTGCCCATCATATCCGTAATTGACAGAGTTACCTCATCTGAGACTAGAAGTGGCGAAT
>TARA_Y100000385_G_scaffold288769_1_pt1 | contig 15270 bp, 4 predicted proteins | sample TARA_Y100000385 | Tara Oceans TARA_Y100000385 (sample SAMEA2620980) | marine metagenome | biome: marine biome (ENVO:00000447); feature: surface water layer (ENVO:00002042); material: "saline water (ENVO:00002010), including plankton (ENVO:xxxxxxxx)" | depth 5 m
GGGGACTTCAAATAGCTACCTATATTGAGGAAGCAGCTATTGAAAATAAGTTTACAGGAGTGAGTGATCCAAGCCAAGGAATTCTTCACCCAGCTAACCGAGACCTTGTATCTCAGAAATTTCAATTCTTTCTATGTCCTTCTTCTGCTGGAGACAGAGAATCTTTTGTAGTCAAAGACATAAGTGGAAATCCGCTTGCGTCTGGAATTGAACTTGGACGTTCACACTATGTTGCGAATTCAGGACATGAAGAACCGTGGGGAATGTTTCCTGCATCTTCATCTTGGAATGCGATTGCGAATGGACCTCTTTACAGAAATTCTACCACTCGTCACAAAAACGTGACCGATGGCATGTCAACAACTGTTTTTTTAGGTGAGCATACTTCAAGTCTTTCTGAAAAATCTTGGGCAGGTGTTGTACCGGGTGGAGCAAGTAATCCTACACAAAAATTTGCTACCACCATTGGGACAGCAGCGGACTACGCAGCAACACTTGTTCTTGTACACAGTGGACCAGCTGCTGCTGAAACTGCTGAATATGGATACGAAGTAATTCACCCTCCAAACAGTCCCGCAAGTCATGTCTGCCAAATGTATTCAGACCATCCCGGAGGATGTAATGTTGCTAATGGTGATGGCTCTGTGAGATTTGTCTCGGAGTTTATTAATCAAGATATATGGCGTGCCGTTTCTAGTATTGCAAGTGGGGAGGTCGTCCCTTCAGGAGAATGGTAAATTACCATTTTTCTATAGGACAATGCTGATTAGCCCAATCCAGTTTACTAATTAATTTAGCTTGAGCTGTTATTGGGCATCCGCATTTTGTGCAAGAATACCCATCAAACATTTCACAAGACTTGCATATCTCCAATCTCCTGTTTCTTTCTTTAGGCGATGTTCTTTCTCCACCAGATAGTACGTGTTTAAATAAAGCTTGCGTAAAGTTAATAGCTTTAACAAAAATAGAAGGACTTCTACTTTGTATTTTATGTCTAAAATTCTTTGGAATTAAATGTTTTCTACAGGGTATTGGTGGAGGTTCTACATTTTTAGGTGTTGTTAAAACATAGTCACAATCTTTGCACAAATATTTGTTTTCTTTTTTATTTGATTCTACTAAAATAAAATTACAAAAATCAATCATTTAGACACTAGAGCTTGGTGTTGGTGTTACGGGTTTAGTTTGACTCAAGGATAAAGAAGGTGTTATACTGGGTGTTATACTGGGTGTTGGTGTTGGACATATCGCAAATTTACCTTCAGCATAATCATTACCTCTTTCTTCTCTAAGATTATTCACTTTCTCGTCTACAACCCATCCTAATACAGAGCGATCACTAAAACACTCTACAGGCTCTCCATACTCAAGCAAAATTTGCAATTCACAGTTGTGAAATTCACTTGCAGACAAAGAAACTGTTACAGATGAAGTTGGTGTTGGATATGGTGTCTCTGTTGGAGTTTGAGACATGCTGATGCTTGGGCTGCATGTCATTGACGGTGTAACAGTTTGAGTTTTACTTAATGACATTGTTGGAGTTTGCGTATGTGTCATACTAGGAGTTACAGTAGGAGTTCTAGTTGGTGTGTTGCTAGGGGTTTGAGAAGGGTCTGGTACTGCTCTTTCTACCACAAAAGGAATACCTACTACATATCCTCTTTCTACAAAATCACCGGAGGCAGCAAATTTTAGTCTTAAACCATGAGCTATTGTGTCAGGATCAGGAATCCCGTTAGTATCTTTACAATGTTCTGCTGCTGGAGCATCAAAGTTTTCATCTGATGAATCTATATATATATAATCACTAATCTTTCCAAAAACAAAGGTTTCAATAATAGGACCATTCTCAGTTGTTCCATCCTCTTTTTCTATAAGTGTTTGAATTTTAAGAGGTTTCTCATTATCTTTAAGTTCCGATACATGTTCTGTTCTGGGCTTTACAAAAGTACTACCTACAAACTCTGCCTTACCAGAAAGCCCGCCCTTTTCCCAAATTAGTCCTTCTTGACCTGTTCTTTTATAGTAATTAATAAGGTCTTCATTTTGTCTCGATAAGCAAAACTTCCACACACCTTTTAATTCACTTTTATCTTGATTATTCCCAAACTCATCCTCAATTTCAGGACCTATAAATGTATAAATAGGTAAAATTGTAGGTGTAATAGTTTGTGTTTGTGTTTGAGTTCTAGTTTGAGTAGGAGTTCTTGTAAAAGTAGTTGTCGGAGTTGGCGTAGGAGTAGGAGGTCTAGTAGGCGTTTGTGTAGTCGTTATTGCTGGCGTAGATGTAAAAGTTGGTGTTGGAGTTTGGCTACGAGTAGGAGTCTGAGATTGTGTAGGTGTTTTAGTCTGTGTTGGGGTTCCTGTAATACAGACATATCCTTTGTATCTCACCATTGATATTCCTAATAAAAATTATTTATAATTGTTAAAATTTGGTTGATAGAAGTTTGTGTGTAATGATGTTCAGGAACACTACCTCTGTCCTCAAAAATCTGAAGATATTCAGCAGCATCATTTTCTAGTTCGCTAACTCTAGCTTTGCCAGGGAAACCAGAGGTGTTGGCTAGAAGAGCAGACTTATCGTTTTGGTCTACATACCTAGCACACTTATGATTAATGATATCGCGATTGGCTTTATTGTCAACAGGAGCTCCTTCCAATCCTAAAGCTAATAATCCAGAGTATAACTTACACCTTAAATACAAACCTGCTTTAGCAGGATTCATAAAGCCTCTAGTAAATAAAGTAATTAAATTTTCTGGTCTAATAGAACTTGCTGAACATTGAATATTTTTATCATATTCATAAGGTATCCATTCGAAATCATCTTTAGTGTCCAACCCATCTGTTTTAAATTCCATTTTGTCTGTGCTGCCATAAAAAGCCCGAAATACCATTTCATTAGCCAGTTGATAATACGGAGGAACAGTAGTCTCAATTTCTTGAGATTTTTCTTCGTCCGTTGTTCCACAAATCCAACTATAAAAATAGTTTTTAATATTCATACCATCTGTATATTTATTACGACCTTTATAAGCTAGACCACTTGTTTGTAAAATATATGCATCAAATTGTAAATCTAAATTCTTTAACTTTCTAGGCCAGTGAACGAATCTAATTTTTATATTATCATTATCTTCTAATATCTCTTTAGCAGAAGTTATCCCTGTTCCATTTACTCCTACAGCTATGTCATAAGTTTCCCTAACTCTTAAAATAGTATCTACATTAGTGTTTCCGCAAGAAAGTCTTAGATTAGATTTTTGTATGATTTCTTCTCTCCACGTAGCATCAGGATATAAAGTCTTTTGAGCTGCTATAGCCTCATCAGAATTGGTGAATATTATGCTAGGATCGCCAAAAGAGCTTATAGGAGCCACAGTATTAAATAGGGATATCTTAGTCTCTTGTTCTAAAGATTCGGTCTCAGCAGCCTCAGACGAGATTGGGGGATTGTCTGTACCTCTCGCCCCTTTTCCGTAAGGATCGTCTCCACAAACATTAATGCAATTTAATCCTTGATCATTATTAATCTCATAACATGAATACTCTATTTTTTTTAATATTTTTACAGTATTTTGTCTGGTAAGATAACCCTTTTGATCTCCGTCTATATTGATCCAATACTTTTTATCAGAGTAATTTGTGTCAATTTTTTCAGAAACTTCTTCTGTAATACCAGTTGCTATAGAATTATATATTTTATTATCTATACTTCTTACTTTTACATTTTCAGAAATATAGTCTCCGTTTTCGGTAATTTCAGAGCCCGCAGCTTCATGAAACATAAAATGATCTGTATTTTTACCATCTTTATTTGGTAAGCCTTTATTGTGATTAGTATAACTTATTGATTGAATTTTTTTATCCAAACTGGTGTTATCAAATTTCCCTTTATTTTTAAATACTAATCCCCCAGTATCAGAACGGGTTTTATCAGAAATATCTTCTATGTCAGCATCGAAAGGTATTGTGATACTATTACCATACTCATAATTAAATGCTGTTCCAGTACCCCAACTACCCTCACCATAAGCAGCAAGATGTCCTTTTACTGGAAAACTTGTTTGTTGCCCTATCTTTGAAAGTTTTAAATTTTTAATATTTTTAAATTGATATGGATATAATATTATATCTTTAGACGTCCCTCCTGAACTATAAAATGTAAAATTAAAATTTTTGTATAAATATTTTTTTGGTTCTGTCTCTGAGTCTACAAAGGATACTCCTATATATGTACTGTATTCACTACTTATAAAATCTGGTACAGAGAATACTTCGTGAACATCAACAATATTTTTACCAATATCTCCTAAAGTATTGTCTATTTTAAAATCAGGTTTATTAAATAGAACCAATTGAACAGATCCTTCTTCTGTAGAAAGTTGAGATTGTAAAAAAGTAAAAGCTGTGGCATCTGTTTTAATCCAAAAATAATCCTCTGTATCTGGATCAACAGGGTCTAAATAAAACTTATTATTAATTTGATAATTATTATAATTAAGAAAATTTATATTAAAAGGTTCTTTAGAATTATTTTTATCACCCTCCCAATTTATAATTGGTAAAGTATTATCTTTATTTTTATCAAATAAAATCGCATCACTGTCATCTATTGATATGTCTGTATTTCTGTGATTAAGATCTCTCTTTTGCACTAGTTGTCCTTTAAACACACTATACAGACCTTCATCAGGCATAAATAGAACTTCTTCAGTATTTCTAGTTTCAAAATCATTATCTTCCGATCTGTAACCCATAATTTTAGGTTTATAAATAGGAGAAGATAATTCATCAAATTTAAATATGTCTGCATCGAAAGTGTACCAAGCTGCTCCATCGGGGCTTATGTCAACCAACACCTTATCAGCTTGCCCAAACCCATCTCTTTTTGTATAGTCTTCTTTAAAAAAGGATTCGTCATAAGCATTTTGACTTCTTTCTCTTCGAGCATTAGAGAAAGCTGCGAGTATCATATTCGCCCCTGCCCCAATAGAAGCTGCTCCTATTGTCGCAACCAAAGCCCCCATACCTATTGCATTAGTCATATTGATATTCGATAAAGCAAAGGAAAAGAAAGAGAGAGCTATCCCAGTAGCTACTAGAGCATTACTCAAAGGTGGCATTCTAAGAAAACTTAAAGTGTTAAGACCACTATTTGGGAATTTACAAGTATTATGATTAGTAATAGAATTGAAAGGGGCGTGAGAATTAATAGGTGGTAATAAAGCTTTTCCCTCATCACTAAAGTTTACAATGTAGTTGTAGCCACTTTTTTCTTGTATATTTTCACCTAGATAATGTCTAAAACTTTTTTTATAGTCTATATGTTCTGCAATAGGGTGATTAATATTATCAATATCTTCATTGGTGTCTATAATAATCTCAAAACTACACAAATTATTATTATACGTCGCACTTTTAAACTTCCCATCAAATTCTTCATTTAGTGAGGGAGGTATGATATATGATGAATAATTTTTATCTTCATAATTATTAAATATCTCTATCTGTAATTTAAAATACGCACCATTTAAGGGTGAGCCTCTCCACTTGGCAAATTTATTACAAGTAGGTTCAAAATTATTATTAAGAAAAATATTCTTATACACGTAATGTTCTGAATCGTTAATGTTTTCCCTTTTAATAGTTGGACGAACAACATCGTGGCTTCTAACAGTGTTCAACTTCCATGAATCATGACCAACATTTTCTATTAATTCATGAGATTTTGACAATACATTATGCTTAGGTGCATTGTCCGAAAATGTTATACAAAAATCTTTTTCAAAATTTTCTATATGCTCACGATTAAATAAAACAATTTTATTACTTGAATTATCGTTTTCTAGTTCAGTAATATAATCCTTTAAGCCTTGGTCTTTCCAAAATACAGAATCAGAAGGTGTGTATTCGTTCCCTTTGTCGTCTTCTGCTGTAAACATAGAAGTTAAATTTGTAACTAGTGTAATTTTTAAATCTTGAGGATTTACATAATTTAAAAAATTTAATCTTACAGAGATATCCTGTATTTTAATCTCAGAGTCTCCTATATTACCATTATCGCTAATTTTTTTCTTTAATATACTATTAGCTGGTATAGAATATCTAACAGCAGGATTATATTCATCTTTATCTTCTGTGTGGGGGCTGTCGTCTATAAACCCAATACTTATATCATTTAAAGATATGCAATTTCTTTCTGCGGCTTTTTCGGAGTAGCTTAAACGACGCTCAACACCATAGTCGTATATAGGACAGACCTCATTGGGAATGCATGCATCAGTTATCATGTCATTACTTAAATTATTCATTAGATAAGAATACGAAGCTCTTCCGGTACCAAATTGATAAAATTCTCCATCTCTAGCGTCTCCTGTAAATTCCACCATAATTCTACTGCTATAATAACCCTCTCTTTCTGAATTTCTATCAGGAGAAAATAAAAAACCAACCCCTTTTAGTTTGATTTTCTTGCTATCTACAAAAGTTTTATTTTTTAGTTCAGAAAAGTGTTCGTTGATTGTATTAATAGACAACCACCCTAGATACGGATGAAAAATACCTTTCTTACCATTACTGATACCTGCTTGACTATAATTACCGACATCCAAATTTTCGTCATTAACAACACCACTTCTCATATAGCATTTAGTATTTTCATCATATTGTTCATTTCTTGTACCCAGAATAGGCAAAGGTTTTTGAGGCAAAGGGTGTTGCGGCATAGTTATTCCAAGATTGGCGATAATAGCATCATCATATCCTCCATAGGATTTGATAGGTGGAGAATATCTATTGTTGACTCCAGGTAAAACACTATAATTTAAATCAAGAAACTCACCGCCTCCACTAACACTGCTTCCTTTTTTACCTATGTATAAATTATTACAATATCCTACACGACCAAAACCTATACCTCTTGGGACATCTTGTGGAACATCTGGATAGAATGGGGCTCCAAAACCTTGATCTCCTGTATATTTTTTAGTAAAGTTTAATGCCTCCTCGTAAAAAGAATCACAACTACATAAATCTTCTGAATTATATCTATACCATTCAATATCTATTCCATACAACTTTATATAATTACTAGATCCACAATCAAAATTAAAACTTACTTTGTCATATTCTGTGTCAGATTCTTTAACGTCATGCTGGAACCAATTTACATCTGGTATGAATACTGGCTTAGTATCTAATTTACCATTATCAATTGATGCTTGTCTTACGGTGGCTTCTTCAATATAACAATTGCTATTATTAATTCTAATAGCCCCCTGTTTGTAAAAACCTATTGATTTAATATCAGGGTGCATAAAAAAAAGAGTATTAGGTTCTTTATTAAGCTCACCACCACTTCTGCTCCTCAATTTTTCATATTGATCTTTATAACCATCTAAAATATTTTCTATACTACCTCCACTTTTTAAATCTCTATAATAAACCGCTGGATATCCCTGAGAAGTTTCAGACCCTTCCATTTTTGTAGAAAATTCCAGAGGGCCTGCTTTTATCGATTGATTATATGTATTGCTTTTGGTTGTTTTCCCGTATAGGGCATCTGTTTCTTGACTTTTTAATCCGTAGGGAATAAAATTTAAATCAACTTTCACATTTGGACCACTAACATTAGGGCCAATTAATTGCTTATCTACTGTAATTGTTCTTGAAGAATTTCGGGGTATGATTAGATACATATCATTTTTCTTCACTAATTTTTCATATATATACTGTATATATGGTTGTTTTTTAACCATCATAGAAGATGAGACTGCTTGATTACCTGCTTTATTTTTTATCTCTTTATACATACTGTAACTGAGTTGTTGTAAATCTTTTTGAAAATCTTGGGAGTTAAAACTACTACCTTCTGAGTAGGTTTTGTTTAAATACCCAGAAAGTCTTGTTCTCCAATCGTAACTTAGTCTTTCTCCAATTATACTGTTAGGACTGTCGTAATAATACTTGCCTCGAAATACTATGGTTTCTCCATATAGAACTGGACCAGTGGCTAGTACGGCACAAAAACGTTTTAGATTTTCAGATCTTTTTTTACTATTAGCACTGACTAAATTACTCAAATTCTTATATAGTTGTCTAAAAGTTGTTTCAACTTCTTCTGGTATGTATGTTCTAAGATAATCTTTTCCATCTGGCATTCTAGCATAGTCATCACCATAAAAGAAAAGAAAAGAATCTGCGTCTGGTATATGTATGTCAAATTTATTATCGTTTTTTGTTATAGCATAATTTTTTGTGTGGTCTGTAACTACTACTATGTCTTCCCAATAATCTTCTATCTCATCATATCTTGTAAATTTTCTTTCCTCATAATGGTCTATTACGGGTTCTGCATAAATATATCTGATATCAAATACAACGTTTTTATAAAGGGTAACACCTGCTAAATCATGAATAGGTTTAAATTCATAATGTTCTTTATTAGCTCCTAGAAGTGTAGGGATGTCCGATGTTTTTTTGTTTACACTTAATTGAATGCGATGCTTATCTAGCTTTAAAAATTTAGTATTAGCTGCTATATTTACTTTTTGATCAGGATCTTGTATAGCTCTATCAAGACTAAAAATAGTACCAGGTTTTATTTCAGAAAATTTTGTTGGAGTATTCCCTATTTTTTTATACCAAAAAAGAACACCTGTTTGTGGATAAATATTTTGAGCAACAGGATCTGCTAAGTACCAATCGACACGTAGTTCAGCAGGATTGGCATTGGGAAGTTTTAGTTGTAATTCTCTAAAATGATTATTTTTTACATTAGAAATTTTTAGAAAAGAAGGAATTCCCAAAGTATATTGTGGTGGTGGAGTAAATTCTACATATTCATTGCACTCACTATCAGTAAAAGTTTTCTCAGAGGCCCCACTTACTACTGGCCCAGAGTTATTGAATATGGGTACATAAGTTAATTCTTCTGCTTTATTAATAAAGCATGGTGTCCACACACCATCTTCGGCTGTCTCACCTATATTATCTAATAGAAAACTATCTATTGACCAAGTGGCATCTTTTGGATTCTCTGAATTATCATCTACAAAAGAAACCTTTCCTGATGTGTCGTTTGTATTATTATAAGATAATTTATGATAAGTTTTAAGGCTATTGTAAATTGAACTTTTATAAAATTCACAATATTTTTTTGGAATCTTTGTCATTTGTGTCCTACTAACTAGAGCTTATTAAAGTCCATTTCCCTTCTATAAAATTAAAAATTCCTCTACTACCGTTTTTATAATATATTCCTAAAGGATTATTAAAATTATAGGTCTTCACATCGTTAGATCTAGATTTGTCTTTAGCTGTAATATATGAAAGTTCGATAGTTGCATTATTCCCTGTACCAATAGTACCAAAAGCAGAAATCATAGGTTTTCCTACAGGTTCATAAAAACCTGAATCAGAATTATAGAAACACAATAGGGTTGAACCACTAGGAGCACTATATCCTGTTTTATCTACAACATAAACTACTTTTCTCTCATCGTCAAGGTCTATTTCTGCTTCATAATCTGTCAGAAAAGCTCTACTAGGATTATTAGTACTATAAAAATCTAAATCCTCTTCTAGTGTTACATAAACATTCTTATAAATTTTTGGAGGAGGCGCTGTCCAAACGCTTCTTGATTCATCCCATCTTAAATCTACAGGACCAACTGGCCAAGTATCTGGCCTTTCTCCCCAATTTAAAGAGAATTTTTCTGATTTGTCTTTTTGGGTCCATCTTTGTACGCCGTCAGGAAATGTTAACCATTCTTGTGTTACAGATACTATTGACCCGTATTTGTTCATGTTTTGACCTGTAGATGGATAACCTCCGTTTTCTTCATAATCATCTTCATTAATATAATCTCCATCACTATTTTTCTTTCTAATATGCCTCCAGGCAACACCGTTAGAGTTTATATATTTAGCATCATCTGATTTATTAGGTACTGGAAAACCTTCTAAATCATATCCCCATCCATGTAAAACCAAAGGCCCTCTTAAACCTAAATATCTATTATTTAAAGGATAGTCTTCTCTACTTTTAAACCAATTGCTATTACTGTCTTTTGTTTTTTGAGGAATCTTGCTCAAATAGTCTTGTAATCTAACGTCCTTTTCTCCATCAAAATCAGGATTACTACCAAAATAAGTTTTTTCTAAGTTTTTATTTATAGCTAATTCGTATTTATTGTCAGGCTGTCTACTACCTCTACCTACAACGCTAATACTATGCCTACCTTTATCTTCAGGTTGAGAATTTGGATTAAGAAAATCTCCAGACTCTTGAAGCACAGGCTGTAAACTGTGTGTATTTATGTTTGACAATCCTGTTTTATCGTCTTTAAAATACATTTTTTTAATAACGTCTTCATCATCGTCTTCTTTAACTGTGATGAAAGGAGGATTAAATGTTCCGTCTGAAGCTAATGGAGATTTTCTAGATTTATATTCCATCACTTTAGTCAAAGGTATATCGTTATTAGAGTTATCTGCTTCGTCTACCTCATCAGTACAATATTTACAATATACATATATCTCTTTTTCTGCTCCATTAATATATATAGAGTCTTTATATATTTTGTCTCCTCCACAAACTGGACATTTTTCTCTATTCCATTTGGATAAATTGTAGCAAGAGTTGTATAGGGTAGGATAGAAAGAAATGGGAGAAAAAATACCATCTAAACTCATAACTCCTTTCATGGCATAATCAGAATTAATATCAAGACCTACTTCTTTATCTGGATATAGTCCAACGTAAGCTCCGTGTCTTACTTCTCTCATAGCAAAGGCTAATTCTCCTTGGTTTTGTATTTTGTCTTTGCCATATGTGCTTCCACTTCTGTAGGTATTTATGTCTTGAGAATAACCCTTCCTGTTATTAGCATAACCACTAGCACCACTAGCAGAATAACTTTTTCTATTATATTGTGCTATAGTAAATTCTGCGATATTAACGCTTTGAGAAGACTGATCTTCACTGTTAGGATCTGGAGGTTGTTCTTCTTCTCCAGTATCATTATCAGGATTTTCTGGTGCTGAATTATTAGTTTCATCTGTGCTATTAGCTATTGCTTTATTTCTTTTTCTATTAGGTCCAGACAAATAATATGTGCCCTGAGCCATTAAAACACTAGACGGACTCCATCCTAATAATTTTTTAGAACTAGCAGAAAAAGGTTCTGTTCCACCACTAGCAGTTCTAGATACAGCCTCTTGACTTAAACTCAGTATTTGTGATTGAGATTTATTATTAATTTCAGCATTTTTTCTTGCAGCTTTAAAACTATCTGTAGCTCCTTTTTTCAATCTGTCAGAAAGATCTTTATTAAATCTACTCATAGGTTTTGAATATAGTTTCAAATTATATGTAGTACTAATACCACCACTACCTATTTTTAGCTGCATATTTGAAATAGTAGGTTCCAAATTACCCTCATATGCATACTTTAAAAAATGTACAGTGTATGTAGTGCCTTTTAAGGTAAGAGTGTCTGTAGTTCTACTAAATGGCTGTAAACCGAAGTTTATAGCTCCTCCTGTATTGTATGTAGGAACTAGTTTAGCTCCTAAACCAAACTTCGGAGCACCAATGACTGTAAAACTTGCGCTTTCAGCTACAGACTGATATTTCAATCCGTCATTAACTTTTAATAAAGCTGCTTTATCTAAAACGCTTGTTCCTCCATAATTCCACGGAACCAATTCTTCATCTTTTTCTGCAACAAGACCATTGACCATATTATCAATATAATTAGTTCTATCAAAACTATTGTCTTGTATAATAGCGTCTTTACTATAATAAGGAAGATTAGTCCATGGCCCATAAGTATGAGTATTGCTTTTAAGAGGAATAGCAGCAAAGAATGGGTGAGCAGCTTTAGGAGCTATGTCTATCATCTCATTGCTTTGAGTTTCTTTGCTCTTTTTACGAATAAATTTACCATTGTTAATAGAGCAAACTCTGTAATATAGTGCTTTTACAATACTATCATCTCTAGAAAATGGCGGAAAAGTATAAAGTATTTGTGTTAAATCTTCTAACGCGATATTAGCATTTAAGGCTCTGTTCATGTCTTGAGTATGGGAGAGAGAACTGCTATTCATAAACATTCCTGGAGATTCTACAATAGCTCTAGGATTAACAAAACCTTGGGGTTGTTCAAAAACCATTTTTGGTCTAACAGTTCCTGTAATATATAATTTATCAGAAGTGTTTACAGGATCTCCTGGTAGAATACCTGTGGTTTTCCTATTGTTTTCTTGAACAAAGACAAAATTACTACCTGTAATAGGACTATAATCTAAAGCAGGATAGTAAAACAAAGAATTGTCACAATCAAAATCCCCAAACTGATCGGCTAATAAACTGTAAGTAGTTAAGCCAAAAACATTAAAACCTTTATTAACTCTTACATTATTACCTCCGTTATTATTAAAAATAGCTGTTTGATTCGCACACATATACTTAGCTACAGTATCAAAATTTTGTTGAGCATTATAACCTAATATAGGTTGCATCTTTCCTGTCTCATCCATGAGTCGATAAGAATCTGTAGTGCCTATAACTATGTCTTCATCTATTACATTTCCAAACTCTTCCCAAGCTCCATCAGTAGAGATTTCATAAGAAGTAATACTTTTTGGTGGACCTTTCCACATCTTGATAGGATTACCTTTTCTGTCATTTCCTAAATTTATTGTCTGTCCAGAACCCCAATCTCTATACCCACCAATATTAGGTAGTCTAACCATATAGCTTTTGCCATAATACTTACCTGCTAATTGATTTAAAAAGTTGTGAATAATTTGTAAGTCTGTTGTAAATGCTTTTGAATATACTATAGAATTGGCACCCTGATCTGTAGAGTCTCCACCTTCTGGTTCTGGTTCAGAAGGCTGACCCTCTGGACCAGACATTTCTTCGTCATCTAGCATACCAAAAGGCATAATACCAACTGCGGGACCATTTTGCTTAAAAGCATTTCTTGTGTTTGAGTTAAATGCTTTACGTAACATTAAAAACAAATCAGACTTAAACATCTTGTATGTATAATACAAAACGAGATTATCAAAACCTGCCATAGCAGCACGCATCTCTGTTTCAGTAATAACAAACTGACCATTACCATACAAAGAACCTAAACCATACCTCAATCCCTTTAGATCTGCTATATCGCAAATAACACAAATTTGCCCAGTAAAATTATCCATAAATACTGTTCTAGGTTTTTTTCTAGTTTCATCACTAAGACCATCAGTATCTCCTCCACTAGCTTCTTCAAATCTATATCCAAAAAAAGGACTTATAATGTCTAAATATAAAGGAGTAAATCTAGGAGTGAGCGGAGAATGACTAGGAGTAGGTAAAACATTTTGACCACCTACTTTATAGTATGACTGATCTGTATTTAAATAATTACCTAATAATGTTCCGCCAAGAGGATTATTGAACAATTTAGGCTCGTCAGAAAAAGTTCTTTCTTTTGAGTTAAAGGTTGTCTCGTCAGTATTAGTTTTAATTCTGTCTTCATAACTTCTTAAATTTGCTAAAATTGTATTATATTCAGCTGCTGTAATAACACTACCAACTGGGACATCACCAGTAGTAAAATTATTAGTCATATTAGTATTTCTGGTACTATTTACATCTGGTGTTTTAAATGTGGATTTATTATATCTAGTATAATCAACAATTGTAGGGGTACTTCCTAAGAAATTTAAACGAAATGTATTTTGAGTATATGCTAATCTATAATTTTTAGCCTGAAAAAGTCTTTGTTGTTGACCGCCTACTATAACTTTTCTGTGTACACTTTCGTTACTTTCTTGTCCATAATTTATCTCAGACACAGCAGGAACACCATCAATATCTGTAAATGTTCCGCTGCTAATTAAAGAATTTATACTGTTTTTTATCTGATTTAATCCAGGTTGTTTAAGTCTTTCTATAGTTCTAACTTTTAAACACATATCTAAAGCACCGTCAGAGCTATAGTCTGGTATACAATCAATAAAAAAGTCTTTACCAGTAGCCTCTGCTATTTGACTTAACAGATCCATGATGCTCAATATAGGAGATTCTATTCTAAGGTCTGTAGGTGGATTTAATTCACTAGCATCTAAACGATATCTGTATAAAGGATGCCCATTGGGTTGCATACCTGGGGCAGAAGGTACTAGACCAAAATCATAAAAAGCAGAATTAGGAGCAGGGTATTGGTAATCTTTAAGACTGTGTATATTTTTAGACACTATTCTTCCGAAAGGAGAGAACTGATTAATTTCTTTTGTTGTAGGATTGGTAGAACTTGTTAAAGTATGTAAAGCCTCTAATATTTTATAAGCAGGAGTTCCTCTTTCATTTTTACCGCTAGCTCCAAAACCTCCGTAAGCCTCAAGAAAACCATAAGCATTAAAAAAGTTATGAACAGTTCCAGAAACAACATTAGAATTATATGAAAAGTCTTGGATTTGAGCATCTTCATTATCTGCTCTAAAATTTTGAGGCTGATTTAAATTTGTAGCAGTATTATATAATCCCGCAGCTCCTCCAAAACCATGAGCCACTACATAAGAATTAGAAAGAAGAGAAACTGGACTTTCTACTTGTACAGTAATATTTTGTCCACCAGAACCATCAGTATAATTCCAATTTTTAACTAGACCTAAAAACTCAAAATCTATCATACGAAAATATACAGGAACTCCTATTATATCATAACCATCGTTGTCTGTCCAATTGTAACTTGATCCTCTATTGTTTCCTGGAAAACTACCATCAGGAGTCCAGTTATTAGACGCTCCAAAAAATCCTGGATCAGGTTGCGTCCAATATGTTGAAACGAATTTTTTTTGAATATGATTCCATCTATACTTAACTTTACCCCTTAGCATTTTTTGCCCTGTCATCTTGCTTTTTATAATGTCTCCATTACCATCCCTAGCATATAAACTATCATTATTATTATTGTGATAATGGTGAAGAGGTCCTCCATTACCTGCTGGAGGGAACTGATCACCGAACATACAGTCTGTTTTGTTTGGTCTATTATATCCCGTAGAGTCATAGGTAATATCTCTAACTAGAGAAACATTAAGAGTAGATGCCTGACTACCCCATCCTAAATTAGTGCTAAAGTCTGCTACACTAGCTCCTAAAAATAAAGTTTGAGGAATAGGCTTATTAAAATTATTATATCCTGCCACGCATGGCGTTGTATCCGACATTAAGTTCTCCTTTAATTAACTCTCTAACCT
>TARA_Y100000385_G_scaffold157571_1_pt1 | contig 15235 bp, 14 predicted proteins | sample TARA_Y100000385 | Tara Oceans TARA_Y100000385 (sample SAMEA2620980) | marine metagenome | biome: marine biome (ENVO:00000447); feature: surface water layer (ENVO:00002042); material: "saline water (ENVO:00002010), including plankton (ENVO:xxxxxxxx)" | depth 5 m
TATTGAAAAAGGAAGAGGATATGTCCCTGCGGAAGAAAATAAAAATATAAATTCTGAAGTAGGTGTTATCGCAATCGATTCTATTTTTACACCAATCAAAAATGTGAAATATAGCATTGAAAACTTCAGGGTTGAGCAAAAAACTGATTATGAAAAATTGATTTTCGAAGTTGTTACTGATGGCTCAATTCACCCAAAAGATGCACTTACTGAGGCTGCAAAAACACTCATTCACCACTTTTTGTTGTTCTCAGATGAAAGAATCACACTAGAAGCTGATGAAATTGCTCAATCAGAAACTTATGATGAAGAGTCTTTGCATATGCGTCAGTTATTGAAAACTAAACTCGTTGATATGGATCTTTCTGTTCGTGCATTGAACTGTCTTAAAGCAGCTGAAGTTGATACTCTTGGTGATTTAGTTTCTTATAATAAAAATGATTTAATGAAGTTTAGAAATTTTGGTAAAAAGTCATTGACTGAACTGGAAGAATTAGTTGTTCTTAAAGGTCTTTCCTTTGGAATGGATTTGGCTAAATACAAACTAGATAAAGATTAATTCACATTTTTAATCAAGAAAAATGAGACACGGAAAGAAAACAATCAATTTAGGTCGTAAGTCTGCACACAGAAAATCAATGCTTGCCAACATGGCTTGTTCGCTGATTGAGCACAAAAGAATAAATACGACTTCAACAAAAGCTAAAGCCTTAAAACGGTTTATTGAGCCCATAATCACAAAATCAAAATCTGATACTACTCACAATAGACGTTTATCATTTTCTCTATTAAGAGATAAAGAAGCAGTTTCCGAATTATTTAGAGAAATTGCTGCTAAAGTTGGTGATCGCCCTGGAGGATACACACGTATAATTAAGTTAGGAAATAGACTGGGCGATAATGCTGATATGTCAATGATAGAATTGGTGGATTTTAACGAGGTTTATAAAACTGATGAAAAAGTTAAGAAAAAGTCTAGGCGACGTGGAGGAAAACCTAAATTGGTAGCCCCAAAAGCAGATTCTTCTAATACTGTAGCATTAGAAGACGAAAAAGGAGCGGCACCTGAATTAGAACAAAAAATTGAAACAGTAGTTCACACTTCAGCTACTGAAAAAGAAGCTGAAGCAAAAAAAACTAAAGAAAAAAAAACTGAAAACAAAGATGGAGAGTAAATTGAATTCACTTCTTCATTCCCAATAATTTAAAAGGATAAACGTTTTAGTTTATCCTTTTTTTTGGTTTATTTTGTAAATCACAACTATGAAATATCAATTTAGACAAAAAGCATTCGTACTCTTAGCAGATGGCACTAAATTTTATGGCAAATCAATAGGTATTGAAGGCTCAGTTTTCGGAGAAATTTGTTTCAATACTGGAATGACAGGATATCAAGAAATATTTACTGATCCTTCTTATTTTGGTCAAATAATGGTGACTACTAATACTCATATTGGAAATTACGGTATTCTAGAAAGTGATTCACAATGGAATCAAATATCAATTTCAGGTCTAATTTGTAAAGACTTTAGTTTTTCGTATTCTAGACCAGCAGCTGACATGTCACTTTTTGATTACCTCAAAAAACATAAATTAGTAACGATATCAGATGTTGATACCCGTGCTTTAGTTAGCTATATTCGTGAAAATGGAGCAATGAATGCTGTAATTTCTACTGAGCTAGAAAAAGAAGAAGAACTAATTAAAGAATTACAAAGCACTCCAAGTATGGTGGGCTTAGAACTGGCTTCCAAAGTCTCAACTAAAGAAGCCTATACCTTTGGAAATTCTGATGCTAAATACAAGATTGCAGCCTTGGATTTGGGAATTAAAAGAAATATTTTGAAACATATATCAGCTAGGGACATGTACGTCAAAGTATTTCCATACGACACTTCATATGAAACTATGGCTGCATGGAATCCTAACGGTTATTTTATCTCAAATGGACCTGGTGATCCTGAACCACTTAAGAATGTTCAAGAAGTCACTAAAGCAATACTTGATTCAAGAAAACCCCTATTTGGAATTTGTTTAGGCCACCAAATTATTGCTTTGGCCAATGGAATACCCACCTTTAAGATGTTTAATGGACACAGAGGAATTAACCATCCAGTAAAAAATCTATTAACGGGAAAGGGAGAAATTACTTCACAAAATCATGGTTTTGCGGTGGATATGGAAGCTGCTAAAAATCATCCTGAAATTGAGATTACACATATTCATTTAAATGATCAAACTTTGGCTGGTATGCGCATGAAAAATAAAAAATGTTTTTCCGTGCAGTATCATCCAGAGGCAGGCCCAGGAACAAATGACTCCGTATACATTTTTGATCAGTTTAAAGAGATTATAGCAAACCAATAATTTATTCGAACCAAATTTAATTTAAAAAATGAGTATTATAATAAAAGTGCATGCAAGACAGATTTTTGATTCTAGAGGGAATCCAACTGTAGAGGTAGATGTAATAACTGAAAATGGAATCTTAGGTAGAGCTGCCGTTCCATCAGGTGCATCTACTGGAGAGCATGAAGCCGTTGAGCTAAGAGATGGTGGCTCTTCTTATATGGGGAAAGCTGTTGGGATTGCGGTTGGTAATGTTAATAATATTATTGCCCAAGAAATAATAGGCACCTCTGTATTTGAACAAGAGAATATTGATAAGTCCATGATTGATTTAGATGGAACTTCAAACAAGTCGAAATTAGGTGCGAATGCAATTCTTGGTGTTTCGCTTGCTGTAGCTAAGGCTGCTGCAAACGAGTTGGGACTCCCATTATATCGTTACATTGGAGGTGTAAGTGCGAAAATGTTACCAGTTCCTATGATGAATATTATCAATGGAGGATCGCATTCAGATGCACCAATTGCATTTCAAGAGTTTATGGTTATGCCTTTAGGAGCTTCATCTTTTACTCAAGCTATGCAGATGGGGTCTGAAATTTTTCATCATCTCAAAAAAGTTTTGCAGGACAGAAATTTAAGCATTGCTGTAGGTGATGAGGGCGGATTTGCTCCAAGACTAAATGGAACGGAAGATGCATTAGATATTATAATTAAAGCAATCAAAAATGCGGGCTATAAGCCTGAAAAAGAAGTAATGATTGCCTTAGATTGTGCAGCTGCTGAGTTTTACGAAAATGGGGTCTATGACTATACCCTTTTTGAAGGAGCTAAAGGAATCAAAAGGAGTTCAGAAGAACAAGCAACATATTTAGCGCAATTAACTGAAAAGTACCCTATTGTCTCTATTGAAGATGGTATGGATGAAAATGATTGGGAAGGATGGAAATTACTTACTAAAAAAGTAGGAAATCGAGTTCAATTGGTTGGGGATGATCTTTTTGTTACTAATGTAGAACGCTTAAGTAAAGGAATATCTCAAGGTATCGCAAATTCCATTTTGATTAAAGTAAATCAGATAGGTACATTATCTGAAACTATTGCTGCTGTTAAAATGGCACATAATGCAGGTTACACGTCAGTTATGTCTCACCGCTCAGGTGAAACAGAGGATAATACTATTGCTGATTTAGCCGTAGCACTGAATACAGGTCAAATTAAAACAGGTTCTGCTTCAAGGAGTGACCGCATGGCTAAATACAATCAGTTATTACGCATAGAAGAAGCTTTAGAGAAACAATCCTATTTTCCTGGGGAAAAGGCATTTAAGTATAAAAAGTAATTAATAAGTTTACTCCAGACTAGGATAAAAATTAGTTTGTTAAGACAAAAAAATAAAGATTTAGAAATATGAGTGATTCTGTAAAACTTACATATCAAAATAAAGAATTTGAATTTCCATTAATTGATGGTTCGGAAGGTGAAAAAGGCATCGATATAAAAAGTTTAAGATCCCAAACAGGTTTGATAACATTTGATCCTGGTTATAAGAATACTGGCTCATGTAAAAGTGATATAACATTTTTAAATGGTGAAGAAGGAATATTGCGACACAGAGGTTACTCTATTGAAGATTTATGTGAAAAAGCAAGTTTTTTGGAAGTTGCATTTTTATTAATTTTTGGGGAATTACCAACCGAAAATGAGTTAAATCTTTTAAATGAAGAAATTAGAAAAGATTCTCTTGTAGATGAGGATTTAAAATTAATCTTAAAAAGTTTTCCAAAGGCAGCACACCCAATGGGAATTTTGGCTTCATTAACATCTGGACTTACAGCATTTAATCCAAGTAGTGTAAATATAGATTCAGAGGAAGAAATGCGAGAGGCTATAATTATGCTAATGGCTAAATTCCCAATTTTGTCTTCTTGGACTCACAGAAAAGTAAAAGGACTTCCTCTAAATTATGCAAATATTTCTCTTTCCTATGTTGAAAACATAGCGCATATGTTATTTAAGCTACCACATCAAGATTACATTCCAAATCCTATTGTAATTGATGCCTTAAACAAGTTGCTTATATTACATGCAGATCATGAACAAAATTGTTCAACGTCTACAGTAAGGATTGTAGGTTCCTCAGAAGCTGGATTATTTGCTTCGGTATCTGCTGGTGTTTCAGCCCTTTGGGGAAGGCTCCATGGTGGGGCAAATCAAGGAGTTATTGAAATGCTGTCTGCTATTAAAAGAGATGGAGGTGATACAAAAAAATTCATGGGTAGGGCAAAAGATAAAAATGATCCATTCCGTTTAATGGGTTTTGGACATCGAGTTTATAAAAATTTTGATCCTAGAGCAAGAATTATTAAAAAGACAGCTGATCAAGTTCTTAAAGAGTTAGATATTAATGATCCAATTTTAAATATTGCCAAAAAATTAGAAGAAGAGGCTTTAAATGATCCTTATTTTATCGATCGTAAGTTATATCCTAATGTTGATTTTTATTCTGGTATAATTTATCGTGCTTTAGGAATACCAACTGAAATGTTCACCGTTATGTTTGCACTTGGTAGATTACCAGGATGGATAGCTCAATGGTTAGAAATGCGAAAAAACAATGAACCTATAGGAAGGCCTCGTCAAATATATACTGGAAATAAAGTTAGAAAGATTTAAATATCCTCAAAAGATGAAGGAATGTTTAAAATTTTTTGATCTGAAATTTTTTTAAAAAATTTGCGAACACTATCATTATCATAAATTACTTTAATGAAGTAATTATCCATATAGATTGAATATATCTTAGCTCTACCTTTATAAATTTTTAGTTTGTAATACGGAATTATTAGGCCGTAGGTTTCCAAAAGACTTCTAAACCGAACAATTATCCCTTTAGGACGTAACTCTATATTACATTGATCAATATTTTTGTCTAGTATTAGTAAGTTGCTGATATCCAAAGAACAACTATCTATTAATAATTTGGGTGAGCCTATGCCTCCTAATTTCCATCTTTTTTGAAGAGAGAACGGTTTTCCAACAGTTTTTTCTATCTTTCTTTTAACCTCTTTATCATTATAAGAAATATTCAAAAGCATCAATTGCAAATATACATTTATCAATTAAGAGTTTTATGTTTATTTCGCGTATTTAATGAATAAAACTTTACTAACATGATTACTCCCATTTAAATTTTAATTCTGTTTAACACGTTAATTTGAATACTTAAATTGATTTACAATAATTATATTTACCTAAATATAAATATGCGTTCATTAGTTAAACAAATTTCAGAGTCCTTAACTCCTTTTATTAAAGAAACGTTTGAAATTAATATTTCAAAGTTTGATTTTCAAGCCACCCGAAAAGAGTTTGATGGAGATATAACCTTGGTGGTTTTCTCGTTGTTAAGATTTATTAAAATAAACCCTGTTCAGCTTTCATATAAAATTGGAGAATATCTCAAAACTCATTCTGAGTTAGTTATTGGTTTTAATGTGGTTAAAGGATTTTTAAATCTAAATATTCAAGAGTTTTACTATGTTGATGCGTTGAAAAAAATTACAGAGACAAAAGATTATGGGTATAAAAAACCAGATTCAAATTCAATAATCCTAGTTGAATATTCCTCTCCAAATACAAATAAACCACTTCATTTAGGTCACATAAGAAATAATCTTTTAGGTTATTCAGTAGCAAAGATTTTGGAGGCGAGTGGGAATATGGTACTAAAAACCCAAATTATCAATGACAGAGGAATTCATATATGTAAATCGATGGTAGCATGGAAAAAATATGGTTCTGGGGAAACTCCAGAATCTTCTGGATTAAAAGGTGATAAGTTGGTTGGGAACTACTATGTTAAGTTTGATCAAGAATTAAAAAAGGAAATTAAAACTCTTTTGAATGAGGGAATGTCAGAAGATGAAGCAAAAGCAAACTCTTTAATATTAAATGAAGCTCAATCTATGCTCAGAGCATGGGAAGCAGGAGATCCTGAAGTTTTAGCCCTCTGGCAAAAAATGAATAATTGGGTATATGATGGATTTGAAACTACTTATTACAATCTCGGTGTATCATTTGATTCAAATTATTATGAAAGTAAAACCTACCTTTTAGGAAAGGAATTAATTGCTTATGGGTTAAAACAATCCATTTTTTACAAAAAAGAAGATGATTCAGTTTGGGTAGATCTTACTGAATATGGTTTAGATGAAAAACTTTTACTTCGATCTGATGGAACAGCAGTCTATATGACTCAAGACCTTGGTACAGCATACCAACGTTATAAGGACAATCCGGCTATTAAAGGTATGGTATATACAGTAGGGAATGAACAAGATTATCATTTTAAAGTATTGTTTTTAATTCTTAAGAAGCTTGGTTTTTCATGGTCCGAGTCACTTTACCATTTAAGTTATGGAATGGTTGACTTGCCTGAGGGTAAAATGAAAAGTAGAGAGGGTACTGTAGTTGATGCTGATGATTTAATGTTGGAAATGACTAAAACAGCCGCTTTGTTATCAGAAGAATTGGGTAAATTAGAAGGAATGTCCAGCAAAGATAAAAATGCACTTTATAAAACCATAGGTTTGGGTGCCCTGAAATATTTCATTCTTAAAGTTGACCCGAAGAAAAGTATTCTTTTTGACCCCAAAAGCTCTGTTGATTTTGCAGGTAATACAGGACCCTTTATTCAGTACACTTATGCTAGAATTCAATCTATATTAAAGAGTAGACCTGTTAAATCTAAGAGTTATATGATTAAATCAATTAGTTCAAAAGAAAAAGATATTTTAAAACAATTATTACTTTATCCTGAAATAATACAACAAGCTGCTAAACAATACAGCCCTGCACTCATCGCTAATTATATTTATGATTTAGTAAAGCTCTTTAACTCTTTTTATCAAAATATTCCAATATTAGGAGGGGATGATAATGATATTGAATCTTTTAGGATTAATCTCTGTGATGAGGTCGGTAAGGTGATAGCTAGCGGGGCAGCATTGTTGGGTATGTCAATGCCAAAAAAGATGTAAAAAAAAATCGCTCCTAGGAGCGATTTTTAATAGTAATTTTTACTATTTAATAGCAAAATTATTTTGATTGAACAGCTAGATTATAAACAACTAGACCAAATCCAATTTTGTTGATGGCATCACCAACGTTATAAATAACATCCATTTGAAGGCCACCAAATATACCACTATACCAACCTTCAGTTCCTGCCATATATCCAATCGGATAGATAGCCCACCCAATCAATACAAATTTACATAGTGTTTTATGAGCTGACTGAACTGCTCCACCTGCTGCTGCTGCTAATTTTGAAGCGCCACCCATCCAAATTTCATATACTATGTAAAAGTATGCGATACCGGATACAAGACCCCAAACTTGAGCTTGACTTGCATAAACAGCTTCTCCAAAATAACCAGTTACTAACATTACTACAGATGCGAAAATTAACTTCCACATAAGTTGTTTTGTTGCACCTGCTGCTTTTAAAATTAAATAGAATTCAACACACATTAATGGTACAGTTAATACCCAATCTACGTATCTAAAGAAAGTGGGTGAAGTCATATTGGTTGCCCAATAATCTCTCATATACCAATAGTGGACTGCTGCAATAAACGTAATAAGTCCAGAAACCAAAATAGATGTTTTCCATTTATTATCGAACGAGTTCATTGAGAGAAAGAAAAACGCTGATGCTGCCATCATCGCCATACATCCTACGAAGAATGTGAATCCTACGTAGTCGTCAGTGGCCATTGCTGGTACCACAGTCATTAAGCTTAGAATTTTTTCCATAATTAAATCAATTATTTGTTTTTGTTTAGATAAATTTAGAAAAAATTAAACTTACTTGCTATTTTATTTAAAATATTTTCAATTGAAATTGCTAACTAACTCATTTACAGTATCAAAATATTTCTTCTTTTTTTTAGGGATTAGTCTATTTTCTGTAATTTTTTGTTTTTTTGGATCAATTTGGACTCAAAATTTATTTGCCTTAGTAGGAATTTTAAGTTTGGGAATACTTCATGGAGCTAATGATCTTAAAATTATAGCTAAAAAATCTAGTTTTCAATCAAAAACGTACCATTATAAATTTTTTGTCCTTTATATATTGGTTGTTCTTCTGGGGATAGTTTTTTTTCTCTACATTCCAAAAATCGCTTTACTTAGTTTCGTTTTAGTGAGTTGTTATCACTTTGGTGAGCAACACTGGAACGGAAGATTTCATGACAAACTAAATTCGTTTCCTTTTTACTTCAGTTATGGATCAACTGTCTTTTCTCTTCTATTTACTCTTCAATATGCTTCTTCTTCTGAAATTATTTTTCAAATTTCTTTAGTTATGATTCCTTATCAGTTTTTTTTGATTAGTTTGATAATTTCTTTTTTTGTATTTATCCTATTTATTTTAAAAAGTAAAATGAAATTATACACTTTCATTTTTGAATTTCTATTGTTAGGTGTTTTAGCTCTTTTATTTTCTAAATCAACCTTGCTTTTTGGTTTTGGTTTGTATTTTGTATTGTGGCATAGTTTACCCTCTCTCAATTCACAGCTTACTTATATATATAACAACAAAACCAAACGTCCTTTCATTGAATATATCAAATCTGCATTAGTTTATTGGATACTGGCTTTAATCGGTTTGTCCATATTTTATTTCTATGTAGATGTCTCTGAAACACAATACCTTTCTATTTTCTTTTCCTTTCTCGCTGCAATCACATTTCCTCATGCAGTGGTGATGGGGTTGATGTTTCAATCCGGAAAGTCAAATCAAGATTAATCTAATCGCATTCCTTATTTTTGTGAAATAACTACACACAATTAATATGTTTGATAATCTTAGTAATAAACTCGATAAAGCTTTCCAAATACTTAAAGGGCATGGAAAAATAACAGAAATTAATATTGCGGAGACACTCAAAGAGGTACGTCGAGCTCTATTAGACGCCGACGTAAACTTTAAAATAGCGAAGGAATTTACAGTTAGAGTAAAAGAAAAAGCCCTAGGACAAAAAGTGCTTACGAGCCTCCAGCCAGGACAATTATTAGTAAAAATTGTAAAGGACGAATTAGTCGATCTTATGGGTTCAGATGCAGTAGGAATAAATATTGATTCTAAACCAACTATTATTTTGATGTCCGGTTTACAGGGATCAGGAAAAACTACTTTTACGGGTAAACTTGCACTCCACCTAAAGAAGAAATATTCAAAAAAGCCGTTATTAGTTGCCTGTGACGTATACCGACCTGCAGCCATAGATCAGTTAGGTGTCGTTGCAGATCAAGTTGGGGCTGCTATATATGAAGATCGAGAAGAAAAAAATCCAATAAAAATTGCTCAAGCTGCTCTAGAAGTAGCTAGAAGAGATAAACATGACTTAATACTTATAGATACCGCTGGTCGTTTGGCAGTGGATGAAGTTTTAATGGATGAAATTAAAGCCATTCATAAAGCTGTAAAACCTTCTGAAACTCTTTTTGTAGTTGATTCGATGACTGGACAGGATGCTGTAAATACTGCTAAAACATTCAATGATATTTTAAATTTTGATGGAGTAGTGCTAACAAAACTTGATGGAGATACAAGAGGTGGTGCAGCACTTTCCATAAAATCTGTAGTGGATAAGCCCATCAAGTTTATTGGAACAGGAGAGAAAATGGAAGCTCTAGATATTTTCTATCCAGAGCGTATGGCTGATCGAATATTGGGTATGGGTGATGTGGTTTCATTAGTTGAAAGAGCACAAGAACAATTTGATCAAGAACAAGCCAGAAGGATTAATAAAAAAATTGCAAAAAATCAATTTGGTTTTGATGATTTTTTATCTCAGATTCAGCAAGTTAAAAAAATGGGTAACATGAAAGACCTCATGGGAATGATCCCAGGAGTGGGTAAAATGATGAAAGGTGTCAATATTGACGATAATGCATTTCAAGGTATTGAAGTTATCATTGGATCGATGACCCAAAAAGAACGATCCCAACCACAGTTGATAAATCACAGTCGAAAAATGCGAATTGCAAAAGGATCAGGAACCACTATGCAAGACGTAAATCAATTGATCAAGCAGTTTGAACAAATGAGTAAGATGATGAAAATGATGCAAGGTGGAAAAGGAAAACACATGATGCAAATGTTACAAAATATGAAATAAGATGGTAGTACTTGACGGTAAAAAAACAGCCCAAGATTTAAAAGAAGAGATTAAAATTTCAGTATCTAAAATTAAAGAACATGGACTACGACCACCTCATCTGGCAGCTGTATTAGTTGGGAATGATGGCGCTAGTTTAACGTATGTTGGAAGTAAAGTGCGCTCGTGTGAATACGTTGGATTTGATTCCACTTTAATTCGTTTGGAAGAGAATATTACTGAGGCGCTTCTTTTAAAAAAAATAGAGGAATTGAACCAAGACGAACTGTTGGATGGTTATATTGTTCAGTTACCCCTCCCGAAGCATATAGATGAGGAAAAAATTCTCCTTGCCATTGATCCAAAAAAAGACGTAGATGGATTCCATCCTTATAATTTTGGTCGGATGGCCTTAGAAATGGATGCATTTATTCCTGCTACACCTTTTGGAATTATGGAATTGTTGAAACGCTACCAAATTGAAACCTCTGGAAAACATTGTATTGTAGTTGGGAGAAGTCATATTGTTGGTAGACCGATAAGCATTTTGATGAGTCAAAAAGGACCTGCCGGAAATGCAACTGTCACGCTAGCACATAGTCGAACTAAGGACTTGGCTGTTTTGACAAAAAATGCTGATATCATTGTCATGGCACTCGGAATACCCGAATATTTAACTGCAGATATGGTCAAGAAAGGTGCTACTGTAATTGATGTAGGAATAACCCGAGTAGCCGATAAAAATCATCCTAAAGGGTATGTGATTAAAGGTGATGTGTCTTATGATGAAGTAACTACCAAAGCATCAGCTATTACCCCAGTTCCTGGTGGAGTTGGTCCAATGACAATTGCTATGCTATTAAAAAACACATTACTAGCTTTCCAAAGAAAAAATTAGGTTTCCTTTTCTATTGCTTGATAGATTCTTAAAATTAAAAGTCCAAAAATAACACTAGTTATAATTAGCAATATATTTGTTAGCCCAGTAGTTGCAAATGAAAGACGTATCAATATTGTACAAATCACAAAACCGGTGTTACGAATTAATTGACTATATCTTTCTGTGTACTGAAATGAAAGTAGTAAAATAAATACGTCAGCTAGAATTAATATTGTAAAAAATTCGTTGTAGAAAACAGCATTGATGTCAGTAAATTCAGCTGGGTTAAGTGAGGTTAAAAAAAGTTCAATGAACCATGAAGTTACACTATAAATTGAAGTGAAAATAAGAACTGGAAGAAGCATTACACTTACTGCTTTTTTAGAACTTACAAAACGCTTTAGTCTCTCATCCAGAGATTTTTTAGGAAGTATCTCTCTTCGTTTATTAAACATGTATATAAGAAAATAAAGAATTAAAACGCCTGACAAATCATAAATTAATTGTCGATTGGCATCAAATTCGAGCCAATTAACATCTAATTCAACTTTTGGTATATCACCAAAAATTCTACGAATAATTATCAGAGAAATAATCTCAAACTGTTTAGAAACAGATGTGGTAAATGAGCGCGGGAGAAAAACAATTAAAAGATAAATTTCATATATCAAAATGATTGAAAATGGAGTATAAATTGCTGAAATTGGATCATCTAGTAACCGTGCTTCAAATGGTATATGGAAAAGATTGAATTTTTTAGAATAAATAAGAATCAAATGAATTATGAATCCTGTGATTGAAAGCCATAGTGTCGCCCGTTCAACAAGCTTTCTATTTTTATCAGAAAAAATTTTTTCAAAGGTGATGTCAAAGAAATTATAGCTTTTATTCATAATTTTTAATTTGCAAAAATTTGATCCTTATTTTTGAAAGATTTAAATTCTAGTGCATTTCCCGCTGGATCGTAAAAAAACATTGTCATTTGTTCACCAGCTAAACCTTCAAATCGAAGATAAGGTTCAATAATAAAATTTACTTTTTTTTCTTTTAGTTTAAAAGAAAAACTTTCAAAAATTTCCCAGTCTAACAAGACTCCAAAGTGAGGGATTGGCACTGATTTACCATCTACTTCATTATGATGTTTTTTCACTTCATGATTAGGATCAAAATGTAAAACAAGTTGATGACCAAAAAGGTTTAAATCAATCCAATCTGAATCATAACGTCCTGTTTCACATCCTAATATATCAATATAAAAACGACTACAACGATCGAGATTATCTACTGGAATCGCAAGATGAAATGGACTTGGCATTGCTCTTTTTATATAAAGGTACAATTTCTCAACAAATAGGATTTTAGAATATAGTACCTTTACAAAATAGATTTAAATAATCACATGGATGGTCTTGAAAACGGAACTTTACTTCCCTTAATGGAATCTTTTTACACTTTACAAGGTGAGGGATATCATAAGGGCAGTGCAGCCTATTTTATTCGTATTGCCGGTTGTGATATTGGCTGTCATTGGTGTGATGTAAAGGATAGTTGGAATTCAAAACTTCACCCACCTACAAATGTAAGTGAAATTGTTTCAACTGCTAAAAAGTATTCCGATACGGTTGTTGTAACAGGTGGTGAACCCTTAATGTGGAATATGAACCCTTTGTGTGAAGCACTTTATCTATTGGGGATTAAGACACATATTGAAACATCGGGAGCTTATTCAATTTCAGGTAGTTGGGATTGGTTTTGTTTATCTCCAAAAAAGAATAAGCTTCCTTTAAAGAGTGCATATAAAAATGCTGATGAATTGAAAATGGTTATCTATAATAGAGATGATTTAAAATTTGCTGAGCAGCAAGCTGATAATGTCAATGGAGAGTGTAAGTTATTTCTTCAGCCTGAGTGGAGTAGGAGGGAAAAAGTTATACCAATGATTGTTAATTATGTACTTGAAAATCCAAAGTGGAAGGTTTCTCTGCAAACACATAAATACTTAAATATTCCCTAGGGATAAATTAAATATTTTGCACGAATTTTTCGAAATTTTTCAAGGTCTTGACTCCATGTTTTTCTTATTTCTGATTCGGGTATTTGCTGCTTAATCTGTATTTTTAAATCGTTAATTCCACTTATTCTATTAAAACCTTTCAAAAAAAAACTACTTTTTTCTGGAAAATTTGTGTAAGCGTCAATCAACCATTTGAGCTCCACCCTATCAGGCTTTTTAATTTTAGTTAAGTCGACACCGTAACAAAGTATTCCATTTTGCTTGGGGTTTTTCGCTCCAAAATTAGGCTTAGGTGTGAATGAAAATTGATTCTTGGAAAATGAAGGATGACCGTAAATTTGAAATTGTTTATTAGTTCCTCTTCCTATACTAATTTTGGTTTGTTCTAATAGACATAAACTAGGATATAAAGATATAGCTTGTGCGTTTGGAAGGTTTGGTGAAGGCCTAATGATAAGTTCATATGGTGTTTTGTGTGTATAATTCTGAATTGGAATTACTTTTAAATCACATGAAATCCCATTGCTTAACCATCCCTCTCCATTTATCATTTTTGCATATTCTCCAATAGTCATTCCATAAACAATTGGAACCGGATGCATTCCTACAAAACTCGAATTTTCATGATTTAATACAGGGCCATCTATATAATGAGAATTTGGATTGGGTCGATCTAAAACTATTACGGAAATATTTTGTTCAGCACAAGCTTCCATTACATAGTGAAGTGTAGAGAGGTAAGTAAAAAAGCGAACACCTACATCTTGTAAGTCAAATACCATTAACTCAATTCCTTTAAGTTGTTCTTGAGATGGTTTTCGGTTTTTTCCGTAAAGAGAATAAATAGGTAAATTTGTTAGGGGATCTTTATCATCATCAATTTTTTCACCTGCATCAGCAATGCCTCTAAATCCATGTTCAGGAGCAAAAACAGACTTAATATCAATTTTGTTTTCTAAAAGAAGGTCTACCAGGTGTTTTTGTTTATGTGATGTGAAAATTAAACTAGACTGGTGAGCAACTACTCCAATCTTTTTCCCTTTTAATTCAAAAAGATAACCTTCTGTATCTTCAGCCCCTGTTATTATTTGAGCCCTATTAGGAAGCGAGTAAAGAGATAGAACAAGCCAAAATAAAAATGTATTTTTGAAATGGTTAAAATTTAAATGAAAATTCATTGAACATATCTTTATATATCGCACAAAAAATGCGCCAGCATAAACAATCTAAAGATAAGGTTTCCTCTCGGATAATCAATATTGCTACTGTTGCAGTAACTATTGGAATTGCTCTAATTTTAATTTCAATGGCTTTTAGTATAGGACTTCAAAATGAGATACGCAATAAAGCAAGTTTATTTAATGGCCAAATTTTGATCACTACTTTTGAAAATAATGAATCTCAAGTTTCGTTAACTCCATTTGAAGATTCGGAAGAATTAAGAATTCAAATCAAAAATCATCCTGGTTTTCAGCGAAGCCATTCAGTAGCCCTTAAAGCAGGTATGCTTAAGTCAAGTAATAATTTTGAGGGTGTTTTATTAAAGGGTGTAAGCAATGAATTTAATTGGAATAGCTTAAATATTTTTTTAACTAAAGGATCATTTCCAAATTTCCAGCAGAATACTAATAACGATATTTTAATTTCGGAAACTATAGCCGATCGACTTAATCTTGATGTTGGAGATAAGGTGGATGCTTTTTTTCAAAGTGATCAAAATGATGGCTTTCCTAAACGGAGAAAATTTAAAATTGTTGGAACCTATTTTTCTGGTTTTCCAGATATAGATAAAAACTTAGTTTATTCTGATTTAAGACAAGTTCAAAT
>TARA_Y100000385_G_scaffold183278_1_pt1 | contig 15180 bp, 8 predicted proteins | sample TARA_Y100000385 | Tara Oceans TARA_Y100000385 (sample SAMEA2620980) | marine metagenome | biome: marine biome (ENVO:00000447); feature: surface water layer (ENVO:00002042); material: "saline water (ENVO:00002010), including plankton (ENVO:xxxxxxxx)" | depth 5 m
TGTGTGCCTTTGATTGGGTTTGGGCAATGGTCGAGTGTTGGTGTTATTCCTAATTTTTCTCAAAATCAATCTGGACAGCTACAAAACAATAACTTTATGGATTTTAAGATAAATAATTCAACAGAAAAGAAGAACACACCTCTATTTTACATCTATGATGATGGAACAGTAGAGAGAAAGATGATTGTTGAGTAAATGCCCTTTAAGAAAGGAAGAAGATGAGAAAAAAGATATGCTTATGGTCTTGTCCTAGAAATGTTTCTACTGCACTTATGTATTCATTCAGAGAACGTCCTGATACTTTAGTTTTTGATGAACCTTTATATGCACATTATTTAGGTGTTTCTGGATCAAAACATCCAGGAAGAGAAGATACATTAATTTCTCAGGAAAATGATGGAGAGAAAGTCATTAAAGATATCATATTAGGAGATTATCAAAAACATTGTTTTTTTAAGTTGATGACTCATTTCCTAGTTAACATTAATAAAGATTTTTTACAAAAGGTAACAAATATTATATTTATTAGAGATCCTAAAGAGATTATCTTGTCTTATGCTAAAGTTATTAAATCGCCTAAAATGTCAGATATAGGAGTTAAAATGCAATTTGATTTATTTAATTATATAGAAAAGTCAAATTCCAAAGCTATTGTTTTGGATTCAAAACATCTTTTAGAGAATCCATCAGAAATTTTAAAGAAATTATGTGACATGATTGATATTCCTTATTTTGAAGATATGTTAGAATGGGAGAGAGGCCCAAAAGAAGAAGATGGTGTTTGGGCAAAATATTGGTATGATAATGTTCATGATTCTACATCATTTCTGCCATACAAAAAGAAGGATATTAATCTTGATAAAGATCTAGAATCTTTACATCAAGAATGCCTTCCTTATTATAATTTTTTAACTGAAAAATCAATTAAAACATGATACAACAATTTGACGATAGAAACAAGGATATAAAAGTTTGGATAAATGGAGATTTAATTCATAGAAATGAAGCTAAAATTTCTGTTTTTGATAGTGTAGTGCAAGGTGGAGATTCAGTTTGGGAAGGGATTAGAGTATACGATGGCAGAATTTTTTGTTTAGATAATCATTTAAAAAGATTGATGGAATCTGCAAAAAGTATGGATTTTAGAGACATTCCATCTGTTGATGAAGTTAAAAATGCAATTTTCTCTACTCTAAAAGCAAATAATATGAGAGATGAAACTCATATCAGGTTAACCCTAACAAGAGGAGAGAAGATAACATCTGGAATGAACCCTCAATTGAATCAGTTTGGATGTACTTTAATTGTTCTTGCAGAATGGAAATCATCTATTTTTTATGGAAAAAACTTAAAATTAGTTACTTCAAATATCAGAAGAAATTCTTCTTTATGTTTGGACTCTAAAATTCATCATAATAATCTAATAAATAATATTCTGGCAAAAATTGAAGCAAATCATGCTGGAGTAGATGATGCTCTAATGTTAGATATAGATGGATTTGTTTCTGAAACAAACTCCACCAATATCTTTATGATTAAAGATGGAATAGTATATACTCCTTTTACAAAGGCATGTTTACCAGGTATCACTAGACAAACAGTTATAGATATCTGTCAATCAAATAATATGCCAATAATTGAAAAAGATATCTCAGTAACAGAAATGTATAATGCTGATGAAGTTTTTTCTACAGGAACTATGGGAGAATTAGCACGAGTAGAAGAAATTGACAAAAGAAAGATAGAGAATAAAGGAGATTTACTATCTAATCTCCAGGATTTATTCAGAAATTTAACAGAAAAAGATGGTGAAAAGACACCTTTCTAATCTGTTTTTTCTTTCTTTTTAACAGAAGGCTTCTTCTTTTTTACTAATTTCATAACTAGTTTGTCACCTTCTTTATTTAAATCTACTTTAATACTATCTCCCTCCGTAATACTAGAGTTGATTATTTCTTCCGCTAAAGGATCTTCAAAATATTTTTGAATAGCTCTTTTAAGAGGTCTAGCTCCAAAATGTTGGTCAAATCCCTTGTCTGCTATAAAATCTTTTGCTTTTCCTGATATTTTTACAGAATAACCAATTTCCATAATTCTTTTCAAAATATCTTCCATTTCGATATCAATTATCTTATTTATATTTTCTTTCTTAAGACTATTAAAAACAATAACATCATCTATTCTGTTCAAGAATTCTGGAGCAAAACTTTTTGCAAGAGCCTTTTTTATAATACTCTTTGAATGATTATCCGTATTATCTTTTCTAGAAGAAGTATTAAAACCAACACCTTGTCCGAAATCCTTTAATTGTCTAGAACCAATATTAGAAGTCATAATTATTATGGTATTTTTAAAGCTGACCTTTCTACCCATACTATCTGTAAGTTCTCCATCATCTAAAGCTTGAAGTAAAATATTAAATACATCTGGATGAGCTTTCTCAATTTCATCTAACAATATAATAGAGTAGGGTTTTCTTCTAACTTTTTCAGTAAGCTGACCTCCTTCTTCATATCCAACATATCCTGGGGGAGCACCAATCAAACGAGAAACAGCAAATTTCTCCATATATTCGCTCATATCTATTCTGATTAATGAATCTGTAGAATCAAACATTTCTTCAGATAGAGATTTTGCAAGATGGGTTTTCCCAACCCCAGTAGGTCCTAAAAAAATAAAAGAACCAATTGGCTTATTAGGATCCTTAAGTCCAACTCTGTTTCTTTTTATTGCTCTTACAATCATATTTATTGCATCATCCTGTCCAATAATCTTGTTTTTCAGGTTATCAGGCATTTTTACAAGCTTTTTACTTTCTCTAGTTGAAACTCTCTGAACAGGGATACCTGTCATCATTGCAACAACATTTTCTACATTTTCTTCTGTAACTACCTCTTTTTTACTTTTTAGTTGTTTTTCCCACACATCTTTCGCATGAGAAAGTTTAGATTCAATAGATTTTTCCTTATCTCTAATTGTAGCTGCGTCTTCAAACTTTTGTTTACTAATTGCATCTTTTTTCTCTGATTTTATTTCGTCTAGATCTTTTTCTAATTCCAAGATATTTTTTGGTACCTCAATATTTGTAATATGAACTCTAGAACCAGATTCGTCTAATGCGTCTATTGCCTTGTCAGGTAAATATCTATCATTCATATATCTATTAGTTAGGTAAACACAAGCTTCTATTGCTTCATCAGTATATTGTACATTATGATGATCTTCATACCTATCTTTAATGTTCTTTAGTATCTCTAGTGTTTCCTCAGTGGTGGTAGGCTCTACTATAACTTTCTGAAATCTTCTTTCAAGAGCTCCGTCCTTCTCGATATTTTGCCTGTATTCATCTAAAGTAGTAGCTCCAATACATTGTAGTTCCCCTCTAGCTAATGCTGGCTTAAACATGTTAGATGCATCTAAAGAACCTGAAGCTCCTCCAGCTCCAACTAAAGTGTGAATTTCGTCAATGAATAAAATAATATCAGGATTGTCATTTAATTCGCTTATAATGCCTTTCATTCGTTCTTCAAACTGACCTCTATATTTCGTTCCCGCTACCAGGGCTGCTAAATCAAGCATTATTATTCTTTTATTAAATAATATTCTGGATACTTTTCTCTGAATAATTCTTAGTGCTAAACCTTCAGCAATTGCAGATTTACCAACTCCAGGTTCTCCAATTAAAATCGGGTTGTTCTTTTTTCTTCTGCTTAATATTTGAGAAACTCTCTCAATCTCTTTATGTCTACCGACAATAGGATCTAATTTGTTTTCTTCAGCAAATAAAGTTAAATCTCTTCCAAAATTATCTAAAGTAGGTGTTTTACTTCTTTTACTTGAATGACGAACCTTTTCTTTACTGATGTCTTCAAATAGATCATCATCATTTGTAGGATCATTTCCTTCGTTATCGTCATCATATTTATCATGAATACTAATATATGTTTCCAAAACATTATTATAATCAATCCTTAGTTTGTCTAGAGTAGAATGAATAATATTATTTTTATCTCTTAAAATAGAAAGAAGTATATGTATTGTTTTTATTTCTTTCTCGTCAGTAGTTTGTAGTTCAATTAGCGATTTGTCTAAGATATTTTTAGTTTGTTTAGTCAAACCTTTCTCCGTAGAGTGAAAGTCTAGAGTTTTGTTTTCTTTTACCGAAATAACTTCTTCAATAATTTTTCTTAAGTCACTCATTTCTAATCCTAATGTATTAAGAGTTCTGACTGCAGTACCTCCTCCCTCTCTTATTATTCCTAATATTAGGTGTTCTACTCCAATTTTTTCATCTCCAAGTCGTAAAGCTTCTTCATTTACGTACTCCAAAACTACCTTCATTCTTTCTGAAAATTTTCCGTTCATAATTGTAATTTTTTATTGTTAATATTACACTGCAATAATTAGGTATTTTTTTACACATCTAATCAAGTATATATATTTATTTTTTCAACAAAAATTGTTCATAACTTAAATGTATATTGAAAGAGTGTATCCTGTATTAAAATACGGAGTTTTTGTAGATTTGTTTCTTTAATTAAAATTAATAAAATGCAAGAAGGAGAAAAGATTATTCCTATTAATATTGAGGAAGAAATGAAGTCAAAGTACATTGATTATTCAATGTCAGTTATTGTTTCAAGAGCTTTACCAGATGTAAGAGATGGTTTAAAACCAGTTCATAGAAGAATTTTGTTTGGTATGCATGAGTTGGGAGTGAAATCTAGTTCATCTTATAAAAAATCTGCTAGAATTGTTGGTGAAGTGCTTGGTAAATTCCATCCTCATGGTGATACTGCTGTATATGATGCAATGGTTCGTATGGCTCAAGAATGGTCAATGAGATACCAATTAGTTGATGGACAGGGTAACTTTGGATCGATAGATGGAGATAATCCTGCGGCTATGAGATATACTGAGGCTAGAATGAGAAAAACAGCTGAAGATTTACTTTTAGATATAGATAAAGACACTATAGATTGGCAAAATAATTTTGACGACTCTTTAAAGGAACCTACAGTACTTCCTTCTAGACTTCCTAATTTACTCTTAAATGGAGGTACAGGTATTGCTGTTGGAATGGCTACAAACATGCCTCCACATAATTTAACGGAAGTGGTAGAGGGAACTATCGCCTATATTGAGAAAAGAGGTGATATTAAAATATCAGATTTGATGGAATATGTAAAAGCTCCAGATTTTCCAACTGGAGGAACAATTTATGGTTACGATGGTGTTCGTTCAGCTTTTGAGACTGGAAGAGGTAGAGTTGTAATGAGAGGAAAAGTTAGATTTGAAGAACATGGTCAAAGGGAAAGAATTATTGTCGAAGAAATCCCTTTTATGGTTAATAAATCAGATATGATTAAAAAGACTGCTGATTTAGTAAATAGTAAGAAAATTGAGGGAATATCTGATATTAGAGATGAATCAGATAGAACAGGAATGAGAATAGTTTATGAACTAAAAAGAGATTCTATACCAAATATTGTATTAAATAAACTATATAAATACACTCAGTTGCAATCTTCATTTAGTGTTAATAATATTGCTTTAGTCAAAGGAAGACCAAAGATGTTAAACTTGAAAGAGATTATAGGTCATTTTGTAGATCACAGACATGAAGTGTTGGTTAGGAGAACTAAATTTGAATTAACTCAAGCTGAGAAAAGAGCTCATATTCTAGAAGGGTTACTTATTGCTTTAGATAATCTGGATGCAGTTATTAAATTAATTAGATCTTCACAGACTCCTGAAGATGCTAAAAATGGTTTAATTAGTAATTTTTCTTTATCTGAGATTCAATCTAAAGCTATTCTAGATTTACGACTCCAAAAACTTACTGGATTAGAAACAGTAAAAATAAAGGATGAGCATGCTGAGATCATGGAAAGAATTAAGGGTTTTCAAGAAATCCTATCAAATGAAGATTTGAGATTTTCATTGTTAGTAGATGATTTAAAAGAAGTAAAAGAAAAGTATGGAGATGAAAGAAGATCAAATATTGAATATTCTTCATCTGAAGTAAGTATTGAAGATATGATTCCAAACGAGGAGGTTTTAATTACAATTTCTCATTTAGGTTATATTAAACGAACATCTTTGTCAGAATACCGAGCTCAAGGAAGAGGAGGAGTTGGAAGTAAAGGGGCTACCACTAGAGATGAGGATTTTGTAGAAGAAATGGTAATGGCGAACAACCATGATTATATGCTATTCTTTACTGAACAAGGAAAATGTTTCTGGCTTAAGGTATATGAAATTCCAGAAGGAAGTAAAACGTCAAAAGGTAGAGCTATTCAGAATTTAATTAACATTCCGTCTGATGATAAGGTAATGGCATATATAAACACAAAAGATCTGAAAGATGAAGACTATATAAATAAGAACTTTATAGTAATGTGCACTAAGAATGGTCAAGTTAAAAAGACCTCATTAGAACAGTATTCCAGACCAAGAACTAATGGGATTAACGCAATTACTATAAAAGAAGGTGATCAATTATTTGAAGCGAAAATGACTGATGGAGAATCTCAAATCATGATTGCGGCTAAATCTGGGAAATGTATCCGATTTGAGGAAAGTAAGGTTAGATCAATGGGTAGAACTGCCTCTGGGGTTAGAGGCATAAAACTCAAAGACGAAAAAGATGTTGTAGTTGGAATGATTTGTGTAAACGACATGGATTCTAGCGTATTAGTTGTCGCAGAGAATGGTTATGGTAAACGATCATCAATTGAAGAGTATCGGATTACTAATAGAGGAGGAAAAGGTGTTAAAACTATTAATATTACCGAAAAAACAGGTGATTTAATATCTTTAAAGAATGTAACTGATGAGGATGATTTAATGGTGATTAATAAATCTGGAATTACAATACGTATTGGTGTAAATACTCTTAGGGAGATGGGGAGAGCTACTCAAGGTGTTAAAATTATTAGATTAAGAGATGAAGATTCTATTGCTTCAGTAGCTAAAGTTTCTAAATTTAAAGAAGATGAACAAGTAGAGTTAGATGAAGAAGGAAATCCTATTATTTCAGAAGATCTAAATGAAGAAATCATTTATAATGATGATGATACAACTAATGATACAGAAGAAGAAAACAATGAAGAGCAAAATATTGAAAACAATGAAGAATAATTTTTGGATTTTTCTAACTTTTTTTAGTACACTTATGTTTGCTCAGGAAATTACTGTGCCAACATTAATTAAAAATTGTGGTAGTGGAGAGTTGGATATTTCCTATCAAAAGTGGGAATTGCCTAATGGATTAACAGTTCTTATACATGAAGATAATTCTGATCCAATTGTTCAAGTTCATGTTACTTATCATGTAGGTTCAAACAGAGAGAGTGCTGGTAAGTCCGGGTTTGCACACTTTTTCGAACATATGATGTTTCAAGGAAGTGAGAATGTTCCAGATGAAAAGCATTTTAAAATTGTAAGTGATGCTGGAGGTGATATGAATGGAAATACTACTTACGATAGGACAGTTTACTACCAGACAGTTCCATCTAATTATTTGGAGACAGCACTCTGGTTAGAATCTGACAGAATGGGGTTTCTTCTAGACGCGGTAACTTCTGAAAAATTTGAAAACCAAAGAGATGCGGTTACAAATGAGAAATTTCAAAATCAGATAAATCAACCTTATGGACTAAGTTATGAGATTTTGGGTCAAAATTTATACCCTCCATCTCATCCGTACAATTGGCCTGTTATTGGATATGTAGATGATTTAGAGAGAGCTAACCTTGAAGACCTAAAGAATTTTTTTTTGAGATGGTACGGTCCTAATAATGCTATTTTAACAATTGCTGGAGACGTTAATTCTGCAGAGGTTATGAAAATGGTCAACAAATATTTTGGAACAATAAAAAAAGGACCAAATGTTAGAGATTTAAGACCAAATGTACCTAGGTTAACTCAAGATGTATATTGCGGCTATACCGACAACATATATTTACCAATGACTCAGATAGTTTTTCCAACAGTACCAAACTATCATAAAGATGAAGCGGCTTTAGATATTTTATCATCATTAATGGGAGAGGGGAGTAATTCTGTTTTCTATAAGAATTTTGTAAAGTCTGAGAAAGCAATACAAGCAGGAGTGCAACATCCCTGCAGAGAGCTTTCTGGTGAATTCCAGTTTATAGTTGTATCTTACCCAAAATGGGGTGAAGATCAGAATCTGTATTTTAATGAAATTGAATCTCAAATTCGATCTTCAATTGATGAGTGGGAACAAATAGGGTTTACTGACGAACAATTAAAAATGGCTAAAATGGATATGGAGTCAAGTATTATTAACTATAAGATATCATTATCTTCAAAAGTTAGTACAATCTCTTCATGGGAATGGCTTGCGAAAGGAAAACATAATATTAGCTCAGACATTGCAAGATATAATAATGTAAGTAGGGAGGATGTCATGAGAGTTTTTAATAAATATATTAAAAACCGAAATTCGGTTATTATGAATGTCAAACCAAAAAGTCCATTTTCTGATGAGGAGTTAGTTCTTGAAAGTTTTAATCCAAACGCAAGCTTAATAACAACTGAAGATCCTCAATATAAGGGGTTGATTTATAATAAAGCTGATGGTGAATTTGACCATTGTTGCAGATCTGACGCTCCACAGGCAAAAAGTCCTAAATCACCAAAAGTTCCGGATTATTATACCTCAGAATTTGATAATGGAATAAAAATTATTGGAACGAAATATTCTGAACTACCAAAAGTGTTTTTGCAATTAAAGATAAAAGGAGGGAGTTACTTAGAAGATAAAAAAACATTAGGACTTTCCTCTATAACAGCTGGATTAATGAATGAGAGTACTAAGAATTACAGTACCGAAGAAATGGAAAAAGCACTTTCAAAATTAGGTTCTGAGATTACTTTTTCATCAAATGGAAATTCTACTATTGTTTTTATCTCTTCGTTAACTAAGAATTTAGATGAAACACTTGTTTTACTAGAAGAAAAATTGTTGAATCCCGCATTTAATGATGATGATTTAAAAAGAGTAAAAAAACAAAGTATTGAAGGGTTAAACTCTCAGAAGAAATCTGCACAGTATCTAGCTCAAATAAAATATAATAGTGTGTTATATGGAGAAACTCCTATTGGAATTGAAGCTACTGAAAAGACTATTAAAAAAATAAAAATGAAAAACATACAATCTTTTTATTCTGAAAATTATTCTCCAGCAGTTAGCTCAATAACTATAGTGGGAGATATTTCTGAAGAAGAGATTCTTCCTAAATTATCTTTCTTAAATAAATGGAAATCTAAAAATGTAGAAATCCCAACAAATTTCAGCTTTCCTTCAGATAAGGAAACTCAAATTTATCTAGTTGATAAACCAGGATCTTCTCAGTCTGTTATTATGATGGGGCATAAATCAAACAAATATGATGTAGATGGAGTTTATTTCAAATCAAAAATTATGAATTACTCTTTAGGTGGAGGAGCTTCAGCTCGATTATTCCTGAATTTAAGAGAAGACAAGGGGTATACTTATGGAGTTTATTCTTTCTTTAATGGTGATAAGGAAAAAGGATCATTCACTCTATTTTCATCTGTAAAAACTTCTGCTACAGATAGTGCAATGGTAGAAATATTATCAGAAATAGAAAACTACACAACTAATGGAATAACTTCTGAAGAATTACGTTCTACTAAAAGTTCCATGTTAAATTCAGACGCATTGAAATACGAGTCACCAATGCAAAAGATAAGTTTTCTGAATAGAATTCTAGAATATGACTTAGATAAAACATACATTAAGAAACAATCTAATATACTAAATTCTATCACAAAAGATGAAGTAGATCAGTTAGCAGAATCATTAATTAATAAAGATAAATTACAAATAGTAATTGTAGGTAATTCTTATTTAATTAAAAAGAAATTAGAGGATCTGACATCTAAGAATGGTAAAAAATATAATTATAAAATAACTGTGATAAAATAATGAAAAAAATAACCTTAACACTTGTAGTTAGTTGTATAGTTCTATCAGGTTTTTCACAATCAAAGAATATTCAGAATGCTTATAACTCTTACAGGCAAGAAACAGATGGAGTAAAAACAAAACTTGCAGAGGCAAAAGATTTCATCGATTTGGCTTATAATCATGAATCTACATCAACTGACCCAAAAATGTGGAATTATAGATCAAAAATCTATCTTGAAATAATGTTAAAATCTCCTGGGATAGATAAGAATGCTGTATTTGAAGCTACTGAAGCTCATATTAGGTGTTTAGACAGAGATAAAAAGGGTAAGATAGCAGTTAGAAAATGGACTAAAGAAGAAGATGTTTTGAATGGTTTAGTTCAATGTGGATACAATCTATTTAATACTGGAGTAGATGATTATAATGCAAAGAATTACTCAACTGCAATTACAAAATACAAGGAGATATTCAGAATTATACCTTTAGACAAAGACAACCTTTTAAAAAGAGGAAATATTGTTCCAGATGCTATTTACAAGAACCTTTTTCTAGCTTACTTACAATTAGAAGATGTAGATTCTCAAATTGAATACTTACAAAAGTCAATTGACAACAATACAAATGATCCGATTATATATTACTATATGAGTAATATTTATTCAAAAAAAGGTGATTTTGAAAAAGCATTAGAATATATTGTTCTAGGGAAAGAACAATTCTCCTCTGAAATTATGCTTGTAAATTCTGAGATTGATTTATACATGAAGATGGGGAAATCTACTGAGGAAATAATCCAAAAACTAACTGACGCAATAGAAATTAACAATTCAAATGAAATTTTATTTATAATAAGAAGTCAGCAATATTCTTTAATATCAGAAATGATAAAAGCAGAAGAAGATCTATTAGAAGCGTTAGAAATAAACTCTGAATCTGCGTCTGCAAATAACAATCTAGCTAGTTTATATTTAACTATGACGGAACCTTTAGTTAAAAAAAGAAACGATTTAAGCTATAGAGAAACAAAGAAGATAGATGATCTAGATAAACAAATTCAGCAATTACAAAGATCTTCGTTGCCATTTTTAGTTAAATATATAAGTATAAAGGAGGGTAATGAGGAAGTTGATAAAGCAGCTTTAAATACATTGTCAACCATATATTATAATTTAGGAATGGAAAAAGAATCTATAGAAACAAGAGATTTATTAAATTCCTTAGATTAGCCATTAACCATCAACATATTTTAAAATAATGAAAATTACTAACATTATTAAATTATTTATTTTGACTATTGCTATATTAAGTAGTCAATTTGCGTATTCTCAAAATCTTAAATGGAATTCAACAACTAAAAAATTTGAAAAGACTAATAAAAAAGATATTAAGAAAGAGGAGAAAAAACAAAATCATAAAATTGAAGACAAAACTAAAAATTGTAATTTATTCGATGGTTTGTTTAAAATTTATCAAGAAAAAGAAAGTGGTAAATCATACATTGAAATAGATACATCCCATATTGGAAAGGAATTTATCTATTTCTGTTATATAGAAAACGGAGTTTCAGATGCATTTGCTATGAAAGGTAGCTATAGAGGATCAAAGATTATAAAGATAAATAAATTCTATGAAAATATTGAATTTACTATTGAAAACACAAAATATTATTTTCATAAAGATAGTCCACTATATAAAAGTTCTAATACTAATATAAATACGCCTATTGTCGTTTCAGAAAAAATTTTAGCGAAAGATTCTAATAAAACTCGTTTCCTAATTGATGCAGACAATGTTTTCTTAACTGAATCATTACAACAAATAAAATATTCTTATTCAGGTTCGTATAAAGGTTATCAATTAGGTAATCTAAGTAAAAAAAACAGATACAAAAAAATCAGGAACTACCCTGAGAATACTGACGTAGTTGTAAACTACTTTTTTGAAACTAAATACCCTAAAAAAAGAGGTAGTGAAGCAATTACTGACCCAAGAAATGTTTCTATTACAGTACAACATAGTCTTATAAAAATGCCAGATAATAATTTCAATCCAAGAAATGATGATACTCGTGTTGGATACTTTACTACTAAATCAAACGATATGACTAGTCTTTCTAAGTTGAACTACAGAGACTTTATAAACAGATGGAGATTGGAAAAGAAAAATCCAGATTTAGAAAAATCAGAACCTGTTGAACCAATTACTTGGTGGATCGAGAACACTACTCCTCATGAATTAAGATCTATTATTAAGGATGGGGTTGAGGCTTGGAATATTGCTTTTGAAAAGGCTGGCTTTCTAAACGCAATAGAAGTAAAAGTACAATCTGATACAGCTACATGGGACGCCGGTGATATTAGATATAATGTTCTTAGATGGACTTCTTCTCCTAATCCACCATTTGGAGGATATGGACCTTCTTTTGTGAATCCAAGAACTGGAGAAATTCTTGGAGCAGATATAATGCTTGAATGGACATATATTACTAACAGAATATATCAAAATAATTTATTTAATGAAGATAATCAAATCATTCCAATAGAAGAAATTAATATTGAAAACAATATACATGACCATAATTGTGATGCTGCTTATTTTCAGAAAATTGAAAACTCATTAGGATTAAACTACATTGAGTCATTAGATTTACCTAGCGAAATAAAAAAAGATTTACTCAAACAATCTTTATATAGACTTGTTCTACATGAAGTTGGGCATACTTTAGGATTAAACCATAATTTTAAAGGAAGTACCTATTTAACAACTGATGAATTAAATAATAAGGATATTGTTAACAAAAAAGGAGTGTGTAATTCTGTAATGGAGTACCCAGCAATTAACATTGCAAAATATTCGCAAAATCAAGGGCTGTTTTTTGACATTAAACCTGGGGTTTATGATATTTGGGCTATTAAATATGGATATTCTTCATATAAAGATTCTATAACAGAGAATAAAAGTCTGCAAAAAATCCTTATGAGATCCACAGAAAAAGAATTAGCTTTTGCTAATGATGCATTTGATATGAGAAGACCTGGTAAGGGTACTGATCCTGATGCTATGATATATGATTTATCAAGTGATCAATTGAACTATTCATTACAAAGAATAGAAATGATTAATAATATTTTAGAGACTTTAAAAGAAAAATACACAGAAAATAATGATACTTATGATGAATTATTTAGGTCATATAGAACATTAGTTTATTCATATTTTCAAGCATTAGAGGTGGTCTCTAGACAGATAGGAGGGGTTAGGGTGGATTTATCTCATACATACCAAAAAACATTATCAAAACCTTTTGAGAGCGTTGATGAAAACACACAAAAAGAAGCAATGGAGATTATCTCAAAATATGGTTTTAGCAACAAGGTATTATTGCAAAGTGATCTTTTTCCATATCTTCAAAAACAAAGAAGAGGGTTTAGTATTTCTGAGGACCCACAAATTCATGAAAGAATATTAAAATACCAAATGAGAATATTAAATCATCTATTGCATTCAAATGTTCTTGAACGTATGAGTAACTCATCTTTATATGGTAATGAATATGAAATTACAGAATACATGATAGATTTAAGAAAATCAATTTTTGAAAGTGATATGAACGGTGATGTTTCATCTGTAAGACAATATCTACAAACTAGCTATGTCGAAAAATTATTATCAATAATTGATGAAAAATCTCAATATGATTTAATTTCTAAAAGTAAGGTATATTATAATCTAAATTGGTTAAGAAATCATTTAAATGTAAAGTCTGGAAATCTAAATTCCAGACAACATAAAGGTTATTTAGTTTATTTGATAGATAATCAATTAGATAGTAATTAATAGAATTAATTAAACTTGCTTGGTAGGGTATTATAGTTACAAAAAATTCTAATTACTATTTAACATAATATTAATTATATTCCACATAAGGGTTGTTGTTTTCTTCTAGCAAACTATTATTGCATAAAAAAACCCTAACATAGTATGTTAGGGTTTTAGAAGATTAATAAAATCAATTATCCGTTCTTTAACATTGGTAAACCTGTTTTTGCATTCTCAATAACTACTTTTCCTGCTGGTAAATCACATCCAGTACTTCTTTTGTCCTTTGAGAAATAATAAATCGTTTGTACTCTACCAGTTGATTTCAAGGTAACATCTTTAGAATTTAAATTGTAAGTTCTACCTTTTGAATTTGTGTGCTCGTAAGCCATAATAATATTTTTTTAGTTAATAATTTATTTTACGGTATAAATATAGTAAAATATTTGAATTGTTGACCTTTTTTTATCTAGTAAGTGAAAAATAACTGTTGATAACCACTATTTTTGCTCATACTATTCTATTTGACCTATGATCTTCTTTTTTCTATAAAATCTAAAATCAGACAACCTAGAAGTTCTTTTTAAAGTGTTGGTAATCAATAATTTATATATTAACATGAAAACATATTGTTTTTATATTAATACTAGGTTAAAAGTGATTATTACACCTGAAATGATAGTTAATAACTTTTAATGATATTTTGGTAAAAAACTCCTCTTTCTTATCGTATTTTAGGATGTTTTAACATTAATCTACTAGATAAAATCGCTATTTTATGAAATAATATTATGTATTTTTCGTATTTTATACAATTCTTTTACCTTCGTGAAGTTAATAAATTTATACTTTTGAAGCGATAAATTTAAACAATATGGAAATAATAGCTCTAATTATAATTTTATTAATGGGTATAAGCATCTTAGTAGATTATATTCAACAAAGAACAAAAATAATATGAAAAAGACTTTTGTAACATTTATTATATCTATTTTCTTTGTGAACAGTTCGTTTTCACAGATTAATACTGATTCTCAATTGCAAGAATCAAGTAAATCTGCTATAATTTGGCTGAATAATATAAATAGTGAAAATTATCCTCAAGCTTACACTGGTCTTTCAGCTCAGATTACGACTAGATTTGATTCATTAGATTGGATATCTGGTGTGGATCAAATGATGGTTTCATTTGGAGAGTTTGGAGGAAGAAGAGAAGTAAGTAGAGAATTTAAAATTAGTATGGAAGGACTTCCTGATGGATATTATGCGGTATTTCAGTACGAAAGTAATTATAAAAACACTTTACAACATTCAGAACAATTAATATTACATCAGGATGACAAACGCAACTGGAGAATTTTAGATTATAGTTATGAGTTTAAAGACGGAGAAGG
>TARA_Y100000385_G_scaffold92558_1_pt1 | contig 15171 bp, 13 predicted proteins | sample TARA_Y100000385 | Tara Oceans TARA_Y100000385 (sample SAMEA2620980) | marine metagenome | biome: marine biome (ENVO:00000447); feature: surface water layer (ENVO:00002042); material: "saline water (ENVO:00002010), including plankton (ENVO:xxxxxxxx)" | depth 5 m
TATCCTAAAAAGAAAGGGACAGTATCAGAGGTGCTAAAAAAGACAAATATTAGTAGGGGAGTATTAAATGCGTTAGTTACAAAAGGAATACTAAAATTAGAAGAAAGTGAGGTAAGTAGGCTGCTCCCTTTTTCTGATAAAATAGAAGAAATAAAGAAATTAACAGATAAACAAGAGGTAGCTTTTCAAGAAATAAAATCTTCTTTCAAAAAAAAGGATGTATGCTTATTGCATGGAGTAACATCAAGTGGGAAAACAGAGATTTATATAAAACTTATTGAGTCACAACTCAAAAAAGGAAAACAAGTATTGTATTTACTTCCAGAAATAGCTCTAACAACACAAATTATTAATAGACTTCGAAAGCATTTTGGAAATAAAGTTGGAGTTTCTCACTCCAGAATGAATAATAATGAGAGAGTTGAGATTTGGAATGCAGTAAAAGAAAAAGATTCTGCAAAAGCTCAATATCCTATAATGCTCGGAGCTCGATCTTCTCTTTTTTTACCTTTTGATAATTTAGGATTGATTATTGTTGATGAGGAGCATGAACCTAGCTTTAAGCAACATCAACCTTCTCCACGATATCACGCTAGAGATGCGGCAATTTACCTTTCATATTTACATAAATCAAAAGTTTTGTTAGGTTCTGCAACTCCTTGTTTAGAAACATATTATAATACTAAAAATAATAAGTTTGGATTGGTGGAATTAAACTCTCGTTTTGGAGATATTCAGCTTCCGGAAATTCATATAGTAGATATAAAAAGAGTTCATCAGAAAAGACAAATGGAATACCATTTTTCACCTTTTTTGATAAAAAATATTGAGGAGGTTTTAGAAAAAGGTAAGCAGATTATATTGTTTCAGAATAGGAGAGGGTTTGCACCACTTTTGGAATGTGACAAATGTAGTTGGACTCCAAAATGTAATAATTGTGATGTTAGTTTAACCTATCATAAACACTCTCATTCACTAAGATGTCACTATTGTGGATACAGCATAGAAAAAATACTTAAGTGCAAGTCTTGCGGACATAATGAAATGAATGATAAAGGATTTGGAACTGAGCAAATAGAAGAGGAGTTAAAAATACTATTCCCAGAATCGAGAACTAAACGGATGGATCATGATACTACCAGGAAAAAAAATGATTATTCTCAGATAATTGATGATTTTGAAAGGGGAAATACCGATGTACTTATCGGAACGCAAATGGTTACTAAGGGGTTGGATTTTGATAATGTAGAATTAGTAGGAGTATTAAATGCAGATAGCATGCTAAAATTTCCAGATTTTAGATCATTAGAAAGATCTTATCAATTAATGAGTCAGGTAGCGGGTAGGGCTGGTAGAAAAGGAGATAGAGGTAAAGTGATTATACAAACCTTTGATGAAAAACACGAGATAATAAATCAGGTTAAAAACCATGATTATACTTCAATGTGTAAAAAACAATTAGAGGAGAGAAAGATATTTAAGTACCCTCCGTTTTGCAGGATAATCTCTATAAATCTACAACATAAAAACGAACAAAAATTAGATAATTTATCTAAGAAATTTACTGTTTCTCTTAGAAAAAGTTTCGGAAATAGAGTCTTGGGACCGGAATCCCCAGGAGTAAGTAAAATTAGGAACTATTACCATAAAAATATTTTATTAAAAATAGAAACAGATTCATCTATTGCAAATGCAAAAACTATCCTTTTTAATATTATTGATAAGTATAAGCAGATAAAAGATTTTAGAGTTCTAAGAATTAATATAGATGTAGATCCATACTAAGGAATGATTATTTACAAGCATCCCATACGCTATCTTTTGGAGTGGGAGCTACAATAGTAATAGGTTCTTTCTTCACTGGATGTATGAATTCAAGCTTTTGTGCTAATAGGTGTATGGAAGCATCTTTATTAGATCGTTTAGCTCCATATTTTAAATCCCCTTTAATAATACATCCAATATTTGCTAACTGAACTCTTATTTGATGGTGGCGACCAGTTTGTGGTCTAATTTCTAATAGATAAAAGTTCTCTAATGTTTTAATTAGTTTGTAGTCCAATATAGCATGTTTTCCACCTTTATTTTTCGTAACATAAGATTTATTTTGTTTCTGGTTTTTCCGTAAGCAGTTATCTAAAGTATCAATAGTATTAGGTGGGAGATTTTCTACGACAGCCCAATATGTTTTTTGTACTTTTTTTTCTCTAAATTGCTCGTTCATTCTACTTAAAGCTTTTGAAGTTCGGGCGTATAAAACAATTCCTGAAGTTGGTCGGTCTAATCGGTGTATAGTTCCTAAAAAAACTTCTCCTGGCTTATTGTATTTTTTTTTGATGTACTCTTTTACAAAATCAGATAGGGGAGTATCTCCAGTTTTATCTCCTTGTACTATATCTCCCGATTTTTTGTTTACTGCAATAAGGTGGTTGTCCTCATACAATACTTCAATCATTAGTATTGTTCTTTATCGTTTGGAAAACTTCTAGATTTTACATCAGAAACATAGTTTTTTACAGCTCCTGTAATATCTTCATATAGATTTAGGTACCTTCTTAAAAACCTTGGATTGAATTCATGATTCATACCTAGCATATCGTGTAAAACTAATACTTGTCCGTCCACATCTGCCCCTGCTCCAATTCCTATGATAGGTATAGAAACACTTTCCGCTACTCTTTTCGCTAGTTTTGCTGGAACCTTTTCTAAAACAATAGAAAAACATCCAGTTTCTTCTAAGATTTTTGCATCTGAGATTAATTTTTCCGCTTCCTCTTCCTCTTTTGCTCGAACTGTATAGGTTCCAAATTTATAGATAGATTGAGGAGTAAGTCCTAAATGTCCCATAACAGGAATTCCTGCAGTTAGTATTCTTTCAACAGATTCAATAATTTCTGCACCACCCTCTAATTTTACTGAATGTCCACCACTTTCTTTCATTATTCTAATAGCGTTAGAAAGAGCTTCTTTCGAATTTCCTTGATAGGATCCAAATGGCATATCTACTACCACTAGACATCTGTTAATAGCTCTTACAACAGAGGCAGCGTGATAGATCATTTCATTCAAAGTAATAGGAAGTGTAGTTTCGTGTCCGGCCATTACATTTGATGCTGAATCACCAACCAAAATAATATCAATTCCTGCTGAATCTACAATCTTTGCCAGAGTATAATCGTAAGCAGTAAGCATAGATATTTTCTCTCCGTTCAGCTTCATTTCTTGAAGACTATTTGTAGTTATTTTTTTATATTTTTCTTTTGATACTGACATTCTATTTGTTGTTTAATTTTACTATGAAGGCATCTTTATATCCCATTTCAATAAGTTTGTTTTTATGTTCAATAGCTGAGTTCGAGTTATCAAATTTTCCAGACATATAAAGGTAAGTTCCATTTTCCGAATCAATGTAATATACATCTTTTAATCCCTTAAATTTAGCCATATTAACTTTTTCTCCATGAGTAGCAATCTGTACTCTATATGTTACATCTTTTAATATGTTTTTTTCTTTAATATTATTTTCCAACTTAGTTGAACTGATGTTCTCTGAATCAATTCCACCTTCCTCGAATCCTTTATAGATAAGTACTTTTTTCATGTTTTCAACCTTTACATAAAGTTCGTTAACTGTAGAAGTTAACAGTGTAATATCTTCTGATTTTTTATTATCAGAAATGATTAAATCATCTCTTTTTCTCTCTAATTCTTTTACCGTTTTATTTGCCTGAGAAATTTGAGTGTTTAAATAAGTAATTACACTTTCTTTCTTAGAAACACTTAATTTTAAGGAGGTGTTTTGAGTTATTAGATTATCTGTAGAAGAATATTTCTTTTTAAGTGATGATATTTCTTTTTCTAAAGTTGAAATTTCTGATTTCAACGAATTTATTTCTTTGGATTTATTTGAGATATTTCTTTCTAAATCCTGTAGATTTTTTGCAGTTTGATTCAGATTATTATTTTTTAAAGAGATATTCTCTTTTTCTAAACTTTCGTTGGTCTTGCTTAGAGTTGAAATATCTGCTTCTAATTGTTTTATTCTATCACTTAAATTTATTGCGGAAAGATCGTTCATATACCCTTCTGTTAAATTATTTGTAGTTTCTGATGGAATATTCAAATAATAATAAGCTATTCTAGATTTAGAATCTTTTCCAATTAGAATACCCATATTTCCTTTATTTAATGAAGGAGTGAATACTGATGTAAGAAAGGTATTATTTACATAAATATCATAGATATTTTCTTTACTTAGAATTTTTATGTTATTAAACTCATCTTGTTTTTTTATAATTTTATTTCTTACCCATCCATCATTAGATGTTTTCCCCGAAAGATATTTATAAGTATTATTTAAAAGCAGTTCTTTGACTCTATATTCTCCTAATCTGTTTATTTCGAAAATAAGAGCTCCATTTCTAGTATTCTGAGATTTTGCAATAATTCCGCAACTTGATTTGTTGTTTGATGATGGCCCTAGCTTGATTGATGTTTTAAGAATAAAGTCTGAAACTTGTTGCGATGTAGATGATATTATAGCATATTCGCTTTCTGTATTGTTTCTGATAAGTAGATAATCTCCATTATCAATAATAAAATAATTATCTGCAGAAGTTAAGATAGAAAATGAAGTTTCATTATTTGTAAAATCTTCTGTTATTATCTTAGTGGCATTATCAAATTCTGTAATATTTTGAGAAAAAGATATTACAGAAAGAAAAATGGTAAATAGTATAGTATATAAAAGTTTTTGCATTTTACTAAGTATTTAATAGATGCAAATCTACAAATATGTTATTAAAATAAGTAAGTTTGCCAACATGAAAAAACTTACATTTTTATTCCTACTGTCTTCAATTCTTTTTTCTTCATGTGAAACAGATTTCAATGTAAATGCGGACTGGAAGGAAGTAACAGTTGTTTATTCACTGTTAGATCAAAATGAGGACAAGCAATATATTAGAATAAATAAAGCTTTTCTTGGTAATGAAAATGCTTATGTTATGGCTTCTGTAGCAGATTCTTTAAACTATAATCCTAATAATTTGGAAGTAAAGATTGATAAACTTTCTGCTTCAGGAAATGTTTTAGAGACTAAAATACTTACAGATACAATTATTTTTAAGGAAGATGGTTTGTTTTCTGTAGAAGAGAATATAATTTATGTTTTTGATACTGATAATTTTCTGAATGAAGAAAAAGAATATAAATTAACCATCTCAAATTTAGTTTCTGGAAATATTATCAGTTCCCAGACTAAATTAATTCATGATCTCACATTGATGTCAGCGTTTAATAATCCAGCATATAAAATGGGGTTTTATAGTCAGACTGGAGATTTTTCGAATACAACAATAGAATGGACTCACTCAAAAAATGCCGCTATTTACCAAATGACTTTATTTATAAGTTACACAGAATATGGTGCTGATACAATAGTTAAGACTGTTCAGAAAGTATATCCAATTATTGAGTATGACGGAAATCCAAATATGAGTCAGCAAATAACAGGAGAGGAGTTTTTTAATCTTTTAGCTTATAACATTCCTTCAAGTTCAACTGTAAATAGGAGAATTAATAACTTGGACATATTGTTTTCTGTTGGTACTGCTGATGTGAATACTTATATTAATTTGAACGAACCACCTACAGGAATTGTTCAGGAAAGAGATTTGTTTACAAATATTGATGGTGGAATTGGTTTGTTTGCTGCAAGATATAATAAAATGCAAGAGAATATCTTTCTTACGACTACCACAAAAGAGGCGATTGCTACCAATTTGGATTCTTTAAATTTTATATTTCCGTAAACTGACTATCTGTCAGTAAATTATTTTATTTTACTAGTATAAACTGTTGTTTCTGTCAGTTTTCCCTTGTCCGATTGATTTGGCATAATATTTCCATAATAAGATGGTAGAAACTAATTGTTAAATTAAAATAAAGTAAAATGAGTAAAATTATTGGAATTGATTTAGGGACAACAAACTCTTGTGTTTCAGTTATGGAAGGAAACGAGCCAGTTGTAATCCCAAATGCGGAAGGAAACAGAACCACCCCTTCAATTGTTGCGTTTATTGAAGGAGGAGAAAGAAAAGTAGGGGATTCTGCAAAGCGTCAGGCTATTACAAATCCTGAGAAAACCATTTATTCTATAAAAAGATTTATGGGAGAGTCATTTACAAAGATGGCTAAAGAAATAAAGAATGTCCCTTACAAAGTAGTAAAAGGAGACAATAACACTCCTAGGGTTGAGATTGATGGAAGAAAATATACTCCTCAAGAAATTTCAGCTATGGTGCTCCAAAAAATGAAGAAAACAGCTGAAGACTACTTAGGAACAACAGTGTCAGAGGCGGTAGTAACTGTACCGGCATATTTTAATGATGCACAAAGACAAGCTACCAAAGAGGCTGCTGAGATTGCTGGTCTAAAAGTAAGTAGAATAATCAACGAGCCTACAGCTGCGGCCCTTGCTTACGGAATAGATAAAGGAGATATAGACAGAACAATTGCAGTGTTTGATTTAGGTGGTGGTACTTTTGATGTTTCCATCCTAGAATTAGGAGATGGAGTATTTGAAGTAAAGTCAACAAATGGAGATACTCATTTAGGAGGAGATAATTTTGATCAAGTAATTATTGATTGGCTTGCTGAAGCATTTAAATTGGAAGAAGGAATTGATTTAAGAGAAGATCCTGCAGCTTTACAGAGACTAAAAGAGTCTGCTGAGAAAGCTAAAGTAGAACTATCTTCTGCTACTTCAACTGAAATAAATTTACCTTATGTTACAGCTACAGATTCAGGACCTAAGCACTTGGTAAAAAAAATGAGTAGAGCGCAATTCGAAAAATTAGCAGATAGTTTGATTCAAGCTACTATTACTCCTTGTAAGAAAGCTATGAAAGACGCTGGTTTATCCAAGTCAGATATTGATGAGGTTATTTTAGTAGGAGGTTCTACTAGAATTCCTGCAATACAAGAAGCGGTAAAAAAATATTTTGGAAAAGATCCATCAAAAGGTGTAAACCCGGATGAAGTTGTTGCTGTTGGAGCAGCTATTCAGGGAGGGGTGCTTACTGGAGATGTAACAGATGTGTTACTTTTAGATGTTACACCACTTTCTTTAGGAATTGAAACCATGAATGGTGTGTTTACAAAGATGATTGAATCAAACACTACTATACCTACAAAAAAATCAGAAGTTTTCTCAACAGCTGCAGATAATCAACCAGCAGTTGATATTAGAGTAGGACAGGGTGAAAGACCTATGTTTGAAGGGAATAAAGAAATTGGCAGATTCCAATTATCAGATATCCCACCTGCTCCAAGAGGAGTTCCGCAAATTGAAGTTACTTTCGATATTGATGCAAATGGAATTTTGAATGTAACAGCTAAGGATAAAGCTACTGGAAAAGAACAGAATATTAAAATTGAAGCTTCCTCAGGACTTTCGGATGATGAAATTGAAAAAATGAAGAAAGAAGCTGAAGCAAATGCAGATGAAGATAATAAAGCAAAAGAAACTGCTGAGAAAGTAAATGCAGCTGATGGTATGATTTTCCAAACTGAAAAACAACTTAAAGAATTTGGAGATAAATTATCTGACGATAAAAAAGCTCCGATTGAAGAAGCTTTAGCAGAACTTAAAAAAGCTCATGAAAGTAAAGATTTGGAAGCAATTGATTCTGCAATGGAAACAATAAACACTGCTTGGACTGCTGCTTCTGAGGAAATGTATAAAGCATCTCAAACAGAAGGAGCTAATCCAGAAAATACAGAATCTGATGAGACACCATCTGATGATGTAACAGATGTAGAATTTGAAGAAGTGAAAGAAGAAGACGAGAAATAAAAATCAGTTTTCATAATACTTAAAGAAGCCCGCTTTATTAGTGGGCTTTTTTATTTACTTTTGCTTGTAATTGTACTATGAAGAAGATTATTATCATTTTATTATTTGTACCATTTTTATTAAAGTCTCAAGATGCTTTTATTAGCGGGAATGATACTATTTGCGATAATGAAGGAGATGCTGAGGTTAAAATCTCTTTTAATGGTACTGCTCCATTTGAATTTGTGTACGCAATAAACGGAATAAATCAATCATCTATTACCACATTTATAAATCCGCATTTTATTCTATCATCAGAGGAAGGAACTTATTCGTTAGTTTCTTATTCGGCAAATGGGTTTGCAGGAACAGTTAGTGGTAACGCAATGATTACAATTCTTCAGGCACCAACTGCAATCATCTCTACTATTACTGATACTATAAGTATTCTTGATCCTTCTTTACATTTTACATCAAATTCTGTGGGAGATATAAATGTACAATCATGGAATTATGGTTATGACGCTCTTTTTGACACAATAGAAAATCCTATCCACACCTTTCCTTTAGATTCACAAGCATTAGGAATTACTGCTACATATTCGGTTTCGCTAATTGTAATAGATGATAATAATTGTAAGGATACTACCTATAAAAATATATTTATTGAAAATGACTATTGGATATATATCCCAAATTCATTTACCCCTGATAATGATAATATAAATGATAAATTCTGTATTGAATATTCTGGAATAAGAGAGAATTCATTTTCTTTTTATATATTAAATAGAAATGGGGATATTCTATTTGAAACTAATGATTCTAAATCATTAAAATGTAGCGAGAATGGAGGTTGGGACAGTAAAGATAATGATGGAAATGATATTATTCCTGGAGTCTATGTTTATGAATTATATTTTCAGGAGTGGGATGGATGGAAAAACACCAAACACGGAACTATAAATTTAATTAAGTAAATTACTGAGTAAAAATAAACTCTAAAATATTCGACCCCATCTTCAGAGCTTCTAATCTTGTTTGTTGACTATCATTATGTACCTCCTGATCTTCCCAACCATCTCCTAAGTCTGACTCATAAGTGTAAAGAAGAACTAATTTACTTTCTATAAACATCCCAAAAGCTTTAGGGTTGTTTCTTTCATGTTCATGAATTTTTGGTAATCCGTTTGTAAACTTATAAGTCTGATGAAAAATATCATGAGAGGGAGGAATTTCTACTAAATCATTATTTGGAAATACTTTCCTTATTTCTGAACGAACAAAAGGATCCATGCCGTAATTATCATCAATATGAAGGAAACCTCCAGATAATAGATAGTCTCGTAGGTTCTCCGCTTCATTTGGAGAGAAAACAACATTTCCATGACCTGTCATGTGTAAAAACGGATAATTAAAAATATCTAAACTACCTACTTCAACAGTAGCAATCTCTTTTTTTATATTGGTATTGATATTTTTATTACAGAATTCTACCAGATTTGGTAATGATGTTGGGTTTGCGTACCAATCTCCACCACCATTGTATTTTAAAACGGCAATTTGGTAACTGTTTTGTGAAAATAGAATTAAAGGAGAAAGAAGTAAAATAAAAAGAATTTTCTTAATCATGATGATAACAATTTCCGCTTGTTTTTTTTGTTTTATTTTGGCACCTTTTTCCTTTTTGTGTAGTGCCTTTACATTGAGTTGCTAAATTAGTGTTTTCTGTTTTGTATTTTGTAGTAGTTACGATCCAATTCCAATCTTCTTTATGTGCTTTAGATTCTAATTTCTTTTCTAGTTTATCTTCTAATCCTGGGAAAAAATCAATATTGGTTCTTTTTTCTAGATTATCAACTGTACAGACATAATAATCTAAATCTTGATCCCCTTTTATGTTTGGTAAGATAAGTGCAATCATCTTTTTTTCTGATGGATCATAAATAACTTTATAATAATATTCTGGAACACAAACTTTATTACTTCCAATATAGGAAATACAAGAACTTAAAATAGGGCCAGTAACTACATAAACATTACTGTTACTTCCCCAACTTCTAACTAATTTTTCTAAATTCCCCCAAACTCCTCTATTAAAAGATGGATGTTGTGGGCTCATATTACTCATGTAGAAACTCTCACTCATTGCAGTAGTGTTGAAACTAAAATCATGAGCAGGAGCTAAATGTCCTCTGTCAAAACCTGAACCTTTATAATCAGATAAGGTGGCAGAATTTGTTGAAACAGAATTATCAGAACGAAAATTATCTTTTCTGATAACTACACCCAACTCTCTATTATTTTTTATTTCATAAAAAACCCATTCTGCTTGTTCGTGCTGTTCGGAATAGGAAAGGGAATAATATCTATGATTAACCAATTCCCCATTATTTGTAGGTAAGAAATCAACAAACGCTTGAGAAAATAAGAATGTTGGTATTAAAGATAATATTATAAATATTTTTCGCATAATTTATTGATTATTATTAATAGTAGTTACGGATACAACCCCTGCAGTTTCCGTTCTTAAACGATTATTTCCTAAACTAATTGCTTGGTAATTATTATTAGTTGCTTTATCAATTTCATAAGGAGAGAAATCACCTTCTGGTCCAATTAATATAAGTGTCTTTCTTTCTGTATTCCTTTCTTTTAGTTCTGTCTTTTCACTTCCTTCACAATGAGCAATATACTTACTTCCATCAAAGTTTTTTTGTGTAAAATCAGTAAAAGAAATGGCTTCATTTAGTTTTGGTAGATGGTACTTTAAAGATTGTTTCATAGCAGATAGTAAAATTCTGTTACATCTTTCTGTTTTTATAACTTTCCTCTCTGATCTATCACAAATAACAGGAGTAATTTCATCAATCCCAATTTCAGTTGCTTTTTCCAAAAACCATTCGAAACGATCCATGTTTTTTGTAGGTGCAATTGCAATATGCAAGTAGTAATTATGACCTTTTTCTTTCTCTATCTTGTCAATTACTTTTACTCTTGTTTTTCTTGAATCAGAATTAGTAATTTCTGCAATTAATAAAGATCCTTTACCATCTGTAAAGTTTAATATATCACCTTCTTTTTTTCTGAGAACTCGAGTAATATGTTTACTTTCCTCTGATGAAATTGTGAATTCGTTTTCAGTGTTTTCTGTAAAGAATAATTGCATAAAACAAAAGTATAAAAAAACCGAGTTCTCACTTGGTTCTATTTTAATATAAAAACGAAATTAACTTATTATAGTAGCTTTTGGTGCAGCATCTAATATTTCTTTATTCGCAAATTCTGCGAATTGAGAAAAGTTTTCATTAAAAGCATCTGCTAATTCGTTTGCTTTATTGTCGTATTTTTCTTGGTTTTCCCAAGTGTTCTTAGGGCTTAAAATTTCAGATGGTACATTTGGACATGAGTTTGGCATTTTTAATCCAAATACTACATGAGTAGAATATTCTACATCATCTAACTCACCATTCAGAATTGCAGAAATCATAGATCTTGTATGTTTTAATGAGATTCTTTCTCCAACACCATATTCTCCACCAGACCAGCCTGTATTTATTAGCCATACATTTACATTGCTTTCATCCATCTTTTCACCAAGCATCTCCGCATATTTTGTAGGGTGTAATGGCATAAAAGGAGCTCCAAAACAAGCAGAGAATGTAGTTTGTGGCTCTGTAACTCCAGCTTCTGTTCCGGCCACTTTTGCAGTATATCCTGAAATAAAATGGAACATAGCTTGTCCTCTAGTAAGTTTGGATACAGGAGGTAACACTCCAAATGCATCTGCTGTAAGGAAGAAAATATTTTTTGGATTGTGAGCAAGTGATGGAACAGCAATATTGTCGATATGATCTATTGGATAACTTACTCTAGTATTTTGAGTAATACTACCATCCTCATAGTTTGGATTATTTGTACCTTCAAAGAAAGAAATGTTTTCTAATAGAGCTCCTTCTCTTACAGCTGCAAAAATATCTGGTTCTTTTTCGGCAGATAAGTCAATACATTTAGCATAGCATCCACCTTCAAAATTAAATACAGTATCTCCATCCCAACCATGTTCATCATCACCAATTAAATCTCTGTTTGGATCAGCAGAAAGGGTCGTTTTTCCAGTTCCGGATAAACCAAAGAAGATTGCAGTATCTCCATTTTTACCAACGTTTGCTGAACAATGCATTGGAAGTACATTTTTCTGATGTGGTAATATAAAATTAAGTGCAGAGAAAATTCCTTTCTTGATTTCACCAGTGTAACCAGTTCCCCCTATAAGAATTGTCTTTTTTGTAAAATTTAATATTGCAAAATTATGTTGACGAGTACCATCTACTTCTGCATTCGCCATAAATCCAGGAGCATTCAAGATAGTCCATTCTGGTTCAAAGTTTTCTATTTCCTTATCTGTCGGTCGTAAAAACATATTGTAAGCAAACATATTGCTCCATGCATATTCATTTACAACTCTGATATTCATTCTGTACTTCTGATCTGCGCAAGCATAAGAATCTCTAACAAATAATTCCTTTTCACATAAATAATCCAATATCTTCTGGTGTAGATTGTCAAATTTATCTTCATCAAATGAAAGGTTTACATCTCCCCACCAAACAGAATTTTCTGAGATTTGATCTTTTACAATAAATCTGTCCATTGGTGATCTACCTGTGAATTCTCCAGTATTTATATTTATTGCTCCAGATGAGGTGATGGTAGCTTGCCCTTTTTTAACAGCTATTTTTGTGAGTTCTTCTGGAGATAGATTCCAGTGAGCTGTTGCGTTTTTTATTCCTAAATCAGTGATGGTAGCATCTTGTGCTCTCTTGCCTGTCTCGGTCATAATCTATTTTTTTAGTACGATTTGTAGTGCAAAGATATATATTTATACATATCTAAATATGTGATGAGTCATTCTTTTTAACAATGAAAAATAGCAACATCCAAGAGCTAATTAAAAACAAACCTCCTATAGGGGTTATAACACCTAAAAATGATAGTTTTATATTTAAAATATTTTGTAATGACAAGAGATAAATAGAGAAGGAAAATAAAATAACTCCAAAAGACATGATTTGTAATACTCTATTTAATTTATCTGTAAAATTATCTTGGTTTAATGATAAAATTATTATTCCTAAAGCATGAAACATTTGGTATCTTACCCCTGTTTTAAAAGAAGAAAGTTCATCCACAGAAAGTAAATCTTTTAATAAATGAGCTCCAAATGCTCCTAATATTACAGATGTGAACGCAAATATTACCCCAACTTTAAAATATTTATTCCCCATTTTATTTAAATTTTTATTGGAGCAAATTAAATAAATAATACTTTAGCAATCTTTAATAATTAAAATAAGAATGAAGAAAATATTAGTTTTAGGAGCGGGAAGATCGGCAACTACATTAATTGATTACTTAATTACTAATTCTGAAGAAAACAACTGGTTTGTTACTGTAGGTGATTTCTCTGTTGAATTAGCAGAAGAATCAGTTGGTAATTTAAAAAAATCGAAAGCGATATTTTTTAATGTTACAGATGATAATCAGAGAAGAGAAGAAATCAGAAATTCTGATATTGTTGTATCTATGCTTCCTGCTAGAATGCATTTTTTAGTAGCTAAGGATTGTGTAAACTTGAAAAAGAATTTAGTTACAGCCTCTTACGTTTCTGATGAACTGAGGAAGTTAAATGAAAAAGCAAAGCAATCAGGAGTTTTGTTATTAAATGAAATTGGTTTAGATCCCGGTATTGATCATATGTCTGCCATGCAACTTATTGATGAAATAAAAGAGAAAGGAGGGGAGTTAACTTCTTTTAAATCTTTTTGTGGAGGATTAGTTCATCCAGATTATGATAACAATCCTTGGAATTATAAATTTACTTGGAATCCAAGAAATGTTGTTTTGGCAGGACAAGGAACTGCTCAGTACATAAAAAAAGGAAAATACAAGTATATTCCCTACACAAAGTTATTTGAAAGAACGGAATGTATGAATATTCTTGATGTTGGAGAGTTTGAAGGGTACGCTAATAGGGATTCTTTAAGTTATAGAGATTCTTATGGTTTAGAAAATATACCTACAATATTCAGAGGAACATTAAGAAAAAAAGGTTTTTGCAAATCATGGAATATGTTTGTTCAACTTGGGATGACAGATGACACTTATAGTGTAGAGAATTCAGAAAATTTAACATATAGGGAGTTTGCAAATTTATTTTTCCCCTATAATAATAAGTTGACTGTTGAGCAGAAATTCTGTAATTATTTAAATGTTTCCAATAATTCTGATGAGTTTAAAAAAGCAGAATGGATGGGGATTTTCTCTAAGAATATTATTGGAATTAAGAAGGCTACTCCTGCGAAAATATTACAAAAAATAACAGAGGGAAAATGGACTCTTTCAAAAGAGGATAAGGATATGGTAGTAATGCAACATCAATTTGAATATTTACTAGATGGTGAAACAAAAAAAATAAATTCTTCTTTAGTAGTTTTTGGAGACAACCAAAGAGATACTGCAATGGCAAAAACAGTTGGACTTCCAGTTGCAATTGCTACAAAACTTATCTTAAATGGAGAGATAAAATCTATTGGAGTTCAGATTCCAACCACCAAAGATATTTACAATCCTGTACTTAAAGAGCTTTCAGGAAATGGAATTAATTTTGTAGAGGAAGAGATTAGTTAATGTCAATTAATTCTTGAGGAATATTTACTTCTAAAATTTTATTTTTTAGATTAATGTTAATCACAAAATTATCATGGAAGGGAATGAAAAATTCCTTTTTACCATCTATTACAATAATTAATTTCTGGGATGTTTTATCATTAACATAATTTACTACACCAATTTTACCCAGAGTATTGTCTATAACATCAAAACCTACAATTAATTTGTCAGCATTTATATTTTCTATTTCTGGAAGAAATTTATTTGGAAGGTAAACCTTTCTCTTTAGTATTTTAAGTGCTTGTTCTTCTGAATCCACATCCTCTAGTTTCACTAGTAGTACTTGTTTCTTTTTCGGACGAATACTTTCTGTAAAATAAGGGATAAGTTCATTATTATCTTCAATATAGAAAAATTCAATATCTGTATAAACTAAAGGGATGTCATTATCATTATAGATATTGACATCCCCTTTATAACCATGAAGTTTAAAAATTGTACCAAGTAAAAAGCAATCTTGCTTTTCCATTGGTTTTTAAGCTTCTTTTGTTTTTTCTTTTTCTGTAGTTTCTTCAGCAGGAGGAGCTTCTTTGGTAACTTCCTCAGCAGTTTCTTCAGTAACTTCTTCCGTAGTTTCTTCAGCAGCAGGAGCTTCTTCGGTA
>TARA_Y100000385_G_scaffold126148_1_pt1 | contig 15152 bp, 8 predicted proteins | sample TARA_Y100000385 | Tara Oceans TARA_Y100000385 (sample SAMEA2620980) | marine metagenome | biome: marine biome (ENVO:00000447); feature: surface water layer (ENVO:00002042); material: "saline water (ENVO:00002010), including plankton (ENVO:xxxxxxxx)" | depth 5 m
TGTTCTTACAGATACATCTGGTTCTATACAACTCGCTAAGTCACAGGCTGTAAATTGGAATGTTATACAAATCAAACTACTTAACGAGCCTCCTTATTGGGCAACTCACTATAAGTACTTTATAAAAGAAACATCTGCAGAATACTACAACTTAGCAATGGATAGACATTATCCCGCTGAAGATGGCAACGTTTGGCTAGCATTTCCTTCCGCTGAAAGAAATAAAGTTAACGAAGAAACTTTTATAATATTAAAGAAAAGACACGATAGCGATCTATTTGTTGAAGACGAAGCTAGGTATAAAATAATAGCTATAGAAAACGAAGCACCTGATTTCTTAACTATACAAAAAGTTTCAAAAGGTGTTGTTGGTGCTGATTCTAATGGTAATTTATTTATTGATGGTGGTTATCCAGAGAAAGGAACTTCTAAAATAAGAATACCAAGAGTTCTTTGGAAACCAAATTTTGGAGGAACTAGTGGTAGTACTGATGATATAGACTTATCTACAGCGTCTGTACATACTTTATCAGATCTACTTGTTAGAATTAAAAAAGGAAATCAAGTTACTAAGTATTATGAAATAGCTAACATAAGATACGAACCTTCAGCATCTGGATTAGATTATGTAGGAACAAATACAACATGTCCAGATAATAAATATTGGCAAATAGAAATAGAAAAGGTGTTTGATGAGTCTGATGTTGAGTGGTTAGGTACAGTAGGTGGCGAAAACACCGTGCAGAGCATTCAAATGGAAGTTGAAATTGCTCAAAATGTTAGAAAATTAAAACCAGAGTTTCAAGGAAGATTTTTTGCTAAAATATATAGAGACTCAGTATTAGAGCAGAATGTATTAAATTTCGATAACATCGACGAAATGAGGGTTTTAGCTACCTCTAATTTCTGGCAAATTGGTGGTGGTGCGAATGGTAGTAATTCTACTATGTCTAGAACAAAAGACACCGCTGGTGGGCAAGGCACTAGGTATCGTTATTGGAAAAAACAAAGTAAGAGTGATGGAGGTGGAGCCAGTGCTGATTGGCACATTGCTAGATGGGGTAAAATGAAATGGTTTAAAGATCTTGGTGGTGAAGGTGATATTGACCCTAATAGAAATCTAGGGCCTCAATATGCTTCAGGAGCTTCACTGCATAACACTTTGAAGTCGACACAGGGCTACGGTATTAGACAAGGCCAGGATGTTATAGAGATAGCTTACCATGGATTTGGTAAGAAAGGTAGAAACACTAGAAACGGACAAAAGGATGTAGTTTGGGGAGAGTGGATAAAATTTGGAAATCAAGTAAAAGGTGAGTTTAAAGACTTCGTTAAATCTTTAGAAACCGTTGGTAATTATATAAAATTTCCAGGAGATCCAGATGAAAATGTTTACGAAATAAAAGGATACAGAAGAGGTGGATGTGTAATGTATGAGGGTAGAACAACTGGTGGTAGAGGTAGAACGGGTACTTTTGCTAGTTCAAGGGTTATCGTGTTTACCATAAAGCTAGATAAACCAATAATATGGGCACCAGAGGACAATATTAACAGCATAACTGGTAGCTACAACAATAACACACCTATACAAATAGGTACTACCTACGTGGATGAAGACGATTTAGATGGTTTTACTACTGATAACCCAGGTGTATGGGAAACAGAGCCTAAAGAAGTGGCTGAACTTGATATATATTACGAAGCTAGTGATGCTTATGATATATCTACACATGGAAACAACACAAAGATAGGTTACCACAATTGTTTTTCTTTTGCTAATGGAGTAGAGTCTAATAGAATAAGAGACGACTATAATGCAACTTATATAAAGAAAGGTGTTAAAGCAAGTAGCACTGTAGCTGAACAGTATAACGAAGAGGTTAAAACAAATGGTTTAATATTTTCAGGTATATTTAATTCAACGTCAAGTGTGAATAGGTTGAACCAATTTATAATGGCTGAATCTATAACTAAAGATATAAACCCGTCGTACGGTAGTATACAAAAGCTAAATACTAGAGACACTGACGTTACTGTTTTGTGTGAAGATAAAATACTTAAGGTTTTAACTAACAAAGACGCTTTATTCAATGCTGATGGAAATGCTAATGTAACTTCTAATAATGCCGTGTTAGGTCAAGCTGTTCCTTACATTGGTGACTTTGGTATAAGTCTAAATCCAGAAAGCTTTGCTAAGTTTGGCTTTAGAAGTTATTTCACTGATAGAGCTAGAGGAGTTGTTATTAGACTATCTAGAGATGGTTTAGAATTAATATCAACAAAAGGTATGAGTGATTTCTTTAGTGATAGACTAGCTAATACTCAAGTAGCTATTGGTTCTTTCGATGACAATAAGAATTCTTATAATATATCTTTACAAACACAAAAAGTTACAAAAAGAGGTAATGAAACTATTTCTTACAAAGAAGAAGTTGGTGGTTGGCCTAGTAGAAAATCTTACATACCTGAAAACGGTATATCTTTAAACAACGTATACTACACGTTTAAGAACGGTGAGATGTATTCTCATAATAACCAGGTTAGAAACAACTTCTACGGTACTCAATACAACTCTAGTTTAAAACTAGTATTTAACGATGCTCCGGATGTTGTAAAAGGTTTCTTAACTTTAAATTACGAAGGAACAAATCCTTACTGGCAACAAAACCTAACTGACGATCAGTATTATAATAATACTACTACTAATGGTTGGTATAACTCATCTGTAGAGACAGATCTACAATCAGGGTTAGCTAATGAGTTTAAAGGTAAAGAAGGTAAGTGGTTTAACTACATACATGGTACAGAAACAACTTTAGATAATTTAGACACTAAAGAGTTTTCAGTACAAGGTATTGGAACTTTAGCGAGTATATCAGGAGATGTTACACCTGCTAGCGTAACTATAACAGTAACAGAAAACAACGATTAAAATGGCATTAAACAATTGTACTATAAATTCAGGTTCCGTATCAACTTTAAAAGATGTAGCTATTGGAAACTTAGCAAGTATAGTTTTAAATATAGTACCAGATGATGGTTATGTTGTTAGAGCTGCTGATTTCGCTAACAACACACTCCAAGCTATAACCGGTGTAACCAGTATATCTTTATCTGACAAAACAAGTGCTTATGCTTTTGATAACGAAGTTTTAGTGACTGTAGATTTAGATAACAACTTTGTGCCTTCTAGCGATGTTAACATGGTTATAGATATTGACGGAGACGCAATATTAAACTTAAAAATACCTAGAATTATAAGTGGTACGTATGATACTATTTTAGCAAATTGTACAACTTCTAATCAAACAGGTATAGCTTACTCTAATAGCAATCAAGTAGGTACTCTTGTTACTATTTTCACAAAAACATTTACAGCTATTTCCGGTAAATACTTTGAAACACCTCCGTTTTATTCTGTTTCAACAGGTATTAGCGACGTTTATACTATAACAGTAGAAGATACCTACACTGATAATGTGTATTTAACATCAAGAACTTTCACTGTTAAAGGAACTATACAAGCTGTAGATATAACTGGTGATAACATAGATTTTACAGCACAAGCAAACGGAGATATAGTAGCCGCTTCTTCTGGTGTAATAAAAGCATATAGAATAAATACACAACCTTTAACTTATGTAAAAAGCCTAAGACAGTTGGCTATATATGGTGATGTTGGAGCTCAGTTTACATTAGGTATGGTTAATGAAGATAATACAGCTTATAATTTTGTTGACGAAAACTTTATTAACGGTGCTGATATAAACGCAACTATACCCGCTACTGGTAGCGTAATATTTGATGTGGTTTTCCCAGCCGTACTTGATGATGATCAATATGATTTCACTTTATCTACAACGGCTTATAGCGGATCTGAGTTGAGTAGTGTCATAGATCCAAATGATGATCAAATAGCTACGTTCTCTATACAACAGTTAGGTAATATACAATATACAGTAAAAACAGATGCTGCATCTGATTCTAGAACCTACACAAGTGATCCAAGCTCTGTTCATTTAGGTTCTCCTTTTTTCGAGTTTGATAATTTAAACACCGTAACTTCAACCTTAACTTTAACAGATAATGCTGATATAGTTTTAAGTAGGCTACCTTTACCTGATGATTTTGTAGGGGTTAACACTGATTCAACAAACTCTACAGATTCATCTATAAGTATAAAAAGCGTAACAGCAAATCCATCAGCCTTAAATACATCTGGAAATCAAAGCATAACATTTACAGTTGTTTCAGACGTTGAATTTTTTGGATCAACAGCATCAAGTCACACTCTTGACTTAGGTAATTTTATTGCTGCAGAGTCATCTGGTGGTGGTGGTTATAAAATGTACACTCCTGAGGTATCAGGCGCTGGCGGTGGATTAATAATATCTAACGTAAGAGCTAGTTACAACCCAGGACCAACTTATATAGCAGGGTTAAATAGTAAAAACGTGGCTATTGGAACACCTAATGATACAAATCTTTATTCAGGTACTGGAGTGCTTTACGGTAACTTCTACGGAAACTCTGTAAGTCAAATAACGTTGAGCATAGCACCTAAAAGTGCAAACTCAGCTATAGATAACTTAACAATAACAAGAGGTACTTTAACAGGTCAAGCACCAGCTCAAAACTTATACTTTAGTTGGACTGGTCAAACGAGAGAGGAAATAGATTCTTCATCTGATATGACATTTATTGTAACTGTGTCTCTAGCTAATGAACCATAAAATATAAAACATGGCAAGTATAACATTGACTTTTTCTCAACCAATACAAGATTCAGTACAAATAGGAGATATAGCATACTTTTCACCTGTGTCTACGGTTGGAGGATTTAGCACTGGTGGTGAAATAAAAGAAATTGGAGAAATAACAGCTCTAACAGATGTTAGTATTACATGTACTATACCTAACTCGTCTGAAAGACCTAGCGCTAATGACTTTATATTATTTAGTAAAGACAATAGAGCTAACATGGCTAGTATAGCTGGTTATTATGCGGAAGTTGAAATGGTTAATAATAGCACCGTTGCTTCTGAAATATTTCACGTTAGCTCTGAGATAATTGAAAGTAGTAAATAATGTGTGATTATAATAAATATAAATAAAGTAAAAACATGGGACCAGGAATGATATTAGGAGGTGTAAAAGCCTTGTCAAGTATAGCCGGAGGTATTATAGGCTCTGGTAAAAGAAAAAGAGAGCAAAGAAGAGCTCAAGCAGGTTACGATAAAACGTTAGCTAGGTTAGAGAATATGGATACTTCAAACCCATATGCTAATCAACAAAACGTATATGAGGATTTAACTGTTAATACTCAACAAGCTGATATGTTAGCTCAACAGCAACAACAAGCTTTAGGCAACACTATGCAAAACCTACAAGGTGCGGCTGGTGGATCAGGCATAGCTGCTCTAGCTCAATCAATGGCTAATCAACAGTCACAAAACCTACAAGCTGCTACAGCTAGCATAGGTCAACAAGAGGCTCAAAACCAAAGATTAATGTTAGGTCAAGAAGCTCAAATGCAACAAAACATGGCTGAAGGTGATATGATGTCTAGACAAATGGAGGCTAGTAAAACAACAGGTATGTTAAACAGAGCTGGTCAAAGATTATCCGCCGCAAACCAAGCTAGACAGCAAGCTACGAGTAGCATAATGGGTGGTGTTGGAGAGTTAGTTGGTATGGGTTCAACTTTTCTACCTGGAGGAGCTAACGCTAGACCGTAAACAAAAAAAATAAAATATGAATTTACCAGATTATTCAGGTCAAGGAGTTGAAAACATCACTAATGCTGATGCTATGAATAACTCTAAATTACAAGATAAACACTTTCAAGAGCAAATGAACTCTATCATAGCTAGAAAGAGACAGGAGAAGGCTGAGCAAGCTAGAGCCAATGCTAAGGTTGAAAAATATCTTAACACTATGCCTGATGGTATAGATACTTCTAAACTACCTGGTAAATATAAACCAAGCGTACATGAGTGGGCTAAAAGCAAGCAATTAGAATTTGCTGGTTTAGCTCAACAAGCAGCTGAATATGAAAGTGCTGGAGATTTTACTAATAGTGTAGCTATAAAAAGTAGAATGACTGAGATTGAGAACTCATTTAGAAATGTTGATAGTCAATTAGCTCAGTTTAAGTCTTATAAAGATAACTTTTTAGAAGATAGCCAAAATGGCATGGTAAGTAACTCTGTAAATCCTAATAAAAGAAATTTACTATCATCGGTTTATACTGATGAGCTTGATATGGTTTTTTCAAATGAAGGTAATATAACTTTTTTAAACGAAGAAGGTGGTTATATAGAATTTGATAAAATACCTGACTACACTGTTAAAAATAACAAAGGAGCTAGCGAGATATTAAACATGAATGAAGCTGTTTACAAGTCTGGTAAAATGAGTCCTAGCACTCAAAGACTTTACAGAATGAAGTTGCAAAACATAACTAAATCTAGAGACGAAGTATTGTCACTAGCAACAGATGATTTTATAACTGAAGGAGGTTTGGGTATATTAGACGATGATTTACTTTATAACGAAGAAAGAACTGATGAATTAAGAAACATGGTTATAGATTCATACATGACTATGTTTAATGAAACCGCTAAAACAAGTGTAAAGAGAACAGCTAAAAAAACTAGAGGTACACAGTCAGAAAGAAAGTATAGTTCTAAAATGAATAATATAATGCAAGGTATATCTGCCTTAAGCAAAGGTAATTGGAAAGACTTAGAGGCTTATACTGAAGGCGAAGTTCTTTTTGACGAAGAAGATGGTAGTGCTACTATATGGTATGGTGATCAAGACTACAGCTTGAGTGAATTAGATGAGCATACACTTTACAAGATAATGCAAGAGGAAGGTGTGCCAGATAACATGATACCTAGTTTAGATAAGTTAAGAACATATTTTGAACAACCTAAAAAAGAATCGCCAAAACAACAAACAGCTTCAGACTTAATAGCTAAATACTCGAATTAAATATGGAAGAATTAGAATTGATCGTTCAAAGAATGATGGACGCTGGTGAATCAGAGGATAATATAAAAGCAGTTATACAAGAATATTCTGCGGGAAAGCAAACAGACCCTGTAAGTGTGGAGGCGGAGACAGGGTCAAAAAAAGGTACGGCCTCAAACTCGGAAGATGGTTTATCGGAATCACCATTTTGGAATCCTGATGAAAAAACTACTGTAGAGAAAGCTGGTTACTTTGAGCAAAGATTTGGTAAAAATGGTTTTACTAATTTTGCAGATGATCTTGCTAGGGTTGTAGAAGGTGGAGCTGCACAAGGTGGTGGTGTCGATGAAGCTTTTGACTTGTATAAGTTGGGAAAAGACATGAATCAAGACCAACTAGAAGCTTTAATAAAATCAGGTAGAAGACTTGAAGAAGCTGGTCAGACAGATGAAATGATCTACGCTAATCAAATGATGGAAAAGTATAAGAAAGAAGGTGACAATGGAGTTACAGCTTTTTTTAAATCCTATTTTAGCTTAGACAATCCAACGGTTATGGCTCAGTACATGACACAGTCTTTTGTTGGTATGCTTGCCTCACTTAAAGACAGTGAAGAAGTATTAGGTACGGCATCCGCGTTAGCAGGAGCTGGTGCTGCTGCTGGGGCTGGTGTAGGTTTACTCGGTGGTCCATTTGCTCCAATAACATCAAGCGCTGGGGCTATAAGTGGATCTATAGGTGGTTTTATGGGTGGTTTATCTGGAGCAATGGAAACAGGTCTAACAACAGCTCAACTTTTACAAGAGTCAGCTACTAATGCTGGTTTAAACTGGGGTAGTATGAGTGACGAGGCTAGAATAGCTTATGTTAAGAAAGTCACTAATGACGAGGCTATGTTTAACGACATAAAAAGCAAAGCTTTAGCTAGAGGTCTAACAATAGGTGCTATAGATGGTATAACAGGTGTCGTAACAGGTGGTGCTAGTGGCGCGGTTAGTAAAAGTGTTGCGAAATCAACAGCTAGCGCTTTAACCAAATCAGCAACCGTAGTAACTTCTGCTGCTACCGAAACAGCGGGTGGTTTAGCTAGTGAGTATTTTGGTCAAAAAGCAGGTGGGCAAGAGTTTAATCTTGAAGAAATAATGATAGAAGGTTTTGCCGATAAATCTTTTACAGCAATAAATACTGTTAACGCGTTGCGTAAAGGTAACCCTAAATACTCTATAAACGGTGAAAAAATGAACGGCAAGCAGTTTCACGATGCTTTGAAAATGATGGATGATGAAGCTTATATTACTGCTGATATAAATGTAGAAAATTCACCAGCTGTAAAATCTGTAGTTGATAATAGAAAACAAAACATAAGTTTAGATCAAGAGATAGATAGTAGAGTGTCTGGTGTAGAAGATAGAGCTGAGTTGATAAAGCTAGAAAAAGAAAGGCTTAAATTATCTAAGAATAAAACAAGAACAGCAAAACAAAAGCTAGTTAACATAAACGCTAAGATAGACGAGATAAATTCCAAGTATGAAGGATCTGAAGTAGACGTAACTATAGAAGATAGAAAGAAAGCTATAGCTAAAGCGATTGATGATAAATTTGAAGCATCGTTTAATAAAAATTTAGAAGCGGTAAAACCAGAAGCTGAAAAAAGAGGCCTTGATATTGATGTAAATGAAAATGAAGATACTTATTTTCAAAATATAGCTGATGACCAAGGAATATCGCTAGATGAAGCTAGAGAAAAAGCGTCTGGATCTGATGGTGTTTTTGTTGGTAAAGGTAAAATATTTATAAACAAAGTTCAAGCTAAAAAAGTAGGTGCTGTCTCTGTAGCTAGTCACGAATTTTTGCACCCTGTATTAAACGCTTTAGTTGGAGACGGAAAACAGCAAGCTAGCTTTTTAAAGCAATTTAAGTCTAGGGTTTCTAGCAAGAACAATGCTTGGGTTATGAATGCTATGAAGGGCAACGTTGACCCTAAAAACTATGATACAGAATATATAAATTATTTTTCTGACGGTATACAAAAAAACAAAATAAGCTATGATCAAAGTTTATTTGAAAAAATAGGTGAGTCTTTAAAAAGATTATTCGTAGGAAAAGGATTTGATAATATATCATTTGACAATGGTAGAGATGTTTATAATTTCTTAAAAGAATATAACACTAGTATTAAAAGTGGTAAGATAAGTGACGCAGCGTCTGAAGCTATAACTAAGGCTGAAAGTAAAAAAGATATTAAAATAAGTGACGTTGATGCTTTAGATCAAGACGGTCAATTCTCTAGAGTAGAAGATGTTCAAGAGATAAACGATATATATAACTCTAACGAAAGTAAGGAATTAGCTGGTTTTGAAATAGCTGATAAATATAGAGGTATGGCTGAGTCTGTGTTTAATGCTTTAAAAGAAGGTAGTAACTATACGCAAAACCAAAAAGAAGTTTTTGAGAGCAAGAAAGAAGACATGCTCGCCATGATGTTGTATGATAAAATACCTAGCCAAAAAGAAGACTCTAAAGCTAGAAATGTCGTTGGTCTAGTTCAAGATTTTGAATCTAAAAAACAAAAGTACAACAACGTAGCTGCCTACGTTAATACGTTTTTCAAAGAAAGATCTAAAGAGGTATTTAAGTACTTTTCTAAAGACGCTGTTAACGAAGGTTTAACTAAAGAAGATGGTACATTAAAAAAATCAGTCAGTAGTAAAGCTAACGAAACATCTAACATAGATCAAGGTAAAGAAGCTAGAAAACTTAGTAGCTTCGATAAGTTGATGAAAGGTAATGAGTCTTTTATCAATGATACTATGAAGAAAAGTATAATAACTAAACTTACCAAGAACTTAAAAACAGCTGCGTTTAAAGGAAGGTTTACAGCTGAAAGTATAACTACTGAAATTAAAAAACTAATAAAACAAGAGATAGAAAAAGCTGTTGTTAAACGCATGGGCAAGATCAGCAAGACGAAAGCTGGTGTTGTCGTTAGTGAAGAATATAAAAGCTTTCATAGCGAAAACTTTAACGCTATAGTTAAAGCTTTACCTGTGTCTGTTATAAAGAAAAAGTACTTTTCTTTGTTTGAAAAGAAAACTATAGGTAGAGAGAAAACAGCGCAAGGAAACGCTATATTTGAAATAAGACCTACATCTAAAGGTAAGTTTGGAGCTTACTTTACTATAGGTGGTTATACTACACTTAGAGCTAGACAAAAATCTTTAGCTAACGAAATAAGTGCTGAACTCATAAAAGACCAAGCTACACTACTAAAACAAGATGTAGACTTTATGAGTGAGTTAGCTGAGGTAGCTGAAATGAGTGGCGTGCAGGTTACAGAGCTGGTACTTCAAACAGAGCTAGAATCTTTAGCTAATCAATTTGATAGAAAGAAAACAGAGGCTACTAAGTTTGACAAGATGCAGTTTTCTAAAACTCTTAATAACAATCAGAAGTCTGAGCTTAATAGTAAAAGTAAAAAAATAATAAAACTAGGTAAAGAGTATTCTACAGCCGCTTCGTTAGCAAAACAATTAATAGATGTACTTGATCCTAATATTTTTACAGAGAAAGAAATAAAGAAATGGGCTAATGAGGTTTTGTTTAGTGTTAAAGCTATAATAAGTGACAAAAACACTTTAAGTGATAAAAAACTTGGAGCGTTAGTTTCAGAAAAAATATCTAATAACAATGTAGCCACTAACCTAATTAAGTTGTTTAACTTAAAGTCTTACGATATATTTGTTGACGGCGTTAAGAAGAAGTTTAGAAACTTTGGTGAAATATTTAGATTAAGGAAATACGTTGACAGACAAAGAAGACATTATTTAAACTACGCTGAGCAAGCTATAAAAAATGAAAAAGACTTAATAAATCAATTGAAGTGGTTTAGAGGTCATATGACAACAGCTGGTGTATCTGCTTTCTTGAGAAAACGATACCAAATATTCGCTGGTAATCCTGATTATTTTATAGAGTTAAATAAAATACTAGAACCTAAAAACTTAAAAGTAAATATAAAAGAAACTGGATCTGGTACTAAGCCTTTAAATATAGTAGATTTAGATGGTAATATTATAGTTGATGAGAAAACATTAAAAAAATCATTAGAACAGTCATCACAAGAAACAAATAAAAACAAAAGTAAATACGCTAGTGAGTTTGATCAAAGACAACAAGATGCGACTGAGGCTTGGAATAATCTTGTAAGTTTTTTATCTTACATGAAAGAAAATGGTGATGTATTAGATTTTGGTATGACAATGATGAGTTTAAAATCTAATATGCAAAGTATGCTAAAAGCTGCTGCACCTTTAGAATATTACTTTGAAGGTTCTTACAATGGTAAGTTAGTGTATGAGCACTTGATACCTACAGAGTATGTTGCGCTTGCTTTAACTAGTCATTTCTACGTAAAACCAATAGATTTAAAAGCTTTAAAAGATAAATATAAGGTAGCGATAGTTCCTGAGTCTATGGACAACAACATAAATGTAACTAGACAAGAAACTATGCCAGCATATTGGACAGTAGATATGGACGGGTTGCTAAGATATTTTGACGACTTCACATTAGGTTTTCCTAATATGTTTGCTTTAAAGCACTTAAAAACAGGGGATGTAGTAGGTAAAAAGCACGTTAAAGCTCAGTTTTCAAAAACAGATAAAATCAAAGCGGAGAACTTTAATAAAGCTATGATCAATGCTAGAAATCCTAATGCACCTGAAAGAGGTATTAGTGTTTTCGATTTTGATGATACAATAGCTCAATCTAATAGTAAAGTTCTATATAGATTACCAGACGGAAAGCAGGGTAAGATAAATGCTACTGAGTTCGCTTTACAATCAGCAGACTTAGAAGCAGCAGGAGCTATATTTGATTTTAGTGAATTTAGTAAAGTGATAGAAGGTAAGAAAGGACCTTTGTTTGATCTCGCTATGAAACGTCAAGACAAGTTTACAAGTAAAGACATATTTATTCTTACAGCAAGACCACAAGATGCTGCTTATGCAATACATGCATTTTTAAAAGGTATGGGTTTAACTATACCTATAAACAACATTACTGGCTTAGCAGATGGTAAAGCCTCGGCTAAAGCTGATTGGATAATAGGTAAGGCTGCAGAAGGTTATAATAACTTCTACTTTGCTGATGATGCTTATAAAAATGTTCAAGCTGTTCAAAAGGTTTTAGATATAATAGATGTTAAAAGAGATGTTCAGTTAGCTAAGATACAGTTTAGCAGAAATATGGATGAAACCTTTAACGATATACTAGAACAGACTAAGAAAGTTGACTCTAATAAGAGGTTTTCTAAGGCAGCAGCTGAATCTAGAGGTAGAGATATAGGTAAATGGAAATTTTTCTTACCACCATCAGCTGAAGATTTTGTAGGATTGTTGTACAACTTTCTAGGTAAAGGTAAGGTTGGCGAACAGCAAATGGAGTTTTTTAACAAATCTTTAGTTAGGCCTTTTGCTAGAGCTATGGACGAGCTTAATAGAGCTAAACAAGCTATTGCTACAGACTTTAGAGCTTTGAAGAAAACATATCCTGAAGTTAGAAAGATGCTAGCTAAAATAACACCTTACAATAACTTCACGTATGATACAGCTGTAAGAGTTTATATATGGAATAAAAAAGGTGAGACTATACCTGGTTTATCCAAAACAGATATTAAGAGATTAGTTGACATAGTTGAAAACAACTCTGATTTAAAAGATTTTGCAGATACTCTAGAGGTTGGTGTAGCTAACAATAATTACGCATCACCTAGTGACACTTGGTTAGTAGGTAACATTGCTTCTGATTTAAAAGATATAACTGATAAAGTTGGTAGAAAACAATTTTTACAAGAGTGGATAGCCAATAAGGAGGTTATATTTAGCAAAGAAAATTTAAACAAAATAGAGGCTATATATGGTAGTAATTTTAGAGAAGCTCTGGAAGATATGCTCTATCGTATGGAAAATGGCACAAATAGGAGTTTTGGTAGCAATAGATTAGTTAATTCTTTCTCAAATTGGGTGAATAATAGTGTAGGTGCTATCATGTTTTTTAACATGAGATCAGCTATACTTCAAACCATATCTTTTGCTAACTTTGTAAACTGGAGTGACAATAACCCATTAAAGTTTGCTAGCGCTGTATTAAACGTTAAACAATTCTCTACTGATTTTGTTACATTGTTTAACTCAGACATGCTAAAACAAAGACGTGCTGGTATTGGTAGAGATGTTAATGAGTCTGAAATAGCAGAAGCCATGAGTGGCGCTAGAAATAAACCTAGGGCTATACTAAACTATTTACTTAGAATAGGTTTTACACCTACTCAAATAGCAGATAGTTTTGCAATATCGGTAGGTGGAGCTGCTTTTTACAGAAATAGAATAAACACATACTTAAAGCAAGGTATGACGCAAGATCAAGCGTTGGATCAAGCTTTTAAAGATTTCCAAGAAACTACAGAGGTTTCACAACAATCTTCAAGACCTGATATGATTAGTCAACAGCAAGCTGGTCCACTAGGTAGATTGATATTAGCTTTCCAAAATACTCCAATGCAGTATACTAGATTAATGAAGAAAGCTTATAAAGATTTAATTAATGGCAGAGGTGATGCTAAAACTAATTTATCTAAAATAGTTTATTACGGAGCAATACAAAACGTAATATTTGCTTCAATGCAATCAGCTTTATTCGCGATGTTATTTGACGACGAAGACGACGAGGATAAATATGGTAAGAAAAAAGGTAGAATAGCTAACACAATGACAGACTCTATACTTAGAGGTTCTGGACTAGCTGGTGCTGGTATATCTACTATTAAAAATGTTATATTAAAATTCTTAGAGCAAGAAGAAAAAGGTTGGAATGCAGATCATGCTTACACTGTTATTGAAGCAGCTAATTTCTCACCACCTATTGGTTCTAAGCTTAGAAAAATGTACTCAGGTATACAAACTTACAAGTTTAATAAAGATGTTATAGCTGATAGAGGTTTTTCTCTAAATAATCCAGCTTGGCAGTCAGCAGGTAACTTTGTTTCAGCTGCAACTAACATACCTTTAGATAGAGCTGTAAATAAATACAATAACTTAAGAGGAGCAGCGAATAACAATAATGAAGCTTGGCAGAGAATAGCAATGGCTTTAGGCTGGAACTCTTGGGATGTAGATGCTGAAGTAGAAACTGGATATAAGAAATACAAAAACAAACTCAGAAGAAACAAAAAGAAAAAGAAAAGCTCTAGAGCAGATAGAGATAAACTAAGAAGAGAAATATTACGTAACAGAAAAAACAAATAAAAACAAGAAATGGCTAACAAATTATCAGAAAACACTGAATTAACTTTAGATTTGAAAACACTAATAATAATAGTGAGCTTCGTTGTCACAGCGGTCGGGATGTGGTTTGCTCTACAGGCAGATATACAGTTAGCTAAAGAGCTACCTGAACCTGAGGTGAGTAGAACTGAATATGATTTAAAAGATCAACTGATTAGAGAGACTATAATGAATACTCAAGAAAAAGTAGAACAAAATAGTGACAAGCTTGACAAGATAGATGAAAAGCTTTATCAAATCATAAAGAAAAAATAAATCATGAAAAAAACCCTAGCATTATTATTACTGCTACTAGCTTGTAGCAATATGTATTCACAGAAATATGTTTTACTAGAAGTAAATTCTGAGTGGAACTGGTCTAATAAAGCAAAGATTGAAAAAATAAGAGATATACCTCATCAAATAGCTTACTTAGAACAGCAAACACCTAGTTTTAAGAAAAAAGTAAAATCAGTACCTTTAGTTATACTGTACAGAGAAGGTAGACCTATTATGCAATGGCAAGCCGACATAAGCTTTAAATTAGTATTATCTAAAAAAGAAGTTATGAAGGCTATAGAAGAATTTGAAAAAAGACAATAGATATGAAAAAAATAATTAAATCATTTTGGGATTGGGTATTTAGTAAAACTACGCTAGATGAAAAAGCAATTGCCACTGTAAAAGAGGTAAAACGTAGAGCTAAAAATGTTAAGGAAGAAATAAAAGATGTAGGTGAAGCTATAGCTGAAGTTGGTGATCAAATAGGTGATGTAGGTAAAGCTGTAAAAGGTAAATCTAGAGCTGGAAGAAAAAAGAAATGATAAGCAAACACGTTAGTTACCGTGAAGG
>TARA_Y100000385_G_scaffold289820_1_pt1 | contig 15150 bp, 13 predicted proteins | sample TARA_Y100000385 | Tara Oceans TARA_Y100000385 (sample SAMEA2620980) | marine metagenome | biome: marine biome (ENVO:00000447); feature: surface water layer (ENVO:00002042); material: "saline water (ENVO:00002010), including plankton (ENVO:xxxxxxxx)" | depth 5 m
GCAATTGATATTTCAGGAAGAGGTAAGCGTAAACTTCAGCCAACCCAGGGTTTTAATGGTGCTACTTTTAGCACTAATAACAGTTACTATATTCATTCTTACTCTGATGAATTAACCCCTCCCATTTATACACTATATGAAACAAGAAAAAATAGGCCAATTCGTCAATTAATGAATAACAAATCATTAATTGAAAAACTTGAATCTTATAATTTTTCAGAAAAAGAATTTTCAACAATTCAAATTAATGGATCAGAACTTAACATGTGGATGATTAAACCTGCTGATTTTGATGCTAATAAAAAATATCCGCTATTAATGTTTCAATATTCAGGCCCAGGTTCACAACAAGTTTCAAATAGATGGGGTGACTCAAGGACGCTGTGGCATAAAGATCTTGCAAACCAGGGTTTTATTATTGCTTGTGTAGACGGAACGGGCACAGGATTTAAAGGTTCAAAATTTAAGAAATCCACCTATCTAAATTTAGTGAAATATGAATCTTTAGATCAGATCGCTGCAGCTAAAACGTTGGGAGAATTACCTTATGTAGATCATAATAGAATCGGTATTTGGGGATGGAGTTTTGGAGGGCATATGGCAACTCATTGTTTGCTTACAGGGAATGATATTTTTTCTTTTGCTATTGCAGTTGCTCCGGTAACCAATTGGCGTTTCTACGATACTATATATACTGAGCGTTTCATGAGAACTCCTCAAGAAAATCCAGAAGGCTATGATTTAAATTCTCCAATAAATTATGCAGATCAACTAAAAGGAGACTTTTTGATTATACATGGTTCTGGGGATGATAATGTTCACGTTCAAAATACTATGCGGATGGTTGAGGCATTAATTCAGGCCGACAAACAATTTGAATGGATGATCTACCCTGATAAAAATCATGGTATATCCGGTGGAAATACCCGAAAACATTTATATACGAAAATGACTAACTTTATATTTAAAAATTTATAGCAAACTTAATTTTATGGGACTAAAAGATAAATGTTTAAAAATTTTAAGTATGAAGTTTTACTTTTTAATTATTCTGGTCTTGATTTTTAATTCTAATAGTATTTTTGCACAAGAAATCAAGTGGATGTCAATGGACGAAGCTCAAGAAGCTCAAAAAAACATACCCAAGAAAATTTTTATGGATGTCTATACAGAATGGTGTGGACCATGTAAATTATTAGATAAAAATACTTTTCAAAATCCTGACGTTTCTCGCTACATAATTGAAAATTATTATGCAGTTAAGTTTAACGCCGAAGGGATGGAGGAAATTAAATATTATGACCAGATTTTTACCAATCCCAACTATGATCCCAATAGAAAAGGGCGAAATGCAACCCACCAGTTTACACAATTCCTAGGTGTAAAAGGATATCCAACAATGGTTTTTTTTAGTGAAAATGGGGATCCAATAATGCCCTTAGTTGGGTATCAAAAGCCTAAACAAATAGAACTTTTTTTAAAAATGATAAAACAAGGGGATTATCAGGTGTTTTCTAAGCCAGAAGATTTTGAAAACTATAAAAAGAATTTTGTTCCTCGTTTCAGAGGTTAGTTATAAATATTTTTATATGTTACTTAATAGCATCAAAAATTAATTCTGCAGTTTTTTTACTTGCCCCCTTACCACCAATTTTACTTCTTAATAGAAGATAGTCTTCATTTACTTTTTTAAGAGAATTTTTTTTCAAAAGTATTTCTAAATGATACACCAATTTTTCAAATCTACAGTCATTTTGAATAAGTTCAACTAAAGCCCCTTTTTCAAGAATTAGATTTACTAAAGAAATATATTTAAGTTTAATTATCTTCTTCCCAATCCAATAAGTTATTGGGGTGGTTTTGTAACAAACTAGCTGAGGTACATTAAATAGTGCAGTTTCCAGAGTGGCTGTACCACTTGTAACCAAGGCTGCACAACTATTTTGCAAAAGCTGGTGCGTATTTTTATAAACAATATTTAAGGAAGAAAATTTGATAAAAGGGGTGTAATATTTAGGATTAATTCCAGGGGCTCCAGCAATTACAAATTGGAACTTCTTAAAGTGATTAGAAATTTGAATAAAAAGAGGAAGCATTTTTTTAATTTCTTGAAGTCTACTTCCTGGAAGTAAAGCAATTATAGGTTTTTTTGGATTTAAATTATATGTTTTATGAAATTTAGAATCCTTTATATATTTAGATAATTCATCCATTAAGGGGTGTCCTACAAAGTGAACTGGGAATTGATGTCTTTGTTCAAAATAGTTTTTTTCAAAAGGAAGAATTACATAAAGGGCATCCAAAATTAGTTTCATTTGTTTTATTCGACTTTCCTTCCAAGCCCATACCTGAGGACTTATGTAATAATGATTTTTAAAACCTTTAGTTTTTGCCCACTTTGCAATTCTGAGATTAAAACCAGGATAATCAACATAAATAATCACATCTGGGACATATTTTAAGATATCTTTTTTACACAAAGAAATATTTCTTAAGATAGCAGGTAGATGAGATATTACCTCCCAAAAACCCATAAATGCTAATTTCTTGTAGTGTTTTACCAAGACTGTTCCTTCTTTTGCCATCAAATCACCACCCCAACCCCTAAATTGAGCCTTGGAATCTAATTTTTTCAAAGCTTTAATTAGAAGGGAGCAATGAAGGTCACCTGAGGCCTCACCAGAAATAAGATAATACTTCACAGGATTTGTTTTTAATTATTTAGCTTTAAAAAAGCTACAAGTAAAACTAATACCAACGAAATGGCCACAAGTCCAGCTGCAAAAGCAAACTTATTTTTCTGAAGTGCTATAAAAAAAACTGGCAGATTTATCAAAGCAGATATAGAGATCAAGCCGCCAAGTTTATTTTGATAATAAAGACTTGATAAACTGTCTTCTATAGATTCATTTGAAAGAAAAAAAAGGAGTATTAATACCCCAAAACCAGTCCAAAGCACACCAGTTAAGATTCCCCAAAAAAAATATTTATCTTTTATAAATCCCATGTATTTAATTCTTTAATAGTGTGATGGGCTGTCAAATCAAATTGTGTTGGAACTATAGAAATATAGCCTTGACTCAAGGCCCATTCATCAGTATCCTCTCCTTTATCTTCATTAATAAAAGTTCCAGTTAACCAGAAGTATTCTTTTCCCATTGGGTTGGTTCGTTTGTCAAATTCTTCTACCCAGTTCGCTTTTGCTTGTCTACAAATCTTAATACCTTTTATTTCTTTTAGCTTAAGTTTTGGGAAATTAACATTAAGAACTACACCTTTTGGGATGCCATTTTTTAATGCTTTAATTGTGATTTCATGGATGAAACTTTTCAAGGGTTTGAAATCTGCATTCCAGCTAAAATCTAAAAGTGAAAAACCAATTGCAGGAATACCCTCTATACCCGCTTCTATAGCAGCGCTCATTGTTCCTGAATAGATCACATTTACAGAAGAGTTAGAGCCATGATTTATACCAGAAACACAAAGATCAGGTTTACGGTCTAAAAGCTCATTTACAGCAAGCTTGACACAGTCTGCAGGGGTCCCCGAGCAACTATATTCTAATTGAGGGCCATCTGTAAAATTCATTTTTTGACAATGTAATGTAGAATTTATTGTAATAGCATGACCCATAGCTGATTGAGGAGAGTCTGGAGCAACAACAACTACTTTTCCAATTTCATTCATTATTTTAATTAATGTTCTCAGTCCTGGTGCAGTAATTCCATCGTCGTTTACAACTAATATTAGCGGTTTTTTCTTCATGGGTTTTAGTTATGTGCTAAAGTAAGAAATCTTTATGCGCTTTCTTTTAAAACAATATTAACAAAACTGTTTTAGAATATGCTTATATTTAAGGGCTATAAATTTGAGAAATAAACTTACCCTAATGCGCAAATATATTTGGATCTTATCATTTATTTTGATTAGCGGATTTGTATTTGGATATACCCTAAAAAATCAAGACCCTAATAAAGACAAACTTTTATTAGAAATCATTTCTTATGTTTTGGATCGTGGACATTATGACCCAAAAGATCTTAATGATAAATTTTCAGAAAATGTTTTTATGAATTATTTAGAAAATCTTGATGGGCAACACCGATTTTTCCTTAACTCTGATATTAAAAGCTTTGAGACTTATCGTTTTAAAATTGATGATGAATTAAAAAACACTGAAATAAACTTCTTCACCGTAACTTTCACCAAGCTTATGCAACGCATGAGACAGGTTGAGGGATTTTATAAAGAATTATTAGACCAATCTTTTGATTTTTCTATTAAGGACGAAATCAATTTGGATTATAAAAAAGCACCCTACACTAACAATATTTTGGAACTAAAATCTATTTGGAGAAAGCGCTTTAAGCTAAGTGCTTTAGAAACTTTTACAACCAAAAAAGATGAAGAATTTCAAAAGAAAAAACAAGATGAATTATACGAAATGCTGTCAGATATTGAGCTAGAAAAAAATGCTCGTAAAGATATTCTAGAAAACATGAGTTATTTCTTTGAAAATTATAATGATATCAAGCGAAAGGATTGGTTTTCAATTTATGTTAATTCTATTGTAGTTCAGTTTGATCCTCACACCTATTACTTCGCACCCAGAGATAAAGACCGCTTTGATATGTCAATTTCTGGAAAGTTTGAAGGAATTGGCGCACGATTAAGTAAACGAAATCAACAAGTCAAAATAGTCGAGGTTATTTCTGGTGGTCCAGTCTGGAGAGAAAATCTTTTAGAAGTAGGAGATGCTATTTTGAAAGTTAGGCAAGCAGATGAAGAAGAAGCTATAGATATTTCAGGAATGGTACTTGACGATGCGGTAAAACTTATTAAAGGACCTAAAGGCTCACAAGTATTTTTGACTATCAAACGAGTAGAAGGAAATATAGAAGAAGTTGGTATTACACGCGATGTAGTAGAGCTAGAGGAAACTTATGTTAAGTCAACGCTCATAAAAGACGAAACAGGAGATTATGGTTTAATAGAGTTGCCAAAATTTTATATCAATTTTGAAGATTATAATAAAAGAAATGCAGCTACTGATGTTAAAAAAGAATTAGAACAACTAAAAAAGAAAAATGTTAAAGGAGTTATACTTGACTTGAGGAATAACGGAGGCGGATCCTTAAAAACAGTAGTTGACATGACCGGTTATTTTATAAAAGACGGTCCCGTAGTTCAGGTAAAAAGCACAGGAGGAAAAAAAGAAGTATTAAAAGACACCGACTCCTCTATTGTTTGGGATGGACCTGTTGTGGTTTTGGTAAATGAGTTTTCCGCTTCTGCCTCAGAAATTATTGCAGCAGCTCTTCAAGATTACAAAAGGGCAATTGTCTTGGGAAGTAAACAGACATTTGGTAAAGGGACTGTCCAAAATATTGTAGATCTCAACCGTATGATTTCTGGAAGCACTTATGGTGATTTAGGAGCTCTAAAAGTTACCACAGACAAATTTTATCGTGTTAATGGACAATCGACTCAATTAGAAGGTGTCAAAAGTGATGTTGTTTTTCCAGACCGATATGCTTACGTTGAGATGGGCGAGAAAGATCAAGATAATCCCTTAGCATGGGATAGTATATCCCCAACTTTTTACAAACCCTCATCATTACCTAACTTCGATTATGCAGTTAATCGAAGTAAAAAGCGCCTTCAAGAAAATCCAATAGTTCAATTAATTCATGAGCAAGCACTTTGGGTAAAACAACAACAAAATGATTTTAGTTATTCTTTAGACTATGACTCATTTAAGTCAGAGCGAGATAATAAAAAAGAATATGCTAAGCGATTCGATAAATTATCAGAATTTAAATCATCATATAAATTTCAGTGGCTACCTGAAGCTGGAGCTAAGAATCCACCAAATGAAGAAACTATCAAAAAGCGTGAACGTGCTCAAAAGTATTTACAAAAAGATATTTATATATCAGAAGCTGTTCAAATTCTTAAAGATCTATCTTCACCAATAAAGTCAGAACAACCCATAGCCCAAATCAAAAAAGAATAGATTCAATTGGAGCTAAAGCGTACTTTTAAGCGATTAAAAAAGGACGTTTGGGCCATGTCCAGCGCTTTGTTTATTTTAGGAATTAGCTTATTAGCAATTTTTGCTTATCCTCTTTCTTCGGATAAAACTCAATTTGCAAATCAAATGCATCTTTCCATTCACTCTCAACTTCCAGGGTTTTCTTGTAAAGTCTTAATTATTCCTGGCCTTAAGTCTTATGACAATAGAAGTTTTTTTTTTGGAGATCGAAATATTAGTGAAGAAATTCCAATAAAAGAAATTCGCTGGCATAATAAAGGTTTAACTTTTAAACGACATGGAAATGCAACAAACTATTTCGAAGAAAAACTGTTTAGTCAGTTTCCTCCAGGTACTTCTAGAAAAGAAGTAGAAGCAAAGTATTTAAAGGAAAAGTATTTTATATTAGGGACGGATAAATATGGTAGAGACCTACTAAGTCGTTTAATTATTGGTTCTAGAATTTCAATTTCAATTGGATTTGTAGCTGTAACAATTTCATTACTCATTGGTGTTTTTCTGGGGTCTATAGCAGGTTTTTTTGGAGGAAGGATCGATCAATTAATTATGTGGATAATCAATGTAGTATGGTCGATTCCAACACTTTTAATGGTTATAGCAATAACCTTAGCTTTAGGACGTGGTTTTTGGCAGGTTTTTGTTGCAGTCGGACTTACTATGTGGGTCGAAGTTGCTAGGTTAGTTCGTGGTTTAGTAAAATCTACAAAAGAAGAATTATTTGTTCAAGCAGGTATTGCTCTTGGATTTTCTAAATTAAGATTGTTAATACACCACATACTTCCTATATTAATTGCCCCATTGATCGTAATTTCAACAGCAAATTTCGCTAGTGCTATATTGATGGAAAGCGGATTAAGTTTTTTGGGAATTGGAGCCCAACCACCAATGCCAAGTTGGGGAGGCATGGTAAAAGACCACTTCAGATACCTACTTTTAGGGAAGCCCTATTTAGCAATTTTACCTGGTTTTGCAATAATGAGTCTAGTTTTAGCCTTTATGATGCTTGGAAATAGTCTAAGGGATGCTTTAGATGTTAGGAGTTAATTTAAACGATTTGCATCTAGATTTAAATAAATAAAAAGCATTAAACTAAATGCCATTAAATTAGTACCTCCGTAACTAATAAAGGTTAATGGTATACCTACTGTTGGAACTAATCCTAATGTCATGCCTATATTTACAAAAAAATGAACAAACAGCATACTGGCAAAACAGTAGGAAAACATCCTTGGAAAGGATTGAGTATGCTTTTCTGCTCTATAAAGAATTCTTGAAATTAGAACTGTAAAAAGGATTATTAAGCCACTACTTCCGATAAATCCCCATTCTTCACCAACAGTACTAAATATATAATCTGTGTGCTGCTCTGGAACAAATCCTCCTTTAGTTTGAGTCCCATTTAAAAAGCCTTTTCCAGAAAAACCCCCCGAACCAATTGCAATTTTAGATTGATTGATATTATAACCGATCCCTTGGGTATCATTTTCTAAGCCTAACATAATATTAAATCGATCCCTATGTCTTTGCTCAAAAACAGAGTTAAAAATAAAATTTACTGAAATATTAAAAAGAACGGAAATACCATATAAAAAAACAAAGGGAGTTTTTTTTGTTTTAGGATAGTATTGAAGAATTAGTCGATAAACTAAAATAAGAATAAAGAATAATGCAATGCTCAACATTAATGGGCCAAAAATTAAAGTCAGAATAAAAAGTGATATAAAACCCATTCCAAAATAAAGAGTTTTCATATCCATGCCTTCGCGAAGTAATACAAAAAATAAACCCAAAAAAACAAGAGCCGTTCCTGCATCAGGCTGAAATATCACGAGAATCATAGGTAGCCCAATAATTAATAATAATTTAGTTACAAATGAAAAATTCTTTATATCTGCTTGAATTGAACTCAAGGTTGAGGCTACAAGTAGAGAAGTTGTAATCTTCGCAAATTCAGAAGGTTGTAAGCTAAAACCACCTATGAAATACCAAGAAGTTGCGCCTGAAATCTTTTGACCAAAAAAAAACAGCCCAAGTAAACTCAATATTGATAGAATGTAAAAGATTAAAGATAGATGTTCAAAGAAATTGGAATTTATAAATAATATTATTGGCAGAAATATAAGGGAAAAAATAAAGATCCAGAATTGTTTTCCCGCAGGAGAGTTCATATCAAACAAAGAAACTGTGACTTCTGATAAAGTTGTCGAATAAATATTTATAATTCCGAATATTACTAATAATAAATAGATTATGAGACTCAACCAGTCCATTCGGAAAACGATGCTTTTAGTCATTAATACTAAAGGGTTTATTTAAGAAAGGTTTTTCATATTCAGCCATAAGGCTTCCTTTGAGCATTCTATTTTCTAGCCAATTACGTTTTACTTCACCTGTTAGATATTTTTCGATCATTAAACTTGCAATTGGAGCAGCCCATCTTGCACCCCAATAGCCATTCTCAATAAATACAGCGATAGCTATTTTAGGATTATCTTTGGGTGCAAAGGCAATAAAAATTGAATGATCTGTGAGTTGTGTTTTTTCATTGTTTAGTCGGATAAAATTTTCAACAGTTCCAGTTTTACCACAGACTTCAATCCCTCTAATTTTTGCAATGCGAGCAGTTCCACGTTCAACCACTTGGTGCATTCCTTCGATTACTGTCTCAAAATGTTTAGCATCGATGAGGGTTTGATTTTTTGGATATAAAGAATCATTTATTGTTTTTTTAAAATGTGGTTTTTTAAAGAAACCTCGATTAGCAATAGTGGCAGTAAAATTAGCCATTTGAATTGGAGTGGTTAGAATTTCTCCTTGACCAATTGAGTTTGAAATTAAAGTAGTAGGCCCCCAACTTCCCCTTGGATACCAATTGTTATAATAGTTGCTATCAGGGATAAAGCCTCTTTTTCCAACAGGCAGGTCATATCCCAAAAAATCACCTAATCCAAATTTTTCTAAATGTTTTTTCCAAAGATCCACTCCTTCTGCAGGAGTAGATTGACTATTTATTATACGAACAAAAGTTTTAGCAAAATAACTATTACAAGAACTATAAATTCCTTTGATTAAATCACTTTTAGTTCCAATAGGATTATGACATCCCATAAATGCTCCCCGTCCATAATAATGTCCTTTATCACATGTAAAAACTGTTTCTGGCGAAATGACTTTCTCTTGAAGACCAATTAGTGCGTTGAGTGTTTTAAAAGGAGAACCTGGGGAGTATTCTGCCTGAAGGCTTCTATCAAAAAGAGGTTTAGCTATTGTATCTTTAACCAATTCATTAAAATACTTTGATCTATCTCTACCGATTAGCGTATTTGGATCATAGCTAGGAGCAGTCACTAAAGCTAAAACTTCTCCACTTTGAGGCTCTATTGCCACTATACCTCCTCTTTTATTCATCATAAGTGATTCCCCATAGTCTTGAAGCAGGCCGTCTATTGTTAAAATGATATTTTCAGGAGCTTCTGGTTCTATATCGAATTTTCCTTCATCGTAGGGTCCAATAATTCGATTGAATCGATCTTTTTGAAAAAATTGAATTCCTTTCTTTCCACGTAATTTTTTTTCATAGGTTTTTTCAATGCCTTGCCTACCTATCATCTCTCCAAGATCATAATTTTCTAAAATTTCATTTATTGGTGAAAAAGAATCTTCTGATTTATTATTTTTTTTACTCAAAAGATTTTTCTCTTCACTGACGGACTTTTCAGAATCATTGACGGCAATATTAACCCCTAATAGCTTAAGGTTATCAATTTCTAAAACTTTCGAAGCGGAAGGTTTTATTTCATGCCTATTGGTTTCACTTGTATAGCCTAAAATATTTGATCCTATTGGCAGTAAATAGTCTCGAGTAGACTTTTTTTGAAAGTAGAATCCTGGAAATTTCCACATCTTTTCTTGAAGTTTTGCTGCTTCAGCCATAGATAATTGTCTTAAAATGACCGAGGGAAGTTTTTTAGAAAAATTTTTAGCATCCTTTATTTGGTTCAGCAGTTCTTCTTTGGAAATATTTAATCCTGACGTCAATTCAAGCGTGTCAAAAGAATTTAAATTTTCTGGAACAATCATCAGGTCATAAACTGGTTTATTTGCAACCCAAAGAGTTCCATTTCTATCATAGATTAATCCTCGAGTGGGGTATACAGGACGTTTTTCTATAGCATTATTTAATGAACGTTCAGAGTATTCTGAATTAAATAACTGCAAAGCCATCAATTGGAAGATAAAAAGTAAGCAACTTACAAGTGTAAATGCTAATAAGACTATTTTACGTTTCATTTAATTTCTTATAAAAGCGAGATATCAATGCAATTAAAATTAATGAAAATAGCGATGTAAGGATTGTATTCTTCAAAATAAGATATGCTGCATTCCAATTAAAATAAACTATAATAAAATATAGCAGATGATGAATTAATATTAAAAGAGCTAAAAAAAGATATTTATTTCTTCTTCTTAAATCATTTTGAAATGTAGAGGGAGCTTCAGAGGTAACTCCAAAAGAGTATTTTATAAGCAAAGGTCTTACAAAACCTATAGTTAATGAAGCAATCGTGTGAGCTCCTCCAGATTGAGATAAAAAGTCAATACAAAAGCCAAGAATAAAACTCAAGAGAATAAATAGTGTTTGGTTATCATCAAAACGATATACAACTAGAAATAATAAGTAGATCATAGGGTTGATAAAGCCAAAGATGAACATATTATTAAAAAGGAATACCTGTGCTAATACAATAATAAAAAATGAAATTATTAAAGTGATTATATTACTATTCATTTCAAAATATCTTTTTTTAATTTTTTTATTTCCTCAATATCAAAATTTTCAACTACATACACATAATATACTTGAGAAGGATCTTCAAAAAGTGATGCGTTTATTTTATAATATCCACTTTTTATATTAGCCTCGTAGTTTGAAATTTTTCCCAAAGGGATGCCTAGAGGGAAAAAAGATGACATTCCCCCAGTTATTATAGTATCTTCTTTTATAACAGAGCTACTTATAACCACATCATCAATCTGAAAATCGTTTGGGTTTGTTCCCTTCCAAGATAAAGATCCAAAAGCAGAGCTATTTTTTAGCCTCACGTTTATTTTTAAATCTTGATTTAAAATGGAAATTACACTGGAGTAGTTCTTAGAAACAGACTTAACAACACCTATAATTCCTTGATCTGATATAACACCCATTTCTGAAGTTATTCCATCTTCATGACCTTTATCTATAATGAGAATATTCCGTTGATTTAAATAGCTGTTTTTAATCACATTAGCATCTATCACCTTAAATGAAAATCGTCTTTTTGCTTTAATGGCATTTGGATAAAGGGATATTGAATTTGATTTGAGTTGAAAATCTTTTAGGATTTTATTTTCTTTTAGTAGCTTAACATTTATTTTTTTTAGTCGAAAATAGTTTACTATGTCACTGCTAATATTATAAAAGCTTTGTGAAAAGTATAAGCTATATTTTTCAAGATAATATTGATGAAAATGACTTCTACCGTTTAAAAATAATAGAGAAAGGCCCAAAAGCACAAAATACAGTATAGGATTTCTAAATTGTACGAGCGCTTCAATGATTCGCCGCATACCAGATTATTTTATTAGGACAGTCTTAAATCTTTCAGTATTTTTTAGAGCAATACCAGTACCTCTAACAACTGCTTGAAGTGGATCTTCTGCGACATATATAGGTAAGTCCGTTTTTTGAGAAAGGCGTTTATCTAAACCGCGCAAAAGGGCTCCTCCACCTGCTAAATAAATCCCTGTATTGTATATGTCTGCTGATAGTTCTGGAGGTGTTTGAGAAAGAGCTTCCATTATAGCATCTTCAATGCGAATAACTGACTTATCTAGGGCTTTTGCAACTTCAGAGTGGTTAATCATTACTTGTTTAGGCTTACCTGACATTAAATCTCTTCCTTGAACTGACATATCTTCTGGAGGATTTTCAAGATCTTCAATAACGCTTCCAACAAGAATTTTTATTTTTTCAGCGGTACGATCTCCTATGTAAAGATTATGTTTACTTCGCATATAATTAATAATATCACTAGTAAACACATCACCAGCAATTTTAATAGACTTATCACAAACAATACCTGAAAGTGCAATAACAGCAATTTCTGTAGTCCCTCCACCAATATCCACAATCATATTACCTTTAGGCTGCATAATATCAATTCCAATACCGATCGCAGCTGCCATTGGTTCATGGATAAGATAAACCTCTTTCCCATTTACTCTTTCAGCTGATTCTTTAACAGCTCTCATTTCAACTTCAGTAATTCCTGATGGAATACAAATTACCATACGCAGTGAGGGTGAAAAAAAGCGACGGTGTAGGGCAGGAATACTTTTAATTAGCCGATTAATCATCTGTTCAGATGCATTAAAATCTGCAATAACTCCGTCTTTTAGAGGACGGACAGTACGAATATTTTCATGAGTTTTCCCCTGCATCATGCTAGCCTCCTGACCTATGGCAATAACTTTATTTGTAGTGCGGTCTATCGCTACTATTGATGGACTATTTACAACTACTTTGTCATTGTGAATAATAAGCGTATTTGCTGTACCTAAATCTATTGCTATTTCTTCAGTAAAAAGTCCCATTCTAATTAATAAATATTAGTAAAATTAAGAATTAATGTTTAAAGTGCCGCGTTCCTGTTAAAACCATTCGCATTCCATGTAAATCACAGTATTCAATCGAAAGATTATCTTTAATAGAACCTCCTGGTTGAATTACTGAATTCACACCAGCTTTATTTGCAATCTCAACACAATCAGGAAAAGGGAAGAAAGCATCACTTGCCATTACGGCATCGTCTATATCGAAACCAAAATTTTGGGCTTTCTGTATTGCATGATTTAATGCATCAACTCGAGATGTTTGTCCTGTTCCTGAAGCTAGAAGTTGTTGGTTTTTTGCTATAACAATGGTATTCGATTTTGTGTGTTTACAAATTTTAGAAGCAAATAATAGATCTTTTATTTCTTTAGCACTTGGAGTTATTTTTGTGGCTGTAGTCAAGTCATTTTCTTGATCAGTCTTTAAATCTCGATCTTGAACTAAGATTCCATTTAGACAGCTTCTATAACTTTCTTTGGGTAATTTATTTGCTTTTTGAATTAAGATAATGCGGTTCTTTTTCCCCTTTAGTAGCTCAAGTGCTTCTTCCTGGTAAGCTGGTGCAATTACCACTTCACAGAAAAGCTCATGGATTGCACTGGCTGTGGCAAGATCAATCGTTTTGTTGCTAATTAAGACCCCACCAAAAGCGGAAATAGGGTCTCCTGCTAAAGCATCTTGATAAGCATCCACCAAAACTTGCCTTATAGCAAAACCACAAGCATTGTTGTGTTTTAATATTCCAAAAGCAGGATCACCATCATAGAATTCAGACATTAAAGTTACCGCAGCATCAATATCTAATAAATTATTATAAGAAATCTCTTTACCATGAATATGTTCTACCAATTTTGAAAGTGGCCCGTAAAAGACACTTTCTTGGTGTGGATTTTCACCGTAGCGAAGTACTTTTGAATCATTGATACTAAGTTTTAAAAGATTTTCTTTTTCATTAAAGTGATTAAAAATTGTGGTATCATAGTGAGAGGAAGTATGAAATGCTTTTACTGCAAATTCTTTACGATTTTCAAGAGAAGGAGCGCCATTTGAAGACATATATATATTCATAAAGTTAGTGTAGTCTTTTTTGTTAGATATGCATAGCACATCGTTAAAGTTTTTAGCAGCTGCGCGAATAAGTGCAATCCCACCAATATCAATCTTTTCTATGATTTCACTTTCAGTAGAATTACCTGCTATCGTTTTTTCAAAAGGATAAAGATCCACAATCACCAAGTCAAAAGCTGGAATTTCATAGGTCTTGAGTTCATTTTGATCTGAACTGTTTTCAGATCGATTTAGAATTCCACCGAACACTTTTGGATGTAAGGTCTTTACACGCCCACCAAGAATTGATGGATAGCCAGTCAGGTTTTCTACCGCATTTACATCATATCCTAAATCACGAATAAAGCTTTCTGTGCCTCCTGTGGAATACAAAGAAACGTCTTTATTTACTAGCAATTTTATTAAAGGCTCTAATCCAGTTTTATCAAAAACAGATATAAGTGCAGAATTAATTTTTTTAGTTTGCATAACAGTTTATAAACTTAAAAGTGAGGAGCCATAGGTCTTTGATATAAGATCACAACAAGCTTCAAGCAAAAGCTCATCCTCTATTGAAAAGGGATTAATTTTATCAGAGTCAATATCAATTTGGCCAATATTTTTTTCCTCGAAAAAGAGAGGAACAACAATTTCAGATTTTACATCAAAGCTACACGAAATATAATTGTCTTGATATTTAACATCAGGAACCATAAAATTTTGATTGGAAATTGCTACTTGACCACAAATTCCTTTTCCAAAAGGTATAGAGGTATGTTTTGTGGGGGCACCAGAGAAAGCTTTAAGATGCAGGGTTTTAGCATCAAAGTCAGCAAAGTAAAAGCCTACCCAGCTGAAGTGGTCAATACTTTCTCTAAGTAGAGCACAACATTTTTTTAAGTCTTTTAAAATATCTTGATTAGAGATTGATAAAACTTTTTTGACTTTTTCTAGTAAAATTGACTGTTTTGATAATGACATAACCAACCAAAAGTAAGCAATCTCTAACTTACAAAGTTAAATTTAAAGAGCCATTTATATATTGAAACTGAATTATCTTTATTTGAATTCCTAATATGGTTAGATAGTATTAATTTTACACCTTATTTCATTCTATGGAAAATATATTTCACATTTCTGGTATGACCTGTATGAGTTGTCAAAAGATTGTTGCAGATAAGATAAATACCCATGAAGATGTGCTTTCAGTTCAAGTGTCTTTGGAAACAGGTATTGCTGAAATTCAATCTAAAAATGAACTTACTAGTAGAGAAATATCGATGCTATTGGGCTCAAAATATTCTGTTCAAAAATCTGTTTCTAACTCAAAAAGAATTAAAACCTCAAAATTAAAACAATTGACTCCACTGTTTTTAATTTTTACCTATCTAATTGT
>TARA_Y100000385_G_scaffold253642_1_pt1 | contig 15139 bp, 12 predicted proteins | sample TARA_Y100000385 | Tara Oceans TARA_Y100000385 (sample SAMEA2620980) | marine metagenome | biome: marine biome (ENVO:00000447); feature: surface water layer (ENVO:00002042); material: "saline water (ENVO:00002010), including plankton (ENVO:xxxxxxxx)" | depth 5 m
AGATCACCGCTCCCAAAGAAGAAGTTGCACCATAAAAGTTAGTGGTTCCTCTCAATTCATAATCTGGAGCTGGTTTATCTGCGGCAAAGCCAAAATTGAATGTTGCTTCACTGAGATCCGACCACAAATCGAAGAATATAGTATTTGCACCAAGGGACCCAGTAGGGTTGTTTTTGAACCAAACAAAGTTAGTGTCAGTCGTTACGTTACTATGCTGATGATATGCGCCTTGGAGACCCGAATTCCCTGCGGCTGCAACGACAATTCTACCCGGTTTTTCGTCTAGAAGATTTTCAATAGCGGTACTTGCTGGATCATCACCATCGTGACTTCCTAAATATGACCCAAGACTCAAGTTAATAACAGCGGGAACTCCCAGTGAATCAGCAATACTAAAAATGTAGTCACACGCGTCAGCTACCGTTAAAGTCCAATTGGGAGCACTGAAGTCACTTTCTACAACCACAATAATTGATTCTGGAGCCATTCCGAGGTTGGTTCCATTAGCAAAAGCATTTCCAGAACCAGCTCCCGCTACTGTGCTTCCGTGAACATTATTGTCTATACTTCCAATAGTTCCGTCATCTATACTTGCACTATCCCATACAGATCCGTATCCATAAGGTAGAGGAGGTGTGCCCGTGAAAACAGATTGATCCCAATAGCGGTATACTCGAGTGGTACTATCTGGATTCCAAAAATCTGGATGTAACCAATCGATACCGGTGTCAACATATCCAAGAACAATTCCCTTTCCAGTATACCCAGTTGGCAATCCACCAGAGCCAGCATGAACTGGGTCCACATGATGGGCAAGTCGTGCGGAATCGCTCAACAGAACTGGCGGCGCAAATTCAAAGTAAAAATCGCTGATTTCTCCGGATTTAACACTTTCATCAATCCATTTCGGGCTGGATGTGATAAATAACCACTGACTGTTTTTGTACTTAATTGATTTTTTAGCGGAATTTAAACTCTCGACGTTATCCTGAGTATTCGGGACACAGAAGGTTGTAGCTGTATTTGGATGCTCCATCAGAAGCTTTTTAAAACCTAGTTTCTGCGCGGAGGCTGTGTTTGCTGCAGTTAAGAATAACACTAAAAATAGTGTGTTTAGTTGTAGTCGTCTATTTACCATTCGTCAGCGTATTATACCTTGTAGATGTAAATATCGACCAAAGTGTTAAATTCTCCTAGTGATTAACAAGATAAATTCTAATTTTATCAAAAAAATCAATTCTCAAAGAAATTCAATATGAATAAAAATGTAATTAAGTTATCATTGAGCATTTTCGCTTTCGGTATAACTAATATTCTATTTGCTCAGGATGTCGATGAAGATATCGTAAACTGGTACAATGGAAAAGGAGCAGGGATGCACACTGAAAAAGCCTATAAGAAGCTGAAGAAGCGTGAGTCTAAAACAGTTATCGTTGCAATTATTGATTCTGGTATCGATATTGAGCACAAAGATCTTCAAGGTAAAATTTGGACGAACACTGGTGAAATAGCGGGTAATGGAATTGATGATGACAAGAATGGTTACATTGATGATGTTCATGGTTGGAACTTCTTAGGAAATTCTAATGGTGAAAATGCCAACGCAATGCGTTTAGAGCGTACTAGAATTCTCGCTAAGTTGAGTGCTAAATTTGATGGAGTAGATGAGTCTACTGTCGATTCAGAAGAGACAGAAGAGTATGCTTTATACCAAAAGGTAATGTCTGAGGTTGGAGCAGAACGCGCAAAATATGAAGGATATGTAGGTTACATGCAAATGATGCCTATGATCATGTCTGGAGCACAAGCGTCTGCAACTAAAGAGTTGGGTGAAGGATATTCTGATCAAGCTTTTGATAGCTGGGCGCCTGATACTGACGAGTTGAAGCAAGCCAAAGCAATTGTTGCTGCGATGAGATCTGGAGAACTTTCAGAAGAATCAATGGCGGCTCAACAAGAGATGATTCAAGGAATGCTTGATACGCATCATAATGTTGATTTTGACGGACGCGCTGTTGTAGGAGATAATCCTGACGACTTTTCTGATGTTAACTATGGTAACAACGACGTTGAAGGTCCTGATGCATTGCACGGTACACACGTAGGTGGAATTGTTGGAGCTATCCGAGGAAACGATCTTGGTGGTGACGGTGTAGCTGAAAACGTTTTATTGATGTCATTGAGAGCTGTTCCAGATGGTGATGAGTTCGATAAAGATATTGCACTTGCAATTCGTTATGCGGTAGATAATGGTGCTCAGGTAATTAACATGTCTTTTGGTAAGGGGTATTCACCACATGCTAAAGAAGTTTATGATGCTTTTGCTTACGCTGATGCTAAAGGTGTTCTTTTAGTTCATGCTGCGGGTAACGATGCGTCTAATATTGATAATGGAGGAAACTTCCCTACATCTCTTTATGATTTCCAAACTAAAAAATTAGATCATATTTTAGAAATTGGATCATCAACTAGAATGGCGAAGGTTGCTAAGGCTGATCGCGGTCAGTATGGTGGAAAGAAAGTTGCATTGCCTTCTTCTTTCTCAAACTACGGAAAATCTAATGTTGATGTATTTGCACCAGGATCTGAGATTTACAACTCTGTACCACAAAGTGAGTACCAAGTTCTTCAAGGAACATCAATGGCTTGCCCAATGGTTGCCGGTGTTGCAGCGATGTTGAAATCATATTTTCCTGCACGCTCTATGAAAGAGATTAAAGATGTCATTCTTGAATCTGCTACTTCATACGAGGGAACTATGCAACAGATGCCAGGAACTAATGATGATAATGAGACTAAGGAAAAAGAAGATCAGGTAGATTTTGCAAAATTGTCTGTAACAGGATCAGTGGTAAATGTGAAGAATGCTGTAAAAATGCTACTCAAAATGGAGAAGCAAGATAAATAAGAATTAAGAACAGATTAACGCCTCATTTCGATTTCGATTTGAGGCGTTTTTTATTTATATAATTTCCCGAAGATGAAAAATATAATTTTTGCAATTTTGGCCGTGATATTCTTATCAGCAGCGAAGCCAACCCCATTCGCAGCCTTAGATAAACTTGTTGATGACTGGCATCAGGCAGCTTCTGATGCTGATTATATATCATACTTCGGTGCTATGGATAAGTCATTTATTTTTCTTGGTACAGCTCCAGGGGAAAGATGGACAAAAGGGGAGTTTGCTTTATTTAGTAAACCTTATTTTGACAAGGGGAAGGCATGGTCATTCACTCCATCGAATAGAATTTGGTCATTTTCTAGAAACGGCAAGACCGCATGGTTTGATGAGGATCTTGACACCTGGATGAGAGGATGCCGAGGTGCAGGTATAGCAGAGAAAAGAAAGGGGAAATGGAAATTGGTCAGCTACAATTTAACTATCCTTATCGAGAATGAAAAAATTCAAGAATTCATTGATCTCAGAGATGCCCCACTAGAAGAATAAAATTTTCTTCAAAAAACTCCTATTAATTAGTTTAACTATTTCCCTTCGCGTAATCGGCGAGAAATGTTTCCAGTCCTGAGGTAGTCAGTGGGTGATTTGCTAAGGCTTTAATTGCTTTAAGCGGACACGTTGCTACATCTGCTCCAATTTCGGCACAATGGATAATGTGCATAGGGTGTCGAACGGATGCTGCTAATATTTCAGTATCGAATGGATAGTTGTTGTAAATTCCACGGATCTGTGCAATTAAGTCCAATCCGCTAAATGAAATATCATCTAATCTTCCTAAGAATGGAGAAATGTACGTGGCCCCTGCTTTTGCTGCAATTAGCGCTTGTCCAGCAGAGAAGACTAGTGTACAATTAGTTTTGATTCCTTTACTCGAGAAGTGTTTGATCGCCTTGATTCCTTCCAATATCATTGGGACTTTCACAACGATGTTCTTGTGCATTGCAGCCAATGCCTCTCCTTCATGCAAAATCCCTTCAAAATCCGTCGAAATTACTTCAGCACTAACAGGACCATCTACTATACCACAAATTTTCATGTAGTGATCCAAGATGTTTTGTTCACCTGTAATTCCTTCCTTGGCCATTAAGGATGGGTTTGTAGTCACGCCATCAAGGATACCAAGATCATTCGCTTCTTTAATTTCATCAAGGTTAGCCGTATCGATAAAGAATTTCATAGAATTTATTTTTTCTCAAAAATACCGAAGATTAAGAAGTAAAATAGGGGAGAGTTGATCTATTTATCCAAACCTTTTGAACAATTGTTAAAGTACGACAGAAAGCGAAATGGTTATAAATAAAAGAGGGGTAAGCTACTCACATCGCACTGCTCAACCTCCTACCCTTGCTACGTTCCCGTCCTGGGGGGATCAGAGGGAGCTAGTCGTATGAGACTTACCCCAGCGGCAAAAATAGTACTTTAATTGTAAAAGCAAATGAGAATTTTGAAAAAGTCTTCATGAAATCTTAAGAACTGGAGATATCTATCCATCCTTAATTGAAAACGAGTCAATTAACGTATGTCAATAAGAAGTATAGAGAAAGGATTTATCTCTCTAGGTGCATGAAGTCTTTCTTCGCGAGCAGTTCGTCTTCTGACTCTCTGAATGCAGGATCATCGATACAACAATCTACAGGGCAAACAGCAGCACATTGTGGTTCATCATGAAACCCTTCACATTCGGTGCATTTTTCCGGAGAGATGTAATAAACATCCATATCTATCGGTTCTTGTATGTCATCCGCTTGCAGGTCGTCTCCATTCAATGTGGTAATCATACCTGTCAATGATGTTCCATCAGAATATTTCCATTCTGCTCCGCCTTCGTAAATTGCTGTATTTGGACATTCAGGCTCACAAGCCCCACAATTTATACACTCATCTGTTATAATAATCGCCATGAAAAAGCTGCGTTTTATTTATGCAAATATACGGAGCTTCATTCAAAGTACATCGCTCTTCAATGAAAATTCACTCTACCATTGGATATTATTTAGTTTGGTATACTTTTGTGACGTGAAACAGATAGATATAATTAGCGCTTTTGCTCAACTTGGAAAGTTGATGCGTGCTTTAGGGGAAAATAAAGAATGGTCGGACTTTTCACTTGGGCTGACGGAAGATGAATACATAGAGTTCAACGTTTTGATTCGAAGTCAGTTTCATTCAAACGGATGGTTTACAGAAGAGAATACACGAAAGAGTTTGTTTGCTCTTGGAAGTCAATTAACTGAACCCTCACTTTCTGATTGGTTAGATTCTTATAAGATAGCAGCCAAGCCAAAGAAGATTGGGATAATTATGGCTGGAAATATTCCTCTGGTAGGGTTTCATGATTTTTTATGTGTTTTATGTTCAGGGAACTATGCGCTTTGCAAATTAAGCTCAGCAGATAAGTATTTACTTCCAGCGCTTTCGAAATTTCTTGTTCAGTTTTTACCCGCACTTAAGGATAATATTGAATTTACAGAGGCTCGAATGACTGGTTTAGAGGCGGTTATAGCTACTGGAAGTGACAATTCACTTCAATATTTTGAACAATACTTTGGAAAGTATCCTCATATTTTCAGAAAGAATAGAACCTCAATTGCAGTTCTAAACGGTACAGAGACAGAGGAGGAACTCATTTCTCTTGGGGATGACGTATTTAACTATTTTGGATTAGGATGTAGAAATGTTTCGCATTTATTGCTCCCTATGGGATATGACATAGATTTGTTCTTTGGATCTATAATTGGGCATTCACGAGTTATTGAGAATAATAAGTATGCAAATAACTATGATTACAACAAAGCCGTTTTTTTGATGAATCTTCACGATCTATTAGATAATAACTTTGTTCTACTTCGTGAGAGTGAGGAGCTATTTTCTCCCTTATCGATGATTCATTATCACTATTATTCTTCTGTTAAAGAAATCGAAGATTACATTCAAACACATAAAGAGGACATACAAGTTGTTGTTGGTGAGGAGTATGTGTCTTTCGGTGATGCGCAACGTCCAAGTCTTGAGGACTATGCAGATGGGGTAAATGTGCTTGATTGGTTGAGTAATTTGTAGTTGTTTATCTGCGTTGTTATATTGTAGTAAGAAGCACCAATTATGAATTTCTACGAACAAGTCGTCTCGTCAAGAGTTATACGCTAATTATTTAATTACGAATTCACAAGACTATATCTGTGCTTAAGATGCAGATGTAAGGATCACCGTTTTTAATCCTTCCGCTGAGCGCGCTTTTGGATATACAAAAGATGAATTAGAAGGGAAGGATGTTAGCATCCTCTGCAGCACTAATAAAGAATTTCTTAAAGTTGCTGAAAGTATTGAAAAGACAGGAAAGCACAGTGGTGAATTTACGAATTTTCGTAAGAATGGCGATAAACAGCATATTGGTCATTCTGAACAGATGCTACCATGTATTAATCAGTATTTCCAATGCGAAAAGAGGGATATAATTTATTTGTTCACTGATGGCTTTGCAGATCAATTTGGAGGAGGGAAAAACATGAAGTATATGAAGCGACGTCTTATGGATTTCTTACAGAGCATTGGCAGAGAATCTATGAGCGTGCAGCAGGACTTTTTGCGAGTCGAATTTGATAATTGGATGGGAGACGATGAGCAAACAGACGATGTTTGTGTTTTTGGTGCGAAAGTAATTTGTGAATCCCTGAATGACGTCAAATTGATCTCTCCTATGTGGTAAATAGTTGTAAATTTGATTCTAAATGTTATCGAAAAAAACCAAATACGGACTTAAAGCACTTAGCTATCTTGCTAGAAAAGAGGGTACAGAGCCTGTTTTAATCGCGAAAATTGCGAGTAAAGAGAAAATTTCTCAAAAATTTCTAGAAGCCATCTTATTAGATTTAAAGAAAAGTGGTGTTCTAGGCTCCAAGAAAGGAAAGGGTGGAGGGTATTACCTCTTAAAGGATCCGGAATCAATCTCAATGGCCTCTGTTATCAGAGTACTCGAAGGGCCTATTGCTTGGTTGCCTTGTGTTAGTTTGAATTATTATGAGAAGTGTGAGGACTGTGAGAGCGAAGAGGAGTGTTCTCTTCATGCACTCATGATCCAAGTTCGAGATAACACGCTGGAAGTCCTGGAAAATAAAAGTATCGCAGATATTGCGTAATTACATTCTACTTTCTTAATTCAAGATATTCGTAAGCTTGCTGTATTTTTATAAATCGCTCTTCTGCGATTTTTTGCTGAGCCACGGAAGCGTCTATGAAACGGTCTGGGTGGTGCAGTTTTGCAAGTTTTCTATAAGCCTTCTTGATTTCTGTTATATCCGCATGAGTTGATACTCCTAAAATCTTTGAGCATCGTTCAACTTCATCGACAACTCGTCTAGAGCTCGGGGCACGTTTCTGTTTTTGCTTCTTGTTATTTGATTGATAGTGCGCGTACATATGAAGAATACTATCAATTTCCTTCTTACTAAAGTCTAATAATTCACTGAACTTTATCAAAACGGCCTTCTCGCTATGATTAAGTTCGCCATCAATAATTGCAAGGCCTGCTAGAAAATATATAAGTTGTGTCCGTTCGCTTTTTGACAAGTGAGTTTTTAGCCAAGCTGCTGCAGTTTCTATTTTGATCGGAGTCCGGTAAGCTTCTTTAAGGATTATTGTAAATTCAAGATCACTGTGCGGGAAGTGCTGTGAAAAATAGTTGTGGGCGTACGCAATCTTTTCTTTCGAATTCCGACTATCGTAACGCATTAACATGCCGGTAAGACGAACATAGGCTTCCATTAAGTTATCATCTGAAAAACCAAAATTCTTGGGCACATCTCCGCTGTCCCATGCACGAGCATGTATTTTCAATCTTAAACGATAGATGTAAAAAAGAATCAGAAAGACACCTACAATTCCCACAAATATTAGCATTTCACGTGTTCGCTCATCTTCTTCTTCGTCTTCATTGATGGACTCCCATTTACTAATACTATAACCATAATAGTCATTCATATCTAGAATAGACTCCTCAAGTCGGTTTCTGAGATACTCTTTGTACCGCGAATCCTGTTCAGCCATCTCTTCATCATAAAGCTCCATGATTGTATCGTGAAAGGCTTGATTATTATAGATGATTTCAGAGTCTTGTGCGCTGGCTGGAGAGGCTACTTTGAAGAAGAGTAGAGAAAAAATTGTAAATCTACACGCAAATGAACTATTCATTCGTAAGGATTATCTCATCAACGAACATCCAGGTATCATTACCTGCACCTAGGTGCCAATCTGGACATTTCCCGGGGTTTTGAACGCTTAGCCTGATCTTTTCAATCGTTTTGTTATTAAGGACCTCAAGTATGAAATTCATTCGATGTGGAGGAATATCTCTTTCAGATTCTTCATTCTTTTTAATTTCGCCAAGCATCTCAAAAGACTCACCATCATACGACACTTCAATGATTACGGATTTTGGCAGGAAGATCCAGGATTTCATGTCGCTCAGACAGCCTATTCCTATTTCTTTCAATTGACGTGGTTCATCAAAGCTCACTTCGGTAATAATATCTTGGGCCCAGTATCCTTGCCAATCGCCTGTGCGATACTCGTTATTCCCTTGAATCCCATCAATAAGCGTATATTCTCCTGCCGCAGCATATTGATTGGCGTATTCAGAGTGAAGCTCTAGGGTTATTCCTTGATCTTTCTTGACGAACTCATTTTGAATTATACTGCTATGTGAATATTCATTGAAGGCAATGGCCTTCACAACAGTATTTGAGTTTATATTGATCGGTGTGGTATATAATTGTGATGATTTAGTAGGTGTAGTACCATCAGTAGTATAGAATATCTTGTAATCACTCGGATTTACGACGCTAAGAGATACTGATAGTGAATCTAGAAAGACGCGATCTTCCTGTTCAAAATAGGGTACTGGAACAAAATCATTTGGTAGCTCAGAAAGCGTAAGAGCATGCCGAAAAGACGGTAGTGAATCACGCACAAGTTTTCCATACGTAATTTCTAAAACTCCTCCTTTTAGAATGTCAGAATGTTCAAGGTATAACTTGTTATATGGAGCACCATTCAGTTTCATGCTGATAATAATGTTTCCATATGTGTCGTTGTTTATTGATTTGATAATAAATGATTTACCATTATTTAATTGAAGTATTGATTCACTATTTTTAGTAGTGCCGATTTCATAATAGGGACTTCCTGGCGCGATCGGATAGATCCCCATTGAACTTAATACAAACCAAGACGACATTTGCCCACAATCTTCGTTTCCTGATAACCCATCCGGAGCATTGAAATACATTTCATCTAAGATACGACGAACCATTCTTTGAGTCTTGTACTGCGCGTTTGTATAATTGTACAGGTAAGCCATATGATGAGAAGGTTCATTTCCATGTGCGTACTGACCAATAAGTCCAGTGATGTCAACTTGATGTCGTCCGGCAAGGTTAGACTCAGTTGTAAATAATCTATCTAACCAAACCTCAAGCGAATCCTTTCCTCCTAGAAGGTCACGTAAAACTCCCACAGCATGGGGAGCGTAGAGTGAATATTGCCAGCTGTTCGCTTCGGTATAATTGAAATTAACCTCAGAAGGATCGAATGGACTGAACCATTGTCCGCTTCTTCTGCCGCGCATGAACTTCGTTTGGGGATCATAGAGGTTAACAAAGTTGAAGGATCGTTTTAGATAGGTTTTAGCAAGTTCATGATCTTGGATGTCCTTAGACACCATTAAGTACTGTGCGATGCAGAAATCATCATAAGCGTATTCGAGTGTTTTTGACACTGACTCTGGCTCGTCACCTGCACTGATAAACCCATTCTTACCAAATGGAATTTTACCGAACTCATCGAATTTTGCAGTGGCAATCATTGCTTCTTTGGCTTTCGAATAATTAAAATTTGCCAAGCCTTTAACTGCAGCATCTGCAATCACAGATACGCTATGATAGCCAATCATACATTCCGTTTCGTTTGCAGCTAATTCCCAAACTGGTAAATCACCACCTTGTTCATATTGTCTAATAAACGTTTGCACGAATTCATTTACTCTTTGCCCTTGAGTAAAGGTAAAGAGTGGGTGGGTACCGCGATATGTGTCCCACAGAGAGAAAACAGTGTAGTTAGATGTTTCCTCAGGGTTCAACTTGTGCTTCTCTAAGTCTCTTCCTCTATACCGACCGTCAATATCGTGAAATATATTTGGAGCCAAAAATGAATGGTAAAGAGATGTATAGAAAGTTGTTTTTAGATCTCGATTCTCCGTCTTGAAATCTATTTTGTTTAGTTCCTTCTCCCAAAGTGATTTTGTTGACTTCTGCACGATGTTGAAGCTCCAGCTAGGGATTTCAACGAGCAGGTTTTCCTTTGCGCCTTCTTCATCAACAGCTGAAATACCAACTTTTAAGAGCAACTTTTTAGTTGTAGGTGAAAAAGTTAAGAGTAATTTGTTTTTTCCTTTATCGCTGATTTTTTTAGCTGATTCGAAGGCTACATTTGATTCCATATAGAAGTAGAAGTGCTGCTCACTTGCCCAACTTTCCGAAATTCTATAACCATTAACTGTGTTCTCGCCAACGACTTCAATACCAGCATCAATAACTCTATCACGATGATCTAAATCTATTAGAATACTATGTTCTTCATCCTGGTTATTGAAAATGTATTCATGCATTCCAGCGCGCTCTGTAACAGCTAAACGCACGTCAATATTTTCAGATTCTAATTTAACCGAATACATTCCAGGTAGAGCCGTTTCTGACTTATGAGAGAAACTTGCTCCATATCCTCCATCTACCAAATACCCTGGTTCTGTTTTAGGCGAGCCCGATTGAGGTACTATCAGTAGGTCTCCATAATCGGAAACCCCCGTTCCACTTAGGTGAGTATGACTAAAACCATAGATAATTGAGTCAGAATAGTGATATCCTGAGCAGCCATCCCAGCCATCAAATCGTGTGTCAGGACTTAGTTGAATCATCCCAAACGGGGCAGAAGCTCCTGGGTAAGTATGCCCGTGTCCTCCTGTTCCAATAAAGGGATTCACATAAAAACATTTGGATTCAACAACTTGCTTACGCTTAGCTGATGTACTTGATCTTGAGATATATTCTTTCCGCTTATCTTGCGCACTCTTAAGTTCTTGAATCTGACTGTTCGCTGAAAGCGGCGTTGCAAATAATAAGACTATTCCTAGAAAATTAATTAGGCTAGATCGTTCCATACAAGTGATGATGCGCCTAAAACAGCGGCGTTTTTGTCGTGCAAAGCAGAAATTCTAATTTCAACCTTGTCTTTATAAATATTAAGAATCGATTCTTCCATATGTCTCTTGACCATATCCGCAAAAGCTTGTCCACTTTGGGCGATTCCTCCAAAAAGGATAAAAGCAGCAGGGCTGTTATAACAAACAAAATCAGCTAATGAATTACCCAAGATTTCAGCTGTAAACTCAACTACTTCCTGTGCGAATAGATCGCCATTAGTCGCTGCTGTAAAGACATCTCTTGCCGTTAGGTTATCCACATTATTGAGAATAGATGAGTGTTTATTAGGGGATTCCATTTCTCGAGCAGAGCGCACGACTCCACTTGCTGAAGCATAAGTTTCAAGGCATCCATTTCTGCCACAGCCACATGATCTTCCGCTCGGGATCACTCTGATGTGACCGTATTCACCAGCAAACCCATCATGCCCATAAACAAGTTTGTTATCCTGAATAATTCCACTTCCTAGTCCTGTTCCCAAGGTAATAGTAACGAAGTGAGATAAATCCTTTGCAGCTCCGTACACCATTTCGCCTACAGCTGCCGCATTAGCATCATTAGTAAGAATAGTAGGTTTAGTGAACTTTTTTTCAAATAAATCGGCTAATGGGATGATCCCGGTCCAGTTGAGATTTGGGGCAAACTCAATTGTACCAGAATAAAAATTCCCATTCGGCGCTCCGATTCCTATTCCAACAATATTATTGATATACCCTTCCTTCGTCAAGTTCGAATGAATGTCATTTACCAAATCTGAAGCGTCGCTGTAGTTTGTTGTTGGGAGACTATGCTCGTAGATTACATTACCATCCCGATCACAAAGACCGAAAACAGAATTAGTTCCTCCAATATCTACTCCAAGAGCTAACTGTATTGCCATTTAAATTGAATAATTTTTCAGGACCGCTAAAAATAAAAATTAGTTTTTAGTATCTGGAGATATAAGATCGAATAGTTGAATTTTACCTTGTTTAGTTGTTGCGACTAGTTGAGCTTCATTTGCTCCCAACGAATAGTATGGGCCGTCTGCAAAGGGAATCCAGTTCTCACCATTATCAAGTGAGAAATCAATTCCGTTTCTGCCTGACGTGTAGTAAACTCCATTTTTTTCAAAGACACAAGAACGATAGCCACGCGGAGAATGAACAGAGTTGTACCAAGATTTACCACCATCTCTTGTAAAGTATGCTGTATTCAGCATCAAATCTGAATTAACGTAATCACCGCCAACAATAACTCCGGTCTGATCAGTTGAGAAGTGCATTGAGAATGCTCCAGACGATTCTCCCGGGTAGAAGGGAAGTAATACAGATTCCCAGCTTTTGCCATTGTCCTTAGAAATATAGAACTGACTTTTCTCACCACCAGAAATAAAGGCATAGGTGCTATCATTCAATAGTTGAACATTTGTTCCACTAGAGGAAAATCCAGCTTCACCTTTTTCCGCTGGGACCTTTCCTTTACAAGGCAACCAATTTTTACCTCCGTCATTTGTATGATAGAGACTAAAAAATCCATCAACAGGATCTCCCATAAGAAACCCTCGATTCTCGATCATATCAATTCCATCTATAAAAAGACCTTTCCATTCCGGTTTCTCAATGATTTTTGCGCCTCCATTCATGTTTAGACGGACTAGCTTACCATCCTCTCCAGACTGAATACCAATAAGAAAGTCACCGGATCTCTCGATATCTCTCATCTCAACGAAGCCGTCTAGCTTAAAGAGGAGTTGAACTTTTTCTTTTTCGGTATTGTAGTAATACATCGAGCCATCTGAGTTTCCAGAGAATACCTTGGCCCCTTCAACAAGTAGCCCTCGACTGTAAATAGTCGAATTACCACAAGTCATTGTCGCAGCTTTTCTATTACGTTTGATGTACTTCTTCGTATTGTATTGAGCTTCGGCCGAACCTACACACACAAGGAAGCTAAGACTTAGTAAAGTACTTCGCATTAAATTTCTCACGTTGCTGTTGTTTTAATAGTTTTAAATCAGACGGAACCTCTCTTTTCCATCTTTTATGGGACCAAAGCCAATTTTCTGGTGCTTGATGAATCTCTCGTTCTAATAGATTAACATGTGCCTCTGTAATCTCACCCCATTTACAAGTTCTAGGATTGTCCGTGATTAGGGTTAATTCCATACTGTAATGTCCCCGACGTACTTTTCTTGTAGCAAAATATACAACAGAATAATCCAATTCATGTGCCATGATTTCCGTTCCAAACAAAACGGCGGTTTCTTGATTAAGGAAATTCATCCAGTAGCTTTTTTTTGAGTCACCCGGCGATTGGTCGGAAAGGACTAGTACAGCATTAGTATCATCTCCCGCTTTTTTAAAAGCTTTCTTATAATTCTTCGCATGAACGACATTCATACCGTAACGCTGTCTTCGTGTGTTTACCTTCTTATCCCAAAATTTAGAAGTCATAGGCATTCCGATCCCAAATGCTTTGTGCGGAATCAATAGGGGTTGGGCTGAAATGAACCACTCCCAGTTGTTATAGTGACCAGAAACAAGTAGGACACTCTTATTATTTGCGTATAGATCATCCATTATTTCGGGATTCTCTATGTTCAAACGTCTCCTAAGGCTACGCTCCGAGATTGTCAAATTCTTCACTCCTTCAGCGAGTATGTCAGTAAAATGACGATAAAATTTCCGTTGAATTTTTTTAATCTCTTTAGCTGATTTCTCAGGAAAACTGCGTCTTAAGTTACCTTGAATAACTTTTTTCCGATATGGAACGATAGAAATAAGAAGTAAGTAGAAAATATCAGTAAACAGATAAAGAATGGGCAAAGGGAGCCATGAAAATGGTAGAACAATTATGTAATATGCAAACCATGCCATTACTTTTTAGTGTATTTAGTTCCCCATAGTCGATTTATATTCTCCTCAACCTCTTTTTCTTTTGGATGGCTACCAGCATTAAAAAATCCGAGACTCGATATTTCTTCCGGCATGAATTCTTGTTGGACAAAGTTTCCAGGAAAATCATGAGAATATTTGTATCCTTTGCCGTAACCCAGTTCCTTCATTAATTTAGTTGGTGCATTCCTTAAAGGTAGCGGGACACCTAAATTCCCTGTCTCTTTAACGACTTGCTGGGCTGTGTTGATGGCAATATATGAAGCATTCCCTTTTGGCGAGTTCGCTAGGTAGATTGTGCATTGCGCGAGAATTAACCTAGCTTCAGGCCAGCCAACTGCCTGAACCGCTTGAAAACAATGGTTGGCCATCAAGAGCGCATTTGGATTCGCTAATCCTATATCCTCAGATGCTGAAATGATCATTCTTCTTGAGATAAATTTAGGATCTTCGCCTCCCTCAACCATTCTTGCTAGCCAATAGATAGCTGCGTTTGGATCACTTCCTCTAATGGATTTAATAAATGCTGAAATAATATCATAATGTTGTTCTCCATCTTTGTCATAAGACGCGACACTCTGCTGAGCAGACGCCATAACAACTTCGTCAGTAATCGTTATTTCCTCATCCTTGCGAAAAGTTCCTATGATAATTTCAAAAACATTCAACAATTTACGTGCATCACCTCCCGAAATAGCAAGCAAAGCATTCGTCTCCTGTAGAATGATTTTCTTATTACTCAGTATGGGATCCTCATCAATGGCCTTGCTCAGAATTTCTAATAAAGACTCTTTTGTGTGCTCCTTTAATGTATAGACTTGACAACGAGAAAGTAGGGCGGAAATCACCTCAAATGAAGGGTTCTCAGTTGTGGCGCCTATTAGAGTTACTATACCTTTTTCAACCGCTCCTAATAATGAATCTTGCTGAGCCTTTGAAAAACGATGAATCTCATCGATGAATAGGATAGTCCCAGCTTGTTGAAACATCCCGGCAGATTCTACTTTTTGAATTACCTCTCGTACATCCTTTACACCAGAAGAAATGGCGGA